>Ga0265339_10001188_pt1 | contig 19709 bp, 13 predicted proteins | sample 4CB219metaG_FD_202085 | JGI IMG/M metagenome (GOLD analysis project Ga0265339, IMG submission 202085) | Rhizosphere microbial communities from Carex aquatilis grown in University of Washington, Seatle, WA, United States - 4-CB2-19 metaG | ecosystem: Host-associated > Plants > Roots >... | reverse complement strand
GGCGTGTCGGCGGTCGTCGAGGGCGTGGGTGACCACGGCTGCGAGTACATGACCGGTGGCCGCGTGATCGTGCTCGGGCCGACCGGGCGCAACTTCGCCGCCGGCATGTCGGGCGGCGTCGCGTACATCCTCGACGAGGGCGAGCGGTTCGCCGGTCACTGCAACAAGGAGATGGTCAGCCTGGCCAAGCTCGAGGACGCCGACGAGATCAACCAGGTCCACGGGATGATCTTCCGCCACGCGCAGTATACCGGCAGCAAGCGCGCGCAGGAGATCCTGGCGGCCTGGAGCCACTGGGTGCCGTACTTCGTGCGCGTGATGCCGAACGACTACAAGCGAGTGCTCGAGTCGCAAAAGAAGATGCGCGAGACCGGCCTGTCGGCCGAGGAGGCCGAGATGGCCGCCTTCGAGCTCAACTCGCACGACGTCGCCCGACTGGGAGGAAAGTAAGCAGAGCCAATGGGCAAAGTGACCGGGTTCATGGAGTTCGAGCGGGTTCTGCCCCGCTCAATCGATCCGAAGGAGCGCGTCGGCAACTGGCGGGAGTTTCACGACCACCTGCCGGAGAAGACGCTGCGCGAGCAGGGCGCACGTTGCATGGATTGCGGCGTTCCGTTCTGCCACACGGGCAAGGTGCTCGAGGGCGGCGCGTCCGGCTGTCCGATCAACAACCTGATCCCCGAGTGGAACGATCTGGTTTACCGCGGGCAGTGGCGCGAGGCGCTGGCGCGGCTGCACAAGACCAACAACTTCCCCGAGTGGACCGGGCGTGTCTGCCCGGCACCGTGCGAGGGATCGTGCGTGCTCGGCATCAGCGAGCCGGCGGTCACCATCAAGAGCATCGAGTGCGCGATCGTCGACCGCGGCTTCGCCGAGGGCTGGATCGTCCCCGAGCCGCCGCTGTCGCGTACCGGGAAAAAGGTGGCGGTCGTCGGGTCGGGCCCGGCGGGCCTGGCGTGCGCGGCGCAGCTCAACCGCGCCGGCCACAAAGTGACGGTGTTCGAGCGCGACGACCGCATCGGCGGCCTGCTGATGTACGGAATCCCGCCGATGAAGCTGGAAAAGGAGATCGTCGACCGGCGCGTGAAGCTGCTGGCCGAGGAAGGGATCGAGTTCGTCACCAACACCGAGGTCGGCAAGAACTACCCGGCGAAGTCGCTGCTCAAGGACTTCGACGCGTCGGTGCTGTGCGGCGGCGCGACGCGCGCGCGCGACCTGCCGGTCGAGGGGCGCCAGCTCAAGGGCGTGCACTTCGCCATGGAGTTCCTGCTCAAGAGCTGCAAGAGCCTGCTCGACAGCAACTTCGAGGACGGGCGCTATATATCGGCCAAGGGCAAGCACGTCGTCGTGATCGGCGGCGGTGACACCGGCACCGACTGCGTCGGCACGTCGCTGCGCCACGGCTGCAAGAGCCTGGTTCAGTTCGAGATCATGGCGCGCCCGCCCGACGAGCGCGCGACCGATAACCCGTGGCCGCAGTGGCCGCGCATCTACAAGATGGACTACGGCCAGGAAGAGGCCGCGGCTCTCTACGGCGGCGACCCCCGGACGTACCGCGTAGTGACCAAGCGGTTCGAGAGCGACGCGCAGGGCAACGTCAAGGCGCTGCACACCGTTCAGATCGAGTGGGTCAAGGGCGAGGGTGGGCGCACGATCATGAAGGAGATTCCCGGCAGCGAGAAGGTCTGGCCGGCCGACCTGGTGCTGCTGGCGATGGGCTTCCTCGGCCCCGAGAAAGAGGGGATGCTTGCCGACCTGGGCGTGAAGCTGGACGAGCGCACCAACGTGGTCGCCGACGCCAACAAGCAGACGAACATTCCCGGCATCTTCGTGGCCGGCGACATGACGCGCGGCCAATCGCTGATCGTCTGGGCCATTCAGGAAGGCCGCGCCGCCGCCCGCGGCGTCGACCAGTACCTGATGGGCGAGACCCTGCTCCCCTGACACCGCGCGGAACTCTCTAAATTCAGGTCGATTGACCGCGGGAAGGCTCCAAAGCTATGGTGCCTTCACTTTGGCGTCCCCCGCACCGGTAGCCGTCCGCACCGTATCCGCTACAGGGAGTGGTTCGAAGTACTTCGCGCCCCTGGCGGTACTTACCACTCTGTTTTTCATGTGGGGTTTCATCACCTGCCTGAACGACATCATCATTCCGCACTTCAAGGCAGTGTTCGAGCTCAACTACGCGCAGGCGATGTTGATCCAGCTCGCCTTCTTTACCGCGTACTTCATCGCTTCGCTGCCGGCGGGTTCCGTGGTCAATCGCCTGGGCTATAAGAGCGGGATCATCGTCGGGCTCATCACCGCTGGCGCAGGGTGTGCGGTGTTCTATCCGGCGGCGAGCGCGCAGTCGTTCGGCATGTTCCTGCTTGCCTTGTTCATCCTCGCCTCGGGGATCACGCTGCTGCAGGTCGCCGCGAATCCGTTCGTTGCCATTCTGGGCAAGGCTGAGACAGCGTCGAGCCGTCTTACGATGACCCAGGCGCTCAACTCGCTGGGCACCACGATCGCGCCCATCTTCGGTTCCTTTCTGATCCTGGCCCAGAAAGTCAAAACGCCGGATGAACTGAAGCAATTGCCGCCAGATGCGCTCAACGCGTATCACCTTGCGCAAGCCAGTTCCGTGCAGGGGCCTTACATCGGTCTCGCGATTGCGCTGGTCGTGCTCGCGGTCGCCATCGGCTTCTTCAAGCTCCCGAAGATCGGCGAGCTGCACGTAAAGGTCCCATTCGTCACCTACGTTCCGGTCATCCTGGGCTCGATCGGCCTCGTCTGGTTCATCCGTCAGGCGCTTGGCGTGCAGACTGAGGCCGAGGCGACCTTCGACCGCAACGTGTTCGTGAGCCTGATGGCGTTGCTGTTCGTCTGCTCGCTGGTGATCGCGTTCTTCCAGTTGCCGAAGATCGGCGAGGCGTCCGAGGACGGTCCGGCGCGCGGTGGCCGCCGGGCTTGCGTCCTGGGCGCGCTGGGAATCTTCTTCTATGTCGGGGCAGAGGTCGCGATCGGCAGCTTCTTGGTGAACTATTTCAAGGAGCCCAACATCGGCGGTCTGACAGAATCTCAGGGCGCCAAGTACGTGGCACTGTACTGGGGCGGCGCCATGGTGGGCCGTTTCATCGGCAGCTTCTTCACATTGCGACGGTATCGTCCCAGCCGTGTGCTGGCCGTTCACGCATTCGTGGCCGCGGCCTTGGTCGTTGTCACCATGGCCACTTCCGGCGTCGTGGCGATGTACTCCGTTCTGGCCGTGGGATTGTTCAACTCGATCATGTTTCCCACGATCTTCACTATCGGTATCGATGGTCTAGGAAAGCACACCGGCAAAGGCTCGGGCCTGCTGTGCATGGCGATCGTCGGCGGTGCGCTGATCCCGGTGATCCAAGGATCGCTCGCCGATCGCATCGGAATCCACCACTGCTTCGTCATCCCGGTCGTCTGTTACCTGTTCATCGCCTGGTACGGGCTGTCGGAGCGTGCGTTTGCGACAGCCTCGGCGACCGCTCCGATCCCGGTCTCTCCAAGCGCTTGAGTCGGTCTGCGGGCGCTCGAGGCGCCTAGGAGATCGCGTCCCAGAACGCGCGCACCAGCGGCGACTGCAGCTTGCGGCGCTGTGTGCAGACGCCGACCCGGAACTCGCCGATCGCCGGCTCGACGTCGAGCGCGCGGACCTGGGCGCGCAGCGGGCTCTTGTCCATCACGATGCGCGGCACGATGCCGACGCCGCAGCCGAGGCTGACCAGCGACAGGATCGCCTCGCTGCCGGCCACCTCACCGTAGATGCGCGGCGCGATACGCTTGCGGCGGAACCAGCGATCGGCGTCGGCGCGGGCCAGGCCCGACGCCGGCAGGACGATCGGCAGCTCGGCCCACGGTAGCGGCCGGCGCGCGACCTGGCGCTGGACTTCGCACGGCGACGCCGGCGCGACGAACACCAGCGGCGTGTGCAGCAGGACGCGCGCGGTCAGCGGCGCCGGCACGCGCGCCGGCAGCGCCGCGACGGTGACGTCGACGCGCCCTTCCGCCAGCATCTCCAGCGCGTCGACGGCGTAGCCGGTCTCGAGGCGGATGTGGATGTCGGGGAAGCGCTCGCGAAATCCGCTCAGGATGCCGGGCAGAAAGCTCTGGCAGGCGGTCACCGACGCGAAGAGCGCGATCGTCCCGCGGAGGGTGCCGGTGCCCGCGCCGGAGCTCTCGCGCAGCTCTTGCGTCACCGCGTCCCAGCGATCGAGCACGTCGCGCGCGTGCGCCGCGAGGCGCGCCCCCCCGGGGGTCAGACGTACCGTGCGGCGGTCGCGCTCGAACAGGCGGCAGCCGACCTCGCGCTCCAGGCGCTGGATCGCGCGCGACAGCGCCGACGGGCTGATGTGGCACTCGCGGCTGGTCTGTAAGAACCGCAGCGTGCGCGACAGGTGGAGGAAAAGGCGGAGCGCGTCGTGGTCCATCGACCAGATCGTATTGCAAAAATCGCAACAGTGAGTTGAAAACAATGCATTTTACGCAATCATGGGATGGGCGTATACACAGGGCTTCGAATCACCGCCGCAACGCTCGCAACATCCGGGGAGGACGACATGGCCGCCGAATCACTCAGCTTCAGCTCGAAAATCTTCAAGATCGACACCGTGCAGATGAGCGACCGGACGGAGCAGATCGTCAAGGGCGGCCGGCACCTGTTCCCCCTGCTGCCCAAGGCGTTCGCGGGCGTGAAGCAGATCGGCGTCATCGGCTGGGGCTCGCAGGGGCCGGCGCAGGCGCAGAACCTGCGTGACTCGCTCGAGGGCACCGGCATCCGCGTCAAGGTCGGCCTGCGCGGCGGCAGCGATTCGATGGCGCAGGCGCGCGCCGCCGGCTTCACCGAGGAGAACGGCACGCTCGGCGAGATGTTCGCGGTCGTGCGCGAGTCGGACATCGTTCTCTTGCTGATCTCGGACGCCGCGCAGGCGGAGCTCTACAGCCGCGTGTTCGAATCGCTTCGACCCGGCGCGACGCTGGGCCTCTCGCACGGCTTCCTGCTCGGCCACCTCAACAACATCGGCGCGAAGTTCCCCGCCAACATCAACGTGATCGCCGTGTGTCCGAAGGGTATGGGACCCTCGGTGCGCCGCCTCTACGTTCAGGGCAAGGAAGTGAACGGCGCCGGCATCAACGCCAGCTTTGCCGTGCAGCAGGACATCGACGGCCGCGCCACCGACTACGCGCTCGGCTGGTCGGTCGGCCTCGGGTCGCCGTACACGTTCCAGACCACGCTCGAGTCCGAGTTCAAGTCAGACATCTACGGCGAGCGCGGCATCCTGCTCGGCGCCGTGCACGGCATCATCGAGAGCCTCTACCGGCGTTACGTGAGCCAGGGGCAGTCGAGGGAGGCGGCGTTCTTGAACTCGGCTGAATCAATCACCGGGCCGATCAACACTGTAATCTCGAAGCAGGGCATCCTGCCGCTCTACGAAAAGCTCGACGCCGCCGGCAAGGCGGAGTTCGAGAAGGCGTACGTGGCCTCGTATCCGGCCGCGCGCGAGATCCTGGCCGAGATCTACGACGAGGTCTCGACCGGCAACGAGATCCGCGGCGTGGTGCTGGCGGGCAACCGCCTGAAGAAGACCCCGATGGGCAAAATCGACGGCACCGAGACCTGGAAGGTCGGCGCCGGCGTGCGCGCCAAGCGCGTCGAGGACAAGATCCCGCTGAACCCGTTCACCGCCGGCGTCTACGTCGCGACGATGATGGCCCAGATCGACATCCTGCTCGACAAGGGCCACCCGTATTCCGAGGCGGCCAACGAGTCGGTGATCGAGTCGGTCGATTCGCTGAACCCGTACATGCACGCGCGTGGCGTCGCTTACATGGTCGACAACTGCTCGACCACCGCGCGCCTCGGCTCGCGCAAGTGGGCCCCGCGCTTCGACTACGCGCTCACCGAGCAGGCCTACGTCGCCCTCGACGAGGGCACCGCGGGCAACCGCGCTCTGATCGACGCGTTCAAGAGCAACGTGATCCACAAGGTGCTCAAGGTCTGCGGGGAATTGCGGCCGAGCGTCGACATCTCGGTGAAGTAGGTCGGCTCTCGCAAGGCCTGCCACGCGCGTTGCCTCTCGCAAGGCTTGCCACGCGCGTTGCCTCTCGCAAGGCCTGCCACGCGCGTTGCCTCTCGCAAGGCCTGCCCTCACCCCGGCCCTCTCCCGCGGCGGACCACGGGAGAGGGTGGCTCGTGGAAGAAGGCCGGCGGCAGGATGTGGAGGTCGGCAGTAAAGTCCGCCCCGCGTCAAGCCGATGACACGGGTGTGGGCAAGAGCCTCTACGAGCTGATCTACGGCAGCGTGCAGACGCGCCCCTTCACGCCGGTGAAGCTCAGCGAGCTGCTGACCCAGTCCCGCGCCCACAACCAGCAACTGGACGTCACCGGCGTCCTGCTGCACCAGAACGGCGTCTTCATCCAGGTCCTCGAGGGCGAGGAGAAGATCGTGAGCGCGCTCTACGACCGCATCTCGCGCGACCAGCGGCACAAGAACGTGGCTGTTTTCCGTCGCGGGCCGATCCAGGCGCGCCAGTTCGCGGGCTGGAGCATGGGCTTCGTCGAGCTCGACGTCACGGCGATGCGGACCCTGGGCAGCTGGAACCCCCTCTTGCAGAAGGGCGCGGCGACCACCCCGCTCAACGCCGAGCGCCTGCGGACCATTCTCGCGACCTTTCGCTGAGACCCGGCAGCCCGCCACGCGGGAAGAAATCGGCGTCCTGGCGCAAAAAGATCGGCGTGCTGTCGCAACCGGGCAGTCCCGATCGTCCTTTGGTCATGTCCGGGTTTGACAGGGTGGGATCCGTGTTCTATCTCCCGCGGTCGACGGGCGCTCTCCGGGCTTGACAGCTATTATTCAAATTTGAATACTTCGCCCCGCTGGTTTACTGTTCGCGCGCACGGGAGGACTGACACATGGCAGCGATCGTCTCGGTCAAGGATGCGGTCAAGAACTACACGCTGGGCAAGGTCGTGGTCCCGGCGCTGCGGGGCATCTCACTCGACGTGCGCGGCGGCGAGTTCTTGTCGATCGCTGGTCCGTCCGGCAGCGGCAAGACCACGCTCCTCAACCTGATCGGCTGTGTCGATACGCCGACGTCGGGGACCGTGGAGGTCGCGGGGAAGGATACGCGCCAGCTGTCCGAGCGCGCGCTCACCGACCTGCGCCTGCACACCATCGGCTTCATCTTCCAGAGCTTCAACCTGGTCTCGGTGCTGAGCGTGCTGCAGAACATCGAGCTGCCGCTGCTGTTGCAGCGTGAGCTCGGCACCGCCGACCGCCGCAAGCGCGTGATGGCGCTGCTCGAGCGCGTCGGCATCCGCGAGTACGCGAGCCACCGCCCGAGCGAGCTGTCGGGCGGCCAGCGCCAGCGCGTCGCGATCGCGCGCGCTCTCGTCGCACGGCCGCAGCTGGTGCTCGCCGACGAGCCGACCGCGAACCTCGACTCGGTGACCGGCCAGAACATCCTCGATTTGATGAAAGAGCTGAACCGCACTGAGGGGACGACCTTCATCTTCTCGACCCACGACCAGAAGGTCATGGCCAACGCCAGCTCGATCGTGCGCCTGGCCGACGGCAAGTTCGTCGATCGCGTCTCACCGAAGGACGCTGGCGCCCACGCCGCCAGCGCGCCGGGCTGACCATGGCCCAGCGTCGGCTCTCGGCCTGGATCGACACCTTCGCGGTCACCGCGCAGATCGCCTTCCGCAATCTGTTCGCGAGCCGCCTGAAGACGATCATCGTCGGCGGAATCATCTTCTTCGGCGCTCTGCTGGTGGTCGCCGGCAATTCGCTGCTCGACAGCCTCGACGCGTCGATGAGCCGCAGCGTGATCGGCAGCGTCGCCGGCCACATCCAGGTCTATTCGAACAAGTCCAAGGACGGCCTCGAGGTCATGGGCAGCATGACCATGGGCGACCAGGATCTGACGCCGCTCGACGACTTCGCGAGGGTGCGCGAGACGTTGCTGACGGTGCCGAACGTCAAGGCGGTGGTGCCGATGGGCATCAGCGGCGCGCTCGTGACCTCGGGGAACACAATCGATCTGGCGCTCGCCAAGCTGCGCGATTTGTACCGCAAGCGCCTGGCGGGCGGGCTGTCGGCAGCCGGCACCGCCCAGCTGGATCGTCAGATCGAGGCCGAAAAGGGCCACGTGCGCCAGATCGTCTCGCTGCTGCAGGGCGATCTCAAGAACCTGAAGGCGGTCGCCGACGCGCGCGCGATCAGCGCCGACGACGCCGACGCCGTCAATCGCGCGGCCTCCGAGGCCTTCTGGGCCGGCTTCGACAAGGACCCGCTCGGGTCGCTCGAGTTCCTCGAGAACCGTATCGCCAACCAGGCGGCCGACGCCGACCTGCTCTTCATCCGCTACGTCGGCACCGACCTCGACAGCTTCGGCAAGGCGTTCGACCGCATGCAGATCGTCGACGGCACGGCGGTGCCACCGGGTAAGCGCGGCTTCCTGTTCTCGAAGTGGGTCTACGAGGACCAACTGAAGCTCAAGGCTGCGCACCGCCTGGACCAGATCAAGGACGCGCGCGACGGGCGCGGGTCGCTGATCGCCAAGGACCTCGACCTGCAGCGCATGGTGCGTGAGAACGTCTCGCAGGTGCGCGAGGTGATGCTGCAGCTCGACTCGATCAAGATCACCGACTTCCGCGCGAAGCTGCAAAAAGAGCTGGGCAACAACAGCGCCGACGTCGGCGCGCTGCTGGCGGCGTTCTTCGAGACCGACGACCAGAACTTCGATCGCCGGTACGCCTTTTTCTACCGCGAGCTGGCGCCGTGGCTCGAGCTGTACCGCATCCGCATCGGCGACACGCTGACCATCAAGGCGTTCACGCGCAGCGGGTACGTGCAGTCGGTGAACCTGCACGTCTACGGGACGTTCCAGTTCCAGGGCCTGGAAAAGTCGACGCTGGCCGGCGCGCTGAACCTGATGGATCTGGTGTCTTTTCGCGAGCTCTATGGCTTCATGACGGCCGAGCGGCTCAAGGAGATCGAGCAGCTGCAAAAGGCGGCCGGCGCGCACGACGTCAGCCGTGAGAACGCCGAGGCGGAGCTCTTCGGAACCAAGGAGACCAAGGACGAGGCCGTCGTGAAGAACGACGCGAAGCCGCACGGCAAGACCGTGGTCGCGAACGCCACGCCCGGCGTCTCGCCCGAGATCCCCGACCTGGCCGCGGGCCTGGGCCAGCGCCTGCGCCGCGAGGACCTCGTCGACCGCGTGTACGCGCCCGGCGAGACCGAGCGCGGCGTGGTGCTGAACGCCGCCGTGATCCTGAAAGACCCCAAGCTGATTCCGCAGACCATGAAGGCGATCGAGGATGCCGGCACGCGCGCCGGCCTGCCGCTGAAGGCGATCTCCTGGCAGAAGGCGTCGGGGATCATCGGCCAGTTCATCATGCTGGCGCGCATCGTCCTCTACGTCGCGATCCTGATCATCTTCGTGATCGCGCTGGTCATCATCAACAACGCGCTGGTGATGGCGACGCTCGAGCGCGTGAAGGAGATCGGCACACTGCGCGCGATCGGGGCCCAGCGCCGGTTCATCCTGGCGATGCTCGTGATCGAGGCGCTGGTGGTCGGCCTGATCTTCGGCGCGATCGGCGCCGGCGTCGGCGCGGTGCTCGTCGCGATCATCGGCAAGGTCGGCATCCCCGCGAAGTCGGACATATGGTTCTTCTTCTTCTCGGGCCCGCGGCTGCATCCGTTCCTGGGCACGACCAACCTGATCGTCGCCTTCATCGCCGTCATGCTGGTCAGTGCGTTCTCCAGCTTTTATCCCGCCTGGCTGGCGATGCGGGTCACTCCGCGCCAGGCGATGTCCGAGGAGGAGTAACGGTCATGTCCAAGCTCTTCGTCGATCTCAACATCGCTCTGCGCAGCCTGATCCAGCACAGCCGGCGCGCGCTGTTCCTGGGCACCGCGATCGGTTCGGTGACCGCGCTCCTGATCCTGCTCACGGGCCTGTCGACCGGCATCCGCGAGACCATGATCGATACGGCGACCACGCTGAGCAGCGGCCACCTGAACATCGGCGGCTTCTACAAGATCACCGCTGGTCAGGCCGGACCGGTGGTCACCGACTACCAGCACGTGCTCGAGGTCGCGAAGAAGTCGCTGCCCGAGATGGCGTTCGCCGTCGAGCGCGGCCGCGGCTGGGCGAAGCTGGTCTCGGACACCGGCTCGATGCAGGTGGGCATCAGCGGCATCGACATCCGCCAGGAGCCGCGCATTCCCCAAGTTCTACAGATCACCAGCGGCAAGCTGGATGACCTCGCCGAGCCGGGGACGATCCTGATCTTCGAGAACCAGGCCGACAAGCTGAACGCGAAGGTCGGCGACGCGCTGACCATCTCGGCGCCGACCCCGCGCGGGGTGAACAACACCATCGACGTGCGCGTGGTGGCGATCGCGCGCGGCATCGGCTTGCTCAGCATGTGGAACACCTACGTGCCGATGGCCAGCCTGCGCACGCTCTATCAGCTGAATCAGAACGCGACCGGCGTCATCCAGATCATGCTCAAGGACAAGTACGTGCCGCAGATCCCGGAGCTGGCGGCGCGCCTGCGCACCGACCTCGAAAAGGCCGGCTTCCGCATGATGACGCCCGACCCGCGCGCGTTCTGGATGAAGTTTCAATCGGTCCAGCGCGAGGACTGGACCGGTCAGAAGCTGGATGTCACCAGCTGGGAAGACGAGCTGTCGTTCATGATGTGGACGATGCAGGCGCTGAACGGGCTCACGACTGTCCTGATGACGATCCTCATCGCGATCGTCGTCATCGGCATCATGAACACCATGTGGATCGCCATCCGCGAGCGGACGCGCGAGATCGGTACGTTGCGCGCGATCGGCATGCAGCGAGGCGGCGTGCTCTGGATGTTCCTGCTCGAGTCGCTGATGCTCGGGTTCTTCGGCACGCTGGTGGGCGCGGTGATGGGCACCGCGGTGGCGACCGGGCTGAACGCGCTTTACATCCACGTTCCGATCTCGGTGCAGTTGTTCCTGATGTCGGACCACCTGCATCTCGCGGTTCACCCAGGTGCGGTTGTGCGCTCGATGATGCTGATTACGTTGATCACCGGCGCGGCGGCGTTGTACCCGGCCCTGCGGGCGGCGCGGCTCAAACCGGTGACCGCGATGCAACACTTCGGTTAAGCAGGGACTCCCGCACCCTTTGAAGCGGGGACTCCCGCACCCTTTGAACAAAATCACACAGTTCTTAACTGTTCTTGAACGCCTTTTGGATCGAGGATCGAACGCATGGTGACTTCACGCAGGCCGAAAATTCGGGCATTCGCCGTCGCGGCGCTGATGTTGTCCTGGGGCGGAACGCGCGCGGCGCACGCGGCGGTGACCAACGCCCAGATGGTCGACTTCTTGAAGCAGGTCGACGAGCGCCAGCACAACAACGGTGACTGGCGCGCGAACGCGTACATCGAGCAAAAAGAAAAGGACAAGGTCGACGTCGTCTACGAGACGTTGTACTTCCGGCGCTCGCAGGATCAAAAGTTCATGATCCTGTTTACCAAACCGAAGTCGTCGGCGGGGCAGGGCTACCTGCGCATCGACCAGAACCTGTGGTTCTACGATCCCAGCGTCGGGAAGTGGGAACGACGCACGGAGCGCGAGCGCATCGGCGGCACGAACTCGCGCCGCTCGGACTTCGACGAATCGCGCCTGGCCGAGGAGTACGATCCCACCGACGAGGGCGAGGAGAAGCTGGGTGCCTACACCGCGCAGAAGCTGATGCTCAAGGGCAAGCCCGGTCTGGATCTCGCGTTTCCGATGATCCGGATCTGGATCGACAAGGACACCAAGAACGTCCTCAAGCGCCAGGAATATGCGCTGTCGGGCAAGTTGCTCCGCACGTCTTACTATCCCAAGTGGAAAAAGGTCTTCAGCGAGTCGAAGAACGGCGAGGTCTGGTATCCGCAGGAGATTCGCTTCTTCGACGAGGTCGAGAAGGCGAACTCGACGCTGATCCTGATCCGCGCCGTCGACCTCCACCCGCTGGAGGCGAACTTGTTCACCAAAGCTTGGCTCGAGAGCAAAAGCCGGTGAGATCGCGCTCCGGTCCCCTCTCCCGTCGGCGGGAAAGGGCTAGGCAGGGGGCAGGCCTTGCGATTGCGGCGCCCACAGCGATGATAGCCGGCGCGCTCGCGCTGCTCTTCTTCTCGCCGCTCGCCCACGCGCAAGACAAGCGGCCGTCCGAAGACGAGATGTTCGGTGGCGCGAGCTCGGACAAACCAGCGACGCCAGCGCCCACACCCACCCCCAGCGCGGCGCCGCCCGCGCGCGCCGGTGGCGCGCAGCCCGCTCCCAGCACCTCCGGCGAACCGACGTCGCCCACTTCGATTCCGCCCGCCGCTGCGGCCTCCACCGCAGAGCCCCAGGCACCGCCGAGCGCCGCGTCCACGCGCGACGAAGCGCTGCTCGGCAGCCCCGACCTTGGGCCGAAACTGAGTGCCGACGTAGCGCCCGAGAACCCACTCACGATCGGCGGCCAGCTCTATCTGCGCGCACAGAGCAGCGCCCTCGCACACCAGTACCCGGACAAGTGGTCGTTCTCGTCGCCGAACCTGCTCGACACCTACTTCGACGCGCGCCCCAACGAGCGCGTGCGCGCCTTCATCCGCGGCCGCGTGAGCTACGATCCGACCGCGCCGCCAACGGGAACGTCGACGCCTGTCCTCGCAGGCCAGACCAATTCGTCGAGTGGAGCGATCGCCGGCAGCTCCGCCACCGGGTTCACGACGTTCAACGCCTCTCGCGGACCCAACGCCGTGCTCGACCAGATGTGGATCTCGTTCGACATCGAGCACGAGCTCTTCGTCACCGCCGGTAAACAGCACGTGAAGTGGGGAACCGGCCGCTTCTGGACGCCGACCGATTATCTGCACCCGATCAAGCGCAACCCGCTCGATGTCTTCGACGCGCGCCCGGGCACCAGCATGCTCAAGGTGCATTTTCCATGGGAGGCGCGCGGTTGGAACTTCTACGCCTTCGGCGTGTACGAGGACCCGAACAATGCGACGAACACGCTCGGTCAGATCGCGGGCGCGGCCCGTGCCGAGATCGTCGAGGGCGCGGCGGAGCTGGGCCTGGATGTCTTCGCGAAACGCGGCCAGAAGCCGCGCGTCGGGGCAGACCTGTCGTTCGGTCTCGGCGACTTCGATCTCTACGTCGACGCCGGCTTCCACGACGGGAGCGACTTCACCATCGTGACCGCGAAAGACCCGGTTCCACAGATCACGTGCGGCACGATGACGGCGGTCGATTTCCTCAATGCGTTCAATGCCACACCGGCCTCCGGCATTAAAACCCAGGTGGCGACTGGCTTGACCTGGGCGCGCAAATACAACGACAACGACATGTTCACGTTGGGCGCTGAGTACTTCTACAACTCGGTTGGTTACACGAATCCGTCGATCTACCCGGGGCTCCTCGTCGAAAATCAGCTCAATTTCTTCTACACCGGTCGTCACTACGCCGCCGTCTTTGCCTCGCTGCCGGCGCCTTACTCGTGGAACTACACGACGTTTACGCTCTCGACGATCGGCAACCTATCCGATCGCTCGTTCGTCAGCCGGCTCGACTACTCGGTGACGCTGCTGACCCACCTCACGCTCGAGGCGTTCGGCGCCGTCCACTACGGAACGAGCACGGGCGAGTTCCGGCTGGGCATTGATACTCCGGCCATTTACAGTCCCACTTGCGTCATCAATCCCGTGACCGGGATGATGGAGTTGAACCAGATCTCGCCCGCGCAGCACCGCGATCCGACGGTCATGGACCTCGGCATCGCGCTCCGACTGGCGATCTAGTTTGCGTCGCCGACGCTAGTTTGCGTCGCCGACGCTAGATCCCGTACTTCTTCAGCTTCTCGTACAGCGTCGAGGCGGCGATCCCCAGCAGCCGCGCGGCGTGGATCTTGTTTCCGCGCGTGACGGTGAGCGTCTGCTTGATCGCGGCATGCTCGATCGACGCCAGCGTCTGCCCGCCCAACGGGAAGCGATCGAGCAACGAATGCTCGGACGCGGCGGCAACGAACCGCAAGTGGTGCGGCTCGAGCACACCGAGGTCGGTGAAGGCCAACGCACAGGCGAGGGTGTTCTTCAGCTCGCGCACGTTGCCGGGCCAGCGGTGCGCGCCGAGCATGTCCAGCGTACCGTCGGACACGCGGATGTCCGGGCGACCGAGATCCGAAAGCAGCTGCGTCACCAGCAACGGCAGATCTTCGAGCCGATCGCGGAGTGGGGGAACGTGAACGACCGCCGCGCCCAAACGGAAGTAGAGATCGGAGCGGAACTGCTTCGCTGCGACCAGCGCCGACAGATCGCGGTTGGTGGCCGAAATGATCCGAACATCCAGCTGTCGATCGCGGGTACCGCCCACGCGGCGGACCGACCGGTCGTCGAGCACGCGCAGCAGGCGCGGCTGCAGGTCGAGAGGAAGCTCGCCAATCTCATCGAGAAACAGCGTGCCGCCGCGAGCGCGCTCGAAGGCACCCGGGTGCTCGGCGTGAGCACCGGTGAAGGCGCCGCGCTCGTGTCCGAAGAGCTCGCTCTCGACCAGGTTGCCGGTGACCGCGCCGCAATCGAACAACACGAATGGACCAGTCGCGCGCAGGCTCGCGTCATGAATCGCGTGAGCCATGACGTCCTTGCCGGTCCCGGTCTCACCGATGAGCGTGATCGTGACGTTGCTGGGCGCCAGACGTTGAGCCGCACCAAAGATCTCTTCCATGGCTGGTGAGATCGCGGCAATTCGACCAAAGCGTTGCGGGCTTGGTTTCGGTGCCGCAATGCCGCCGGTCTGGTCTGGAGCCGCCATAGGTACGTTGTTTGTGCTGCTCCTGAACGGTTTCACTGAGGATCTTCCGGACCCCGGTTTTGCCCGCGCCGGCAACGCCGCTGGTATCGCGCCCATACCCATGGCCATGCCTATAGCAGTATTCTCAGGCGCTCGGCTGTAACGATTCGGCATACAATTGCGAGCATTCGCTTACCCGGTCTCCGAGATTCGGAGACCGGAAAGCGTCGGCACGGCGCGTTTGAGGAAGCTTGCTCACGTGGCGGCGCGGCTCGTCGCCAGGGCTCGCCGTCGCCGCATGCTCAATACTAGACCCGCGATTGCGCCCGCGGCGATCGCGAGGGCAGCGGCAACGCCGAGAGCCAGTGTGCGCGACCGGCCGCTGGATCCCGGCGTGATCGCCTGCATTCGCTCGACGCTCTCTGCGGGAACTCCGGTTGCCCGCGCGGAAGTGAGGAGCCGCGCCGCTTCGGCGGTTTGTCCCTTCATCATCGCGAGCGTCCAGCGAAACACGATGGTCTTGGGATCGTCCGGAGCCTTGCCCGTCAGAACCTTTGTGCAGGCTTCCATCATCCCGACCTCTTGGAGCTTGACCGCCACTTCGCAGCGCAGGTGGTTCGCGATCAGCTCCGCGCCGTCTTGCTTGTCGAGGTGCTCGAGCACGGCGCCGATCTCCTGGCGCTCTTTCGAGGTCAGCGGCTCGGTCTGCCCGATGATGAGGTGAACGTATCGAACGTAGTCGTGCACTTCGACAGCGGGGCGATCGATTGCATAGCGGCAGGCGGCGATGGCTCGCTCACGGTCGTGGACGCGCTCGTAAGCCTCGCAGAGCTTGCTCCAGCCCTTCGCGCTTTCCGGGACTGCCTTGGCGACCGCGCGGTAGTAAAGGATGACCGCGTTGAAGTCCTTGTTCTTCTGCGCACGTTCGGCTCGCTCGAGAAGGTCCTGAATGTAGTACCCGTACTCGAGCGGGTTGCGGTCGCGCTCCTTGGCGCTGGGGACGCTATCTTCTGGCCGCGCCTCGTCGATTCCAAATCTCGATGAGATCTGTCCCGGGAGCGGGGGGCGCGGGGCGGTCGGCTCGTTGGAGGCGGCGGGCGTGCCGCTCATGAGCGGGTCGGCCGCGCTCGGCTCCGGCGCTGCGCTGTGGGCGGGAGCAACGTTTCTAGCCGCGAGCCCGAGCATCACCACGGCGCACGCCCGGGCCACCAGACGCGCCCGCGCGCGGTCTGCCCTGCGCTCCGGGATCGGGTGGCGCGAAATCGCCTTCATCGAATCGCTTTCGGGCATGAGGTTCCCTCTCCGCGTGGAACGAGCGTCTATATCAACTCGGGAGACCCTGCGGATGACAAGCTCGCTTCAAGTCCGTCACACCTTGACGTAAAAAACCGGCTCAGGCCCGGGAACGCGGGCCTGAGCCGGGCGGTGCGACGCGGATGGCCGGGGCCCCGATCGCCACAGTTGGACTTGCCAGTCAGACTACGGGAACGCCGCGGGGCAGGTCTTCTGACGGCTCACGCCCGCCGGGACCGCGACGAAGTTCCGGTGCTGGACAGTCAGATCGATGTCGTTCTGGGAGACGCCCGGGACCAGACCCTCGAAGCAGCGGAGCATCGTTAGCTGATCGCCGGTGACGGTCGAGAACCCGTTGATCGAGTTCACCCAGAGGCGGCGCGCCATCGGATAGACCGGCGTGCCCAGGGTGACCAGGTTCTGGATGTTGGGGACGGTCGGCTGAATGCCCGCAATCTGCGTCGCGATGTTGAGGGCGTTGTCGACCGCTTCACGGCCGGAATACCCGATGCTGCAAGGGCTGGCGGACACGAGGCAACCGATCTGCTCGGTCGCCGAGAACTTCTTGCAGTTGATCCCCGGAGCAAAGCCGCCCAGGTTCGTGACTTGAGTCGCATGGAGACGGAAGAACGCGCTGACGACGCGGTTCTGGCGGGTCGCCGAAAGCGTGAGGTTCGGGTTGCTGTAGATGTCGCGCACGTAGTGACCGCTCGAATCGACCACCAGCAGGTTGTAGACACGAGCGTCCCTGAGCGGGGGCGCAGCTGGGACGGGCGAGTTGCTGAGGCAGTTGAAGTTCAGGCTGTTGTCGGGGTTCACGGCGACCGGCAGGAGACAGGGCTGGTTCTTACCGTTCGGGCACAGCGCGGTCGATGGGTGCAGAAGATCGGGGATCGCCGGCGCGTACTTTCCCGGAGCGCAGAGCGTGGGCTCGCCCATGAACGGAACCGACGAGTAGTAGGCCACGCGCTCGTCGGTGTAATTGCCCGGGATCTCGATCGACAACACGACGCCCAGGCCCTTGCGCACCTGCAGCGCGGCCACCTGAGCAGCCGCCACAGACGTGAAGCCGGTCGGAATGGGGAGGCTGGTATCGGGGAGGATGTTCTGCTCGGTCGACACCGAGTAGTCGGGCATGATCGTCACGGGCAGCTCGGTGCGATCGTCGATGCCGACTACGGTCGGCGGGTTGCTGGGGGGCTGGAAGCCCTGGGCGACCTGTTCGAATCCCAGACGGCCATTGGAAGCGCTGTCCGAGTCGGCGATACGGCGAATCGGATCCAGGTCGAGGTAGTCGGAGTCGCCCTTGCTCATCAAATTCGTTCCCGCGTTGCAGAAGGGGTTGGCGGTAGCATCGGGAGAGAGGCCCGAACCCGGATTGACGGTCGTGTAGTTGGGGATCGTGACCATGCCGACCAGCGAGACGAACGTGTCGGTGGTGCCCGACGAATCGGCGCGGCGGAAGGCGTGCTTCAACTTGAGACAGCTGGTCGAGCGACAGGGCTGCGGGTCGAGCACGCTGTCGGTGAAGATCGCCGCCCAGCTGTTCACCAGGGCCTGACGCACGTTGCCGGCGCAATCGATGCGAGCCGGGTTGCGGGCGTTGTTGATCAGCTGAGGCGCGGTCGTGTGGTTCTGACCGCCGTAGATCATCGCCAGGACATCCCTCCAGTCCGTGAAGGTGTAGATACCCGGCGTGGTGCAACCGTCGGCGGCCCCGCAGCCCGCCGCGACCGTCAGCGCAGTGCCTCCGTTCATCGAGTCGCTGCAGTCGTCGGTGGGGTCGGGCGTCTGGTTCATGCTGTCGCCGAAGATCTGATTCGAGGTGACGATCGAGATGCCGTCGAGGCCGATCAGCAGCTGGCTCGCGCTGGCGGTGCACGCGGCGCCGTTGAGCTCACGTGACATCGGTGCGATCTGCTGCGTGCCGGCAACCATTGCGGCCTGGCCGGTGCTGCTGCCGCCGCCGACGTAGTTGATGGCGCTTGCCAGGCCGCACAGATTGATGGCGTCCTTCGTGACCTCTTCCAACGTGTCCGATCCCTTTATACTGACTTGCGCAGAGGCGCTCGATGTCGCCCCAACGCCAAGCAGTAGAGCGAATGCGCCTACGAGTTTCCGGTTCATAGCGATCCTCCGTTCGTAAAAATCTTCGATCCGAGGAATCAGGCCCTCGGTCGCGAGCTGCAGTAAGCAAAAGTGGCACCAGCGTATAGTCCCGATATCCCCTCCAGATGTAGGCCCGACCCACAACGATGCAGGGCGAAGACTCCGAATTTCAAAGGGTCCATTTGAATGCCAGAACGTTCGCAAAGCGCTCGACGAATTGGTAACCATTGGGCAACGGAAGCGGGCGTCGCATCGCAGCGAGCGCGCCGGGCCAATAAAAAAGCGGGCGCCAGCAATGCTGGCGCCCGCCTCAACAACTACTATCAGCTGCGGCTTCTAACCGCGGCGTCTACGTCTACAAGTGCGGAACGCTGCACTCCGAAACGCAGAAGCTGCCACGGCAGATCGCCAGGTTGGTCGCCCGTCCCAGCGGCAACGGCGTTACGCCGTCGTTGGCCGTCGGAAGAACGAAGTTGTTGTTGATGGTCGACGCAGTGGTCGTCTTGGCGGCCGCGAGCACCTGCTGGACGCAGGGTCCGTTGGCCGCGCCGTCCGCCGTCGCGCAGGTGAGGCCGTTCGAGCCGCACCAGCAGCCGAGCGGGTCACCGAAGTTCCCGAGGCAGGAGCCCGGGAACGCGGTGTTGCCCGGGTGCGTCGGCGCCACCAAGCAAGCGTACAGGTTCTCGCAGAGGGCCTTGTCGGTCGGGTCGGTGATCTGGTCGCAACCAGATATGGACGGGTCGCAGTTGAAGCAGCTGTCCGGCGACGAGTCGCAGAGATCCGGCTCACCCGGTTGCTGACCAGACGTGCATTGCTCACAAGCGAGTGAGTCGCAGTGGTCCGGCGGGGTCGTCGCCGTCGGCGTGCAGACACCAGCGCGGCAAGCGTCGCCCGTGGTGCAGGCTAGGCCGTCGTCGCAGAGGGTGCCGTCCGGCTTGGTGCCACCGCCGCACAGGCCGGTGGTCGGATCGCAGGTCCCCGCCGTGTGGCAGGAATCCGCCGTGCCGCCGCAAACAACGGGAGCGCCGCTGACGCAGGTGCCGGACTGGCAGCTGTCGCCCGTGGTGCAAGCGTTGTTGTCGGTGCAGCTCGTCCCGTTAGCGGCCGCCGGGTTCGAGCAGGTGCCCGAAACCGTGTCGCAGGTACCGGCAACGTGGCACGAATCCAAGGCCGTGCAGGTCTTGGTCGTGCCGCCCGAGCAGAGGCCAGCCTGACAAGTCTCGCCCGTGGTGCAGGCGTTGTTGTCAGTGCAGGTCGTGCCGTTCGGAGCGTTCACCGTCGAGCAGGTACCGCTCGCCGGGTTGCAGACGCCGGCGATGTGGCACGAGTCGGCCGGAGCGCAGACAACCGCCGTACCGCCGCAGACGCCCGAGGAGCAGACGTCAGAGGTGGTGCAGGCATTGCCATCGTTGCAGGTCGTCCCGTTGGGAGCGCTGGGGTTCGAGCAAGCGCCGGTCGTCTTGTCGCAGGTGCCCG
>Ga0265339_10001187_pt1 | contig 19709 bp, 19 predicted proteins | sample 4CB219metaG_FD_202085 | JGI IMG/M metagenome (GOLD analysis project Ga0265339, IMG submission 202085) | Rhizosphere microbial communities from Carex aquatilis grown in University of Washington, Seatle, WA, United States - 4-CB2-19 metaG | ecosystem: Host-associated > Plants > Roots >... | reverse complement strand
TCGCCTCATATCTGCGACGTCCGCGAGCGGATCACCATCAACGGTGAGATGATCACCCAGGCCGCCCTTACGCGGCTGATCTGCCAGGCCGAGCCGATCATCGCCAAGATGACCGACCAGCGGCCGACGTTCTTCGAGATTTTCACGGCTCTGGCCTTCCAGTACTTCGTGGAGCAAGGGGTCGAGGTTGCCGTTATCGAGACCGGCCTTGGCGGTCGACTGGATAGCACAAATGTTCTGCAGCCAAAGGTCTGCGGAATAACGAATATCTCCTACGACCACATGCACCAACTGGGCAGCACGCTGACAGAGATCGCGTCGGAGAAGGCGGGCATCATGAAGCCCAGCACCGCCGTGATCAGCGTCCCCCAGGATACGGAGGCCCGCAAGGTCCTCAAGAAGGCGGCCAAGGAGATCAAGGCCAACCTCATGTTCACCGGCGAGGACATCGAGTTCAGCTACCGCGTGGAGTCCAGCCGTTCCGACGGCTGTCACGCCCGCGTGTGCCTCACGACGCCGCTGAGCAAGTTCGAGCACCTGCCCGTGCCCCTTCTGGGCGAGCACCAGGCGCTTAACTGCGGGCTTTCGCTGGCCTTACTGGACCAACTGCGGGCACAGGGATTTGACCGGATTTCCGACTCCAAGGCCATTCAGGGCCTGGTCAATGTCAAGGTCCCCGGCCGCATGGAGATGATCCTCCAGAACCCGCGAGTCCTGGTCGATGGTGCACACAACGCCGCGAGCATCCAGGCACTTATGCGGGCGATCGGGCAGCACATTCCGTACGACTCGATGGTGATGGTCTTCGGCTGTGCCGCCGACAAGGACATCCCAGGGATGATGAACCAGATCTCCACGGGCGCCGACAAGGTGATCTTCACCAAGGCGGCGAGCAACCCCCGGGCGTGCGACCCGCACGAGCTGGCCGAGATCTACGAGGAACGCAGTGGGCGAGTGGCCCAGGTCTGCGAGACCCTCTCGCAGGCGATGCGGGTAGCCCACTCCGCCGTCAGCCGCGAGGACCTCATCTGCGTGACCGGCTCGTTCTACCTGGTCGGCGAGGCAAAGCTGCTGCTGGCCCACGGCAAGATATAGATCCGCAAGAGTCAGACAGATTAACGGGCGGACTTGGAAAAACCCAGGTCCGCCCGCGTTGTTTTCATTCTTTGGGCAAAGGCTGAGGTAGCAGAGGCGACAGAGGAAGACTCGGTTATGTTTCCTTGACCGGGGCTCGCCAATACGATACTGGCAAAGGGAACACACATGATGAACCGCCACGCTCAGGCAAACTACATGCCAACTGGGAGTAGAGTGATAATCTGTTTCACGGCCTGCACAGCAATAGCATTTAGCCTTGGCCACATCTTTGGCGATACCAAAGCAGGATTGGGACAGCTTGGCTTGCTGACGCTGGCTCTCCCTGCGGCAGTTTCAGGGTTCATTGCCCGTCGAGCTCTCTTGGGTGCGGTTGCTGCTCCCTTTCTTGGAATCGCCGGAGGAATTGGCGTTCTCATGCGGGTATCGCCAAACGACCCCGATTGGCTGCTCCTCATATTGATCTGGGGCTCCTTCGGCGGGCTTGTCTGCGTTCTAGTTGGCTCATTTGCCGGGTATTTGAGCGAAAAATGCGGTGCCTGCCGGAAGCGTCGCTGACAATGAAAGGTTGACACAGTGATCGAGTTTGAATATCTAAGGCAACTTGTCGAGCAGGCCCAGAAGGAGCTTTCTGGCTTCCAGGGCGGTTCCAAGGCCGCCGGTGTCCGACTCCGCAAGGCCATGCAGGATGTCCGCAAGACCGCCGCGGTCATCCGCGCGAAAGTCCTAGCCGAGACCAAGCAGCGGGCCGAAGAGAAACAACAGAAGGAATCCGCAGATCACACAGATTCCGCAGATTAGAGTTGAATGCTCAAGTCATGCGATTTGTGAATCTGCTGAAGTCGCATAAGTCGTTTGGTAGAGTGCTAAGGAAATGCGTTTTTAGAAATCTGTGTAATCTGCGTAATCTGCGGATTCAATCTGAAAGGATGTTATGCCGCCGCAACCATTCGTGGACATCGCCAAGATCGACCAGACCAAGATTGCAGTGAATAAGGAAGGTATCTACGCCGTAAATCCTCACCGCTACGAGTTCCAGTTGCTGGACGGCGTCTTCTTCGTCGACCATGAGAACCAAGTGGTCGCCGGCTATCGCGACTGTCGCAGCGACGAGTTCTGGGTCCGCGGTCACATCCCCGGCCGCCCGTTGTTCCCAGGCGTGCTGATGATCGAGGCGTCCGCGCAGCTCGTGAGTTACGTCGAGATGACCCGCTATCCCGATAAGGGGTTCCTGGGCTTTGGCGCCGTTTCGGACGTAAAGTTCCGCGGGCAGGTAGTCCCCGGCGATCGCCTGATCCTGGTGGCCAAGATGGTCGAGTCCCGCCCCCGCCGCGCCGTCGGTGCCGTCCAGGGCTACGTGAAAGACCAACTGGTTTTCGAAGGCCTGATCACGGGAATGTGGCTCTGAGACAGCCACGCGGCGACATAGCCACATAGCGACTTAGCGAATAGCGACATAGCCAAATAGGAGTTCGAAGGTCCAGACGGCCTTTGAACTCCTATCTTTTAGTCGATACTGGAGACTAATGCACCGGCTCCGTACAATCACTGGCAGCTCTACGTCGCTACGTGGCTATGTCGCTAAGCGGGTAGCTATGACGCTCTGTGGCCAAGTGCACCTATGACCGAACCGACGCCCAGCTTGTTCGATACCGCCCTTCCCGTCTCGCCGCCTTTGAGCGACGAGCAGTTGGCAGCCATTCCCGCCAAGCGCGGCGTGCTGCTTCTGGAGGACGAGGGCGGCAGGCCGATCCTCCTGCTCACGGCGGCGGACATCCGCGCCAGACTGCGGGGCCGACTGGCCGAGCCCCCGCCCGAGGAAGGCCGCAAGAAGACCGCCGACCTCCGCCAGATCACGCGGCAGATCCTATATCGCCTCTGCCCAAGTCACTTCGAGACCGACCTGACGTACTTCGAACTCGCGCGGACGATCTACGCCGGGGCGTTCAAGGACCTGCTATCGTGGCGGCCGGCGTGGTTTGTGCAAGTGGACCCGCAGGAGAAATTCCCGCACTTTGCCCGTACCCGCGAGGCCGACGGCGCGGGGCTATGCATCGGACCATTCGAGAGCGGGCAATCCGCCCAGCGGTTCATCGAGGCACTGGAGGACCTCTTTGATCTCTGCCGCGATTACGGCTGCCTCCGCCAGGCCCCCACCGGACCCGCGTGCAGCTACCTGCAGATGGGCCGCTGCCTGGGCCCGTGTAACGGCACGATCTCGCTGGACGACTATCGCCAGGTGATGGCCCGCGCAGCCGCCTTCGCCGCCGGCGACCGCGAACCCGCCATGGCCGACCTCCAGCAGCGAATGCAGCATGCGGCCGCGACACTGGAGTTCGAAAAGGCCTCCACGCTCAAGAAACGCCTCGAACGCGCCAAAACATTCACCGCCGAAGAATACCAGCACACGCGCCCGCTTGAGCAGTTCCGCTTCATCCTCGTCCAGCCGGCGGCATCTAAGAAGCAACACGAGGTCTTCCTCTGCGTCGGGGGAACAATCGTCAAGGCCGCACCACTGGACAAGATCCCTACCGAGCCTCAACTCGCCGCGACGCTGACGGCCATGACCGACCTGGCCAACCGCCCGCGCCAGCACCTCGATGAAGCCGGCCGCTACCGCGTCGGCCTGGTGACACACTACCTATACTGCTCCCCCGCCAAGCGCGGGGTCATTATCCACTGGCCCGCCGACATGACCCCGAGCGACCTCGCCGCGACAATTAAGGAACAGTTGGAACCCGCCCGAATATAGCTTCGAGCGCCGCGTCTGGATGTGCACTGGGACTTGCCTGCCGGCGTCGTTCATAATCGGAAAGACACGCATGGTCGCCTTGGCTGTCGGCGCTGTTCGAAGGCGCCTGGATAGAAATCGGGCTCTGCCTATTTGCTCTTTTCGGCGGCGAAAAAAGGAGCAAAAAGGCAGAGCCACCGCTAGCGCACATGGAAAGTCGAGAACCTTACGTCATGCTTGTATTCGCCGCGAGCGATTCAACGCCCTGATCGCAATTACGCAACCTGCAATGATGGCAACTATCGCCACAGGCCCACCACAGATCACGACGTAGCCCTGTGGACGCATGGTGAGTTCCACCCTCGTCGGACGTTCAGGCTCATGCCCAACTTCCCGCTCGTGCTCGAAATACCAGTCATAATAGAACGTCTGGCCGGTCCCCTTGCGGACCTCGACTCCAGGCTGGCCGGGCGAAGGCTGCCACGCAGATAGCTTGGCCCAGTTGTGCTCCTCCACCTCGAAGAGATGATCCGCCGGCAATATCCGCTCCGCGAGCATTGTCAAAAGACATAGCCCGTAGAGCACGATTGCCGCCACCGGCAGGACGACCAACGTAACCTTGAATGCCAAACGGACTGTTTTGTGCATAGTAAGATTTCGCATTTGTCATATTCTGCCGGTTGACACTGTGGTTGATGCAATTCGCTCCGAGGCTTACAGCACCCGATCTATTGTGACACCTGCCGACTTCGAACAGCGACGTCAGGCAAGCCTGCTCCGTGTCCAGCCGTTTTGTGTGCGCCCATCCGTCTTTGCGACCCGTCGCGCCGCCCGCCTGCCCGCATGCAGGTCCTGGCTCGCATTATTGGTTCGCCGCAATCATCGCTTGGCCCAGCGACACGCAGCCGTCGTTGCAGGGCATGTTGACGTGATGGAGAACCTCGAAGCCTTCGCCAACAAGCATGCCGCCCAGGCGGTGCGTGAGATATCGGTTGGCGAAGCATCCGCCGGAAAGGGCGACCGTCCGCAGGCCCGTCAGCTCGCGGGCCTTGACCGCCGACGCCAGCAGGAACGCCGCCACCGTGTTGTGGAACCGCGCGGCAATGATCCCTGCGTTGTACCCCGCCGACAGCTCGTTGACGATCTCCTCGACCATCGGCCGCAAGTCGATCAGGAACGGCGGTTCGCTCGGCGATAATGTGCCCCTGCCCAGGACAATCGTGCCCTGCTGCGGCGGTGAGATGAGCTTGAACGTGTAGGCGTTTTCCACGCCGGCCACGATGGCGCCTTCCAATCGCATGGGCGCCTGGCCCTCAAAGCCGTTGGTCGTAGCCACCGCCAACAATGCAGCCACGGCGTCGAACCAGCGTCCCAGCGAGCTGGACGGCGGGCAGTTGAGGCCAGTGGAGAGCATCTCGATGGCCCGCTCAAGTGGTCCCTCACCGCCGGCCAGGTGGCGGGCGACGGGCATCTCGATGATGGCCGGCCCGAAGGTGTCCCACATCGCCGCCAGTGCCGGACGGGCGGTCTCCTTGGCGGCGGCGTCGCCACCGGGCAGCGGCACATAACGCAGGTGCCCCAGCCGACGATACGACCGCAGGTCCGCCAGCATGACCTCGCAACCCCAGACGGCGTTGTCGTCGCCCAGTCCCACGCCGTCGCACGCCAGGCCGATCACGGCGTCGGTCCGCCCGTGCTCGGCCATGCACGCGGCAATGTGTGCGTGGTGGTGCTGCACGCGGATGATTGGCAGGCCAGCCAGGCCCTCCAACTCGCCGCGGTGCCGACGCATCGCGTACTGCGTGGACAAATACTGCGGATGCAGGTCGGCCGCCAGAACCGTCGGCTCGACGTCGAAGAGATCCTGCAGGTGGTTGATCGTGTCGATGAAGTGACGATACACCCGGCCGTCCTTGAGGTCGCCAATGTGCTCGCTGACGACCGCCTTGCCGCCACGATAGAGGCACACGGTATTCTTGAGTTCCGGACCAACGCCAAGTACGGCCGCAGGACGGGAGGTTTGGTTCTTCGTCACAAGCACGGCCGCGCCAAACGACGGCTTAGCCGTGGCACCCTTTACTGGCTCGGACGCGGCACTCGGCGCTGCTGGGTCGGACGCGACACTGAGTTCGACGGGTTTTGGCGCATACCCTCGGCCGCGGCGGAGCAGCATGCCGGTACCGTCGATGTGCATCTGTACCACACTGTCGTCGACGCGTCGCTCGATGGGGCGGTCGTGCATCAGGAGGAAGTCGGCGATCTGCCCCAGGTGCGCGATGGCGGCGTCGTTGTCCTTGACCAGTGGCTCGTCGCTGAAGTTGCCGCTGGTCATGACTAACGGAACCGCACGCATGCCCGGCTGGTCGAACAGCAGGTGATGCAGCGGCGTGTAGGGCAGCATGATCCCCAGCGTGCCCAACCCGTCCGCAACGGACGGCGCGATCGAGGTTGGCTCGAGCATTGGCAGCAGAACGATCGGCCGCGTGATACCCGTAAGCAGCCGCTCGGCCTGGACGGGCACGGTGCAGTAGTCCTTGACGTGATCGAGGTCGGCGACCATGACGGCGAAGGGCTTTGCGTCGCGTCGCTTTCGCCGCCGCAGCGTGCGGACCACGTGATCCTCGTCCGCTCGGCAGGCCAGGTGGAAGCCGCCCAGCCCCTTGATTGCCAGCACCTTCCCATCAAGCAGCAACTCGGCGGCGCGGGCGATAACGTCTTCGCACTCAACGCGGACGCCGCGGGCATCGGTCAGCCACACCTTGGGGCCGCAGACCGGGCAGGCGATCGGCTGGGCGTGGAACCGCCGGCAGGCCGGGTCGTGATACTCACGGCTGCAAAGCGGGCACATCTCGAAACCCGCCATCGTCGTGTTGGGGCGGTCGTAGGGGATTCGCCGAACGATCGTATACCGCGGGCCGCAATTAGTGCAATTGATGAACGGATAGTGATAGCGAGGGTCGGCGGGATCGTTCATCTCGCGGAGGCAGTCGTCGCAGACGGCCGTGTCGACAGTCACCTGTGCGTCGGCCAGCTCACCACCCTCGGAGGGCTTGATGGTGAGCTCGCTGACGTCATCCTCGGGCGGCACGTCCCGAACGTCCAGCCGCGAGATCGTCGCCAGTGGCGGCAGCTCAGCATGGAGCCGCCTGACAAACTCCTCCAACTGCCCTGCGGTACCCTGTAGCTCGATCGTAACCCCGCGCGAGTCGTTAATAACCCATCCAAGCAGATGGATTTCCTGCGCCAGCCGGTACACGAAAGGCCTGAACCCAACGCCTTGCACCTGCCCAGCCACCTGCAACCGCTGCCTTAGGATCGTCACTTGCTCACGCGTAGTCATCAAGACATTGTACGACCCAAGTGGCCGTATGTTCAAAAGTTAGAAGAGCGATGCAGCCACAATAGCCACTTAGCCACATAGCCACGTAGCGACATAGGTCCGATCAAGTCTCGATGGTGGCGGTATCGCTATTTCGCTATACGGCTTCTCTTGGGACAAAACCCACAGATCATGCTGATCAGGCACCCCGCCGACAGAAAGATAACGCCAGCTTCTACGGGCATCTCGAAGTAGTCCATGACGATGCGCGGCTTGGCCGTGGACTCGAGTAACTGCCAGATCCACATCCTGCCTAAGAACTTATAGTACGGCTGATACAGCTGCATCACCTGCGGATAAATCATCACGCCGGCCAGCACAGCCGCGGCGGCCACAAGCACAGCGACGATCAGCCGCTTTCGGATAGACCAGGCCAATCGAGGTGCCGGCAAGCTGGCCGCAACGAGGGGGGCAGGACGCGTGGCATCTTGTTCCAACTGCGAGATCACATTTGTATCGACCCCTTCCAAGGTGGAAGATGCACCTTTGGACGATGCCGCGACGGGCTCGGCGGCCTGGGCCTGTTGCACTAATGACGCAATCATATCTGTATCAGGTCGCATGCTGGTTGGCCCTGAGCTTCCGGTTGTCATGGTCACGCAACGTTCCTCACCCCACATGGGCGGTATTCTGCCACAGGCGACAGGCGTTGTCAGCAGGCAATTAACGGAATTCTCACTGATGCCCACTCTTGCGGCATTTGTCTCAGCGTCCTCTAGTGGTCTCTGTGGCCGTCGTTGTCTTGTCCCCAAGGCGTCCGCCTTTTTTTGGAAGATTTGCCCTTGCATGGTTGGCGGGGGATGGCTACACTACCTGACTCGAAATGTAACTTGAACGCAAAGCAGGAGCATTGTAATGCCTCGTGTATGTCCCTTTACTGGTAAGAAAACAGTCGCCGGCCGGCAGTATACCCGTCGCGGCAAGGCGAAGTATCTCGGTGGCGTCGGCGTCAAGACGACCGGCAAGACCAAGCGGCAGTTCAAGGCCAATATGCAGCGGGTCCGTGCGGTCATCGATGGCACAGTGATGCGGATTAACGTATCCACCAAGGCCATCAAGATGGGCATGATCACCAAGCCGCCCAAGCGGAACTACAAGCCCGAAGCCGCCACTGCCAAGTAAGATCTTTCAAGCACGACGCCCATGGAAACATTCCGTGGGCGTTTTTGCATGCGCATAAACGACAGCTACAAAGAGGAAACTATCCGCAGATTACGCAGATTCAGAAGCGGCCTCCGGGCCGACAGTCGACTTGCGACCTTCGATGCTTACGAAGAAGAGAGCAAAAACAACAGAGTCATCTCGAACGTTTGAGTAGATGCTTCTGAATCTTAAATCTGCGTAATCTGCGTAATCTGCGGATGGTTTCTTCTCTTCTGTGACTGTCGTCGGTTTTCCTTAGGGGCGCTACAATGAACTGGAAAGGCGCCACCTATGAAGATTACCGATTATCTTCAGAGCCAGAACGTCCAGTTCGAAACCCGCCAGCATCCGCCAGCCTACACCGCCCAGGAAGTCGCCGCAGAGGAACATGTCAGCGGGCGCACCCTGGCAAAAGCCGTCGTCATTCGGGCTGACGACAACTATGCCCTGTGCGTGCTGCCGGCACATCGAAAGCTGGATATGGAAAAGGCCGCAGCCGCCCTGAAGGCCCAGCAGGCCTTCTTAGCCGATGAGATGGACCTGGCCAAACTCTTCCCCGACGCCGAAGTCGGGGCCGAGCCGCCCTTTGGCAACCTCTATAACCTGCCAACCGTGGCGGACAACCAGTTGGCCTCGGAAGAATTCATCGTCTTCCAGGCCGGCACGCACCGCCAAGCCATCCGAATGCGGTTCGACGACTACCGCCGCCTGGTCAACCCCCTGCTGGCGGACATCAGCGTAGGGCTGTGAGGGCCGATGAGTTCGTCCATCTCAAGCTGCATTTGCGCGGCGGGATACTAACGCGCGCTTAGGCCGACAATGCAGCGATCGCCAAAATCTCTGTCTTGGTAACTTTCCCTTTCTCCCTATGCGGTTTGCAAATGGCGACGTCGCAACAACATTACTGTGACGGCGGCGAGCAGACTAAGCGTTGCAGGCTCGGGAATAGGTTCGCCTTCAAACCGAGCCTCCATAATCAGGTAGTCTTCGAAATCGACTATCCCATTTCCGTCGAGATCAGCGTCTCTGTATGGGCCAGTCGGCGGACCGCCGAAGCTGGCTTCCAGAACCAGGTAGTCCTGGAAATCCACCCTGCCGTTGCGATCGGCATCGCCTGGTAGTGGGGGGGCCGCCTGTATGTCTATCTCCCCGAAGTATGTCGAGTCAGCCTGATGGATATCCATCATCAGCCAGCGATACAGATGCTCGCCGTATGAGGCGTTATCAGCAATACTGACACCCAGTTGTCCCGCTCCCGAAATGCCGCTGGCTTGGGTATCCACGTCAGCAATCTTCGTCCACCCGGCGGCGACGAAATCCGTCTGGCCCGCGTCCCACGCAGGCGCCGACCAGTTGGGATTGGGCTCACTGTTGACCCCAGTGCTCCCATAGAGCGTGTACTGCTGCCCGGTGCCTGCGGCGGTGTCGGCCCAGGAAAACGTATTAAACTCGCGGAGATCGCACCACTTGCCAAGATCGATGAGCACCGTGGCATGCGGCACAGCCCAGCGGATAGAGTTCTGGGCGTCCGACGCGCGCACCTGCCCGGTCTGCCCCCAACTCGGGCTGTCGTTCCAGCAGTTCATACTCCCGCTCGCGAGGGGCTGGTTGGTCGCAAACGTTGGGGTCTGCCCCCACCAATGCCACTCACTGTTTGGGTTGGGCATCCCCTTGAGGTTCCACGTCGCAGGCAGGCTCGCCCCACCGTCAGGGTTCGGTGTCAGTTCCTGCGTGACCGTTACCCCGGCCAGTACGCCGCTGCAGACCAAACACGACAATGCAGCAATTGCCAGAATCCTTGCCATGACGACATCCTTTCCCTTTTGAATGCAGACTTGAAGAATGTAGCTGCGGCTTAGCCCGGTCAGGCCCAGTGAATGTGGCCCAAATCCACCGACACAGTGCGGAGTGACCCATCTACTCCCCGATCGATAGCTTATCCGCATCAAGCGGAATGTCAAGAACTTGGAATGATCAATCTGGCAGCCCAGGCGACAAGAGCAACGAGTGCAAAGTCCACGCGATGCCCTGATTTCATGCTGCCTAATTGGGCCGCCACAGCAACTGGGCCACGTCATCCTTGCCCGCCACCGCCCGCACCATGTCCAGATTCGCCCCAAGGTTGCCGGCCTCGAACAGGCCGTGGGTGTCGCTGCCGAAAGCGATCTTCACGCCGCCCTCTATGCACTGGCGGAAGAACTCCGCGTCGGGGGTGTTGTGGTGATGGTTGATCTCGGCGGCCGTGCCGGTTGCCGCCAGGAGCGCCACCAGCCGCGGGTAGATCTCGCGCGGCACGGGGCGCTTGGCCCAGCGTATCGCCCGTAGCGGGTGGGCCAGGATGTCCACGCCGGCGGTGACGAGCTTTTCGGTCACGTCCAGGAACGTCTTGGTCACCTCGGCATCAGAGAGGGTCTTGACGTCAGGATGCAGGAAGTGCACCGCGCCAACCAAGAGGTCCAGCCACGCGCGATCCTCGTCAAGGAGCGTCAGGTCGCCGGCGGCGTCGAGTTCGACCTCCAGCCCGACCTTCACGCCAGGCCCACGCAACGGGCTGACCATCTGGCGATACCAATGCATGCGATTGGTCCCGCTTCGCCATGATCCGGCGTCCCATACATGCCGCCCTGCCCAGAACGCGTCCTTGCTCACGTACAGTTGCGGAGCGTGCTCCACGAGGCACACGCCAGCGAGCCCAAACTCCCGCGACCGCTCCACCGCAGACGCCGCCGATGTGCCCTCGCCGCAATATGCAAACTCCGTGTGCACGTGGCAGTCCCAAACGGCAGGCTGCTCGGCGAACCGCAGTGTATGAGCCCGCATGCGCACCTCGCGGCCTCGGAGTGTGGCGATGGCGTAGCCGAATGGCGCCTGGCACAGCGCCGGACAGGTGAAGTAATTCACTCCGTCAACCATGGACAGAGGCTGACCCGCGTGGAAATGCCCGCTAAGACAGAGCAGCACGCTGGCACGGGCGTAGTCGGCCATCACCTCGCGGCGGTTGGTGAGCATGTACGGGTAGGGGTCGTCAATGACGGGACTCATCGGGCTGTGCTGAAGGACGATTGTCGGGACGTCATCGCTGGAGGCGTCCTGCCGCTCGTCGTTGGGCGCGCCGTCACGCCCACGGAATGCTTTCCGTGGGCGTTGCGCGGAGAGGTCCGATATCAGTTGGCGATTCTCATCAGACCGTGTCGCCACGTCGCCGGTTGCATACCTGTCTGCGATGGTAACGAACCGGTAGCCGCCGATCTCCTGCACGCCGGGCTTGGCGCCCAAGGCGGCGAAGTATGTGCCATAGTCGCCATCGTGATTGCCCGGCACCGCCAGCACGGGCACGCCGGGTGCGGCCTGATCCAGCACGCGCCAAACATCCGCCAACGCCGCCGACATCGCCAACCGCCCGCCCTCGCGCTCAAGGGCGGTGCCGTCGTTGAGCATATCGCCCATCAACGCGATGGCATCAACAGGCCCGCGATGCCGCGCGTCGTCCACGGCTCGCCGAAGCAGCTCGAGCGCAATATCCACGCGCCGCGCCGGATGATTAACGTCGGCCCCGGCCGCACCAGGTGCATAATGCACGTCCGCAATAATCAGCAATCGAAAGTCGTCCATGAAAGACAGATTACCTGCCCACAAATCGCGATACAAGCCGCGAAGCTGCTCGTAAGGACTTTCCCATTCCACACCTTGCCTTGACCGCGACCCATCGCTTTCGCTGCGGCCTCGTATGGGCGTCTTGACGCGGCCGCACCGCTTTGTCTTTCCTCTGCTTCCTCTGCTACCTCAGCGTTAAGCCATCTCCTCCCCTTCGCACGATTCCCGCAATCCCGGCCAGGACTTCTTCATTTGGCCATTCGCAAATGCCGCCTCTTCAATTACAATTGAGGCCCTCATGGCTGATTACACATATAGCGAATTGCTCAAGTTGATGCTCTCCAAGCGGGACTTGTCGCGGGAGCAAGCGCATTGGGCCTTTGGGCAGATCATGGACGGACTGTGGTCCGAGGCCCAGGTCGCCGGGCTCTTGGTGGCCTTGGCCGCCAAGGGCGAGGCCGTTGCCGAGATCGCCGGGGCCGCCACCGCCATGCGCGAGCATGTCCTGCGGATCGATACCAACGGGGCCGATGTCCTGGACACCTGCGGCACCGGCGGCACGGGGGTCAGCACGTTCAACATCTCCACCGCCGCCGCCATGGTCCTTGCCGGCGTGGGCGTGAAGATCGCCAAGCACGGCAACCGTACCAGCACCAGGGCCAGCGGCTCCGCCGACGTACTGGCCGCACTGGGCGTCAACATCGATTGCAACGCCGATACAGTAGTCCGATGCCTGAACCAGGCCGGCGTCTGCTTCTGCTTCGCCGTCCGCTGCCACCCGGCCATGAAGTACGCCGCCCCTGTCCGCAAAGCCCTGGGTGTGCGGACGCTCTTCAACCTGCTGGGCCCCCTGACCAATCCCGCCGGGGCGCGCCGGCAGCTCATGGGCGTCTTCAGCCCCGACCTCACTCAAACCGTCGCCAGCGTCCTGGGCATGCTCGGGTCGACCAAGGCCATGGTCGTCCATGCCGAGGACGGCTTGGACGAGCTGTCTATTACCGCCCCTACCCGCGTCAGCACGTGGGACGGCCATAGTGTCTCCACCCAGACCGTCACGCCTGAGCAGTTTGGCCTGACACGCGCGGCGATGGCGGACCTGCTGGTGGATTCACCCCAGGCCTCCGCGCAGGCGGTTCGCGACGTGCTGGCCGGGCAAAAAGGCCCGCGCCGCGACATTGTCCTCTTAAACGCAGCCGCCGCTTTGACCGTGGCGGAGAAATCCGAGGACATCCCTCGGGGACTTGCCCTAGCCGGATCCTCTATCGATTCCGGGGCCGCCCTTAAGGCACTAAACACGCTCATCGCCGTCAGTCATGGCGAAAAAGAGACACCTTAACCTCGGTAGAGGAAGAAGATGTAAAATTGCTGAGGGGATTTCTTCTAGCGCCCGGGCACGGCTTCTATAATTATCCAGAAAGGTAATGAGCCCCCAACAGCTTCTAGGGGTGTTGGCCTAGGGGACTCAGGACTTAGACATGAGAAAGACGTGGAAATCGCCTTATAGTGCTAGGATGCCCGGCCGCGTGAGACTGCACCACCACCGCGTGGCGGCGGTGTCTTACCTGAATGCCAAGCCGCTGCTGGTTGGGCTGGACGATATCCCCGAGATCGAGTTGACCAAGGCCATTCCCTCCGAGATGCGGACGATGCTGTCCGACTCACGGGCCGACGCCGCCCTGCTGCCCAGCATCGACATACAGCGATTCCACGGTGACCTGACGGTCCTGCCGGCGGGTTGTATATCGTCGTCCGGCACGACGCTGACCGTCCGCATATTCTCCCAAGTCCGACCGGTCCGCATCACGACGCTTTGGGCCGACACCGACAGCCACACCTCCGTCGCACTGGCACAGGTACTGTGGTACATGCAGTTCAAGCGACGCCTGCGGATCATCCCCTTCACCCCCGGCAAGTTCGACCCCGCCGAGGATGCCCAGGCCGTCCTGATGATCGGCGACAAGGTCGTTGCTGACCCGCCCATTGGCTACGACTTCCAGTTCGACCTTGGCCGCATGTGGTTCGAGATGACCGGCCTGCCGTTCACCTTCGCCGTCTGGGCAGCCACTGCCGGCAGCCATATGGACGAACTCTACCGAGTCCTGTCCGCCGCCCGCCGCGACGGCACGGAAAACCTCCACGAGCTTGCCCACACCTACGCCGAGCAGTACGGTTGGCCCCTGGACCTGGCCGAACGATACTACACAAAGTGTCTCCAGTACGAGTTCACCGACGCCCACCGCGAAGGCCTGACGGAGTTCTACGAGATGGCCGCCGACGTGGGCATTCTCGATGAAGTCCGCCCTCTGAACTATTACCGGCCGTGACCCGCTGACTGGGTTGTCGGTTCTACCTCGACAATTCTGTGTGTTTGGAAGCCCGCTTGCGGTTTAGCGTTCGCGACGCGCGGCACAACCGCTAAACCGCAAGCGGGCTTCCAAACATAGGGGGCAATCAACAATCCGCAATTCCTTCTGCCCGCGCTATCATGACATATCTTGACCGCGAGGGTATCCTATGCGTATGCAGACCACCGATGATCGCCGGCTACTGTCGGCCATCCAGCAGAGCTTTCCGCTGGCGCCGCGCCCCTATGCGCAGCTTTCCAGTGACTTGGGGCTCTCCCCAGACGACGTGATGAAGCGTATCGCCGCGTTGCGACACCAGGGGATTATCCGCGAGATCAGCGGCATTTTTGATGCCTCGGCCTTGGGCTACCAGCAGACGCTCGCCGCCTTCGCCGTGCCTCCGGAGCAACTCGATGCCGCCGGCACCATAGTCGCACAGCACCCGGGAGTTTCACACTGCTATGGCCGTCAGCACCATGTAAACCTTTGGTTCACCCTGGCCGTTTCGCCACAGAGCATCCTGGGCTTGGAGAAGACCGTCAAGCTGTTGGCCGGCACATGTAACGCCTCGCAGGCACTGACACTACCGACCCTCAAGCGATATAAGCTTCAGGTGCAATTTGACTTACTGAGTGAAGGCTTTGCCCCGGAAGAGACCCCCGCCTTGAGGATTACCTCCCCTACTTCCCAGGCCCCTCAGCCCGTCCGCTCGACACCGCCGCCCCACCTCAGTGAGGACCAAAGTCACGCCATTCAGGCCCTGCAGGTGGACCTGCCCGTGCAGGAGGATCCCTTCTCACCCTTGGCGGAGATGGCCCAGACCAGCGTCGATGGCCTGCTCATGCACGCTCATGACTTCGTGCGAGCTGGCTACCTCAGACGCTACGCCGCCGTCCTGCATCACCGCGCCGCCGGTGCCGCCGCCAACCTCCTGGTCGCCTGGGACGTCCCCGACCAGGACGCCGACGCCGCCGGCCGTCAGGCCGCCACTGTCCCCGCCGTCAGCCATTGCTACCTGCGCCCCCGTGCCGAGGGCTGGCCCTACAACCTCTACACCATGATCCACGGCCACACCAAGCGGGACTGCCTCCAGAGCACCCAGCAAGTCGCCGCAGCCGCCGGCCTGCACTCCCGGGCGGAACTCTGGACCATCCAAGAGTATAAGAAGCAACGCATGAAGCTTCTTTCCCACGCCGAACGCGAATGGGAGATGGCGTAACGGCTGAATGTCCAATTTCAAATGCTCAATTTCCAATTCTCGATACCCAGATGCTCAATACAGCACGTAAGCCACTGGGGTGCAATGTTGGTTAGGTAGGGCCTCACGAAGTCCACGGCCAAGCCCGCTGTTTGGGCGCGGACGTGATTTGGCGGCAGTCCGCACCGCGCCGCCCATGCGAACGACGCATTAGTCATGACATCCGCCTTGAATCGCTTTTGACACTTTTGGTTTTCGACGACCCAAAGTACCACTTTGAAAAAACAGGGGTCTTAAAACGCGTGTGGCCGTGGTCGTTTTGTGCGCGCACAAAGTACGGCATGACAACGACTACAGCCGTTATTATACGGACCTTCGCGAAAACACAGGACTTATGAACGTTTTTGGACTCCGACTTTTCCGATTTCGGGCCCCAAAACGGTCCAAAATCGCCAAAATGCGTTTTAAAGGGCTCGGACGTGAAAAGTGCTATATCACAGCGTGATTACTAGGGTGCCACGGCTAAGCCCGTCGTTTGGGCGCGGCCGTGTTTCGCGCGAAACCACACCCGCACGGCCGCGCGAGCAAACAACGCTCGCTTAACCGTGGCACCCTTCAATGGCACCCTTCATGGCACCCGGTCCGGATCTGCCTACACCTTGAACGTGCACCCAGGCCATTGGCCGTCGCATGTTGCCCTTGGTGAGACCCCACCCGCGAATGTATAATGCGGACCGGGTGTGGTTTATTACCGTACCTTTGCTCAAACCCAAACCCCGATTGGTTCGATGATAGAACTACTGTCAGTAATATTAAGCCCCTGCTGATTTTACTGACATATATCGGTCCGGCGTTGCGTTGTATCCTCTGGAGCCTGCGAGGACGTGACGAGGGCATCTTGCCCTCGATAGATACCTATGTTCCAGCGGTCGAGACGGCCGCGAGATGCGAGGGCGAGACGCCCTCGCCACGGGAATAGCGACATGGTCGGTCGTCTGAACATCTTCGAGTCCACGGTAGAGCACTTCCTGGCGCCGATCATGCCGTTCATGCGTGATCCAGCCGTCAGCGAGATCATGGTCAATTCCCCCAGCGAGATCTATATCGAACGGGAAGGCCAGCTGCAACTGACCCAGGCCCATTTCGAGGACGACGAGGCCCTGCTGGCGGCGGTCAACAACGTCCTGCAATACACTGGCAAGCGGATGGACGCCGAGCACCCCCTGGTCGACAGTCGCCTGCCCGACGGCTCACGCGTACACGTGGTGCTTCACCCCTTGTGCAAGAGCATCGCGGTCCTGAGCATCCGCAAGTTCTCCAAGGTGATGTTCGACGCCGATCACCTGGTAGAGCTCAACTCCTGGACGCCCCAGGCCCGCGACTACATGCAGGTCTGCGTCCTGGCTGAGAAGAACCTCCTTGTAGCCGGCGGCACCAGCAGCGGCAAGACCAGCCTGCTGAACGTCCTGAGCAGCTTTATCCCGCACAATCAGCGAATCGTGGTCATAGAGGACTCCAGCGAACTGGAACTCCAGCAGAACCACGTGATTGCCCTGGAGGCCCGCGCCGCCGACCGCTGGGGCCGCGGCGAGGTCAATATCCGCGACCTGTTCCGTTCGTCGCTGCGGCTGCGGCCTGACCGGGTGATCATTGGCGAGGTTCGAGGCGGCGAGGCCCTGGACATGATTCAGGCCATGACCAGCGGGCACGCGGGCAGCATGTCCACACTGCACGCGAACGTCGCCATCGACGCCTTAAACCGCCTGGAAACGCTGGCGATGATGAGCAAGGTCGAGCTGCCTTTGCACGCCTTGCGGTCGCAGATCGCATCGGCCATCGACATCATCGTGCAGGTCACGCGGTTCAACGACGGACGCCGTGCCCTGACGCAGATCAGCGAGGTCCTGCCCCTTGGCGACGACAGCCATTACCGTCTGCAAGAGGTCTTCCGCTACCAGCTCGCGCAAGGCGCGGCCGGCAAGGAAGGCAAGGGCGGGCTGGTCTGGACTGGGTGCAAGTCGTCCTTCGCCGGCGAACCCAAGATACGCCTCCTCCGAGAACAATGGGGACTGTGCCGCGACCTCTTCGAGGAGGCCCAGGCATGAGAAGAAAGCCACCAGCCACAAGCCACAAGCCACAAGGAGTATCCAAAACTGGATTCACCTGGTGGCTTGTGGCTGGTGGCCGGTGGCTTTGTCGGCGTTCGCTTCGAGTTTCCCACGCCAGCGCGGGCGAGGGTGGCGCCAGCGCCGTGGAGTACGTGCTGCTGCTTGGCGGCGTAGGGCTGCCGATCATGTACCTGGTGTGGTTATTGCTGGACGTGCTGGTAGCCAACTACCGCATTATGACCTACTGGATAACACTGCCGTTCCCGTGATGAGTCAGACGGGACAAGGCCAAGGACGCTTCTGGCTCGAAGGTGCATTATGTTGAAGAAGGTACGAGACCTGCTGGTTCGGCTGCATCGCGACGAAGGCGGCATCGACATGGTGGAGTACATCCTGCTGATCGCCATCGTGGCCCTGCCGCTGCTGGCCGTGGTGATATGGTTCTGGCACGATATCTCCAAGTGGGCAAATGAACTGTGGGTCAGCATCAAGGGTGGCTCGGGCGGCACCGACCCCGGCACGCTGCCGTAAGAGGGCCCCGATGTGCTGAGCTTCGTGACGCAGTACTGGTCGCTACTAGTGCTGGTTCCGGCGGTGGCTATTGGGGCCATCACGGACATCAGCACGGGCAAGATCTACAATAAGCTGACCTACCCGGTCATCGCCATCGCCCTTATCGGGCACACACTCGCCGGCGGGTGGAACGACGGCGGGACTGGGCCGTTCAACGTCGGCCTGCTTGACGCCTTGTGCGGGCTGCTGCTGGGCGGCGGACTGCTGCTACTGGCGGTGATGGCCGGCGGGCTGCACATGGGCGACGTAAAGCTGATGGCCGCCATCGGCGCACTCTTGGGCTGGCACCTGACGCTGGTCAGCCTGGTCTATACGTTCATTGCGGCGGCGTTGCTGTCGATAGTGATCATCCTGTATCGCCGCGTCTTCTGGCGCACGATGGGCCGCCTGGCGAGCTTTGTCTGGCAGATTGTCGCCGCACGCCGGGCCGTGGACCCAGCCACCCCCGACAGCCCACAGGCACCCTTTGGCCTGGCCATCGCGATAGGCTCCCTGGCGGCCGTCGCAGAGTACTTACTCCGTATTTGGATGTAATGTCTGATAGCACGAAGGTGACGATGCCCACTGTGTCGGACATCTCGATGCACGTAGACAACGGCACGGCCGGCCGGACACAGGTTGGCCGGCTGCGGTTGACCTACGCGCTGGCCGGGGGCGGACTGCTGATTGCTGTGGGGACTTTGGCCGCAGTTCACCTTGCCGACCCCAAGAGCCGCTGGCTGCTGGAAGCTATTACAACCCATCAGTTCCTGACCGCCGCCGCGGTGTTCCTGGCCAGCGCCATGGGGATGATCTGCCTGTGCGTGCTGCTGTGGCGCGTGGGCAGGCCCTACCGCCGGACGCGAAAGCTCCGCCTTGGCGACCAGGGCGGCGCTGTCATCGTCGAGTTCGCACTGGTCCTGCCATTCCTTCTGATGCTCTCGCTGATCATGGCACAGTCGGCCGCACTGATGGCGGGAAACATCGCGGTCAACTACTCGGCATTTTGTGCGGCCCGATCGGCCGTCGTCAACGTGCCGCTGGAGCTGGCCAACGAGCCCACCAACACGCTGGCGGCGCCGGCGGCATCCACAAAGCTCAACCGCATCAAGGACGCCGCGGTCTGGGCAATTACCCCGGTTTCGTGCCCCAACAACACATACGCGACGGCCCCGTGCGCGGACCTGCAGGCAGCCATCGATCGCCACATGGCGGCGTACAATAAACCCCGCCCCGTCTGGCTGGACAACACGCTGCCCCAGCGCCTGCAGTACGCCAAGGACAACACGACGGTCGCCATCCGCGCGCCGGCCAACGGTGTGACGTACCAAGAGCATGAGGACATCGTCGCCGACGTGTCCCACGTGTTCTACCTGGGCGTGCCATTCGCCGGTCGCGTGCTCAGCGGAGTGTTCGGAAACGATGGTCGCACGCTTGGCTTTGCCCCGGGGCAGTACGGCGTGATTATCAATGCCACCAGCCGCCTGCCAAACGAGGGCGGGCAGGATTACGTAGATATTGAGAAGTTCCCATAAGAAGACTTGAGGCCTGAGGCCGGAGGCCT
>Ga0265339_10001185_pt1 | contig 19713 bp, 25 predicted proteins | sample 4CB219metaG_FD_202085 | JGI IMG/M metagenome (GOLD analysis project Ga0265339, IMG submission 202085) | Rhizosphere microbial communities from Carex aquatilis grown in University of Washington, Seatle, WA, United States - 4-CB2-19 metaG | ecosystem: Host-associated > Plants > Roots >... | reverse complement strand
AACGGCGAGGCCCGGATCGTCGCGGTTCCCATCGCCGCGTGGCGCTCGATGCGGCGCGCTTCGCGCCGGGTGGTGAGCGCCGAGAACATGACCGAGCAGGATTTGAAGGAAATCGCCGACGCGAAAATGCCCGACGGGCTTGAGCATCCGGACGATTTTCTGAAGGACGATTGAAGCCGCCGATTCCTGACAGCATGAAAGAACGGAAGGCCGCGTTTGCGGTCTTCCGTTTTGAGGGATACCGGCTTCAGGCCCGGATCGAGCCGTGCCTGCGCGCCTCGTCGGCGTAGGCCGATATCGTCTTCGTCGGGATGAAGTGCAGGTCGCGCTCGACCGGCACGCCGAGCCTGCCGCGCACGGCTTCAAGCTCCGACAGGCTGACGGAACCGAGTTCCGGGCAGCCCATGCCGAGGTCGCACAGGCCGAAGGCGATATCCGGGTCTTCCGGATCGATCTCCGTCAGGAGCCAGGTGCAACCCGCGTCCGGCGTGAACAGCTTCACGACCGGCAGGAAGTCGAATTCCGGCTCCTCGTGCTCCCGCTCTAACTGCTGGCGGATGCGGCCATTCTTCAGCAGCCGTTCGTGGATGTCTGCGGTCAAGAGTTTCATGGTGGTCTTTCCTTTCGCTAGGGGTTTTCGAGACGCGAAAGGAAGGGGCCGGGCGGTCAAGCGCCGGGGTCATCCAAGATTCTCTTCGTTTCGGGAGGGTCACGCGCGCGGGAAACCCGAAACGAAAGAATCTCTGGGCATTGATGACGGCGCGCGCCCGTCCACAACGAAGCGTCGATCCTCGGAAAACCGGCGAAAGGAAAGGACAGCCTTGACCGCAGACGGCGCATGACGATGCGCCGCTATCGGCACGCCAGCCGCTTGAACGGAATTACAGGGGGAGCGCCGCGTCCCGGTACCGGGACGCGGCGCGACGCGAATTTCGCTACTTGCCGTCCTTGGGCGTCAGGCTGACGGGCAACGGCGGCGCGGATCGCTCGGCAAGCCGCTCCTGAACGAGCGCGTTAAACCGCTCTTCGGAAACCACGTATTTGAAATCGACAAGGCCGCGTTCGGGGTCGATGCCGAGGGACTCCACGAATTGCCCCTTCTCGTCCGCGACCAGCTTGCCTGTCGTGGGGTCCCATATCTCGCATTGGACGGGCCGCTTGTCCTCGAACAGGACACGCGCCGGGCAACCGTCCCAATCGAAATAGCGGTATGGCATCGCTCGGTTTCCTTCGCCGTCCATCTAGCCCTGCCGCGCAATGTCGAGCAAGCTCGGCTCGCGGTAGCGTCCCGCCGCCGAACGTGCGGCGGCGGGACGGGAATCGTCCTTGAGAGCGAACAGGGCCGGTTGCTGCGGCCTTGCCGCTTTCCAAGCCTCAAGCTGCTGGCGGCGCAATTCGATGATATCCCGCCAGCGGTAGGCGCGGCCATCAATGATGATCGTGTCGGGGCGGCTCATTCTGCCGCCTCCTGCTGCGCGACCGGCTGCAACCCGTGCAGGAAATCGGCGGCACGCTGCGCGTGGGCGGCGGCGGTGAAGATCGCCCGCTTGTCGTCTTTCAGAACCTTGAGCCAGTTGCCGATATAGGAGGCGTGATCCTCACGCGGCTCCGGCGTCAGGTCGAGGTCGGCGGACAGGAAGGCCGAACCAAGCTCCGCGACAAGTTCCTCCATCGCGTAGCCTTCATCGCCCCAGCGCTTGCGCCCGAAATCGCGCTCAAGGCGCTTCGGGTGGCGCGTCCAGTGAGTCATTTCATGGGCGAGCGTGGCGTAATAGCTCTCGGCATCCTGAAAGCTCTCGAATGGCGGCATCTGCACGCGGTCTTGCGCCATCGTGTAGAAAGCCTGATTGCCGCCATGGCTGATCGCGGCACCCGTGGCGGCAAAGAATGATTCGGCGCGGTCGATCCGCTGCACGGTGTCGAGCCGGGGCGCTGCCTTTGCATAATACTGCTCGGGCAAGCCTTCGACCTGCTCCACGTTGAAAACCGTGTATCCCTTCATGAACGGTATGTCGCGCTCAACCTCGTTGCCGTTGTCGCCGTCAATCTCGGTGCGCGTGATCTTCGAGGCGTAAACAACAAGGCTTCCCTTCTCGCCTTTCTTCACATGGGCATTGAGTTCAAGGGCCTGTTTGAAGGTCAGCCAAATCGGGGCCGTATAACCCTTGCTCATGGCTTCGGACCAAAGCATCAGGACGTTGATCCCCCGGTACGGGATGCTGTTGAAACGCAGGGGCCGCGTAATGCGTCCCGCCGCGTGTTCGGCGTTCCAAGGCTTGAACCAAGGGCGGACTCCCTTCTCAAGCTCGGTGACAATCTGTGTAGTGATCCGCTCGTAAACATCGGCCTTCATCTTCCTTCTCCTAGTCATGGGTTGCGCATGCAACCGACTAGGCCCGCGCCAATGAGCGGGGGTTGGCCGTCAATGCCGACGCGGGGTGAGGGGGATCACCCGGTCTGCACGACCAGCGGGAGGAAGACCGGGGATACGCCCCGCGTCGCCCCTAAGGGGCTTGGCGATTGACGGCCGGGGGGCCGCAGGCCCCGACTTAAACGAAAGAAAGTCAGCCGAAGGCTGGCCCTGACCGAAAGCTCTTTTGAAGCGATCGTGTGTGCTATGCTTCTCGGAGCCTTTCAGTTCGTAGGGCTTCGCTCGCCACACTCGCCACAAACGCGCCACAGAACAAAATTATGTAAAAGAGAGAATGGCGGAAAACTGCGGATTACAGCAGAGTGCGTTTTTGTGGTGGAAAGGGGCGGTTTCGCCGCGCTACGGAAAATGAATATCGCCTAAGTCATTGAAGTTAAAATGGCGCGAGCGACGGGACTTGAACCCGCGACCTCTTCCGTGACAGGGAGGAAAATTCAGTGCCGTATCATTTGCTTGGAACACGGTCGCCACAGACTTGCCACATCAATTGGCACGAAGAGAAGCGAGCATGCCTTTCGACTCCTCGGCCTCGTTCGGCAGCCGCTTTAGAAGATGACCGTACACGTTCAATGTGGTCTTGATGTCTTCATGCCCCATGAGCGTCTGAATCGTTTTCAGGTCTCTTCGGTTGGCAATGAGCACCGACGCATAGAAGTGGCGAAGATCATACGGAACGTATTTTGGCTTCTCGACCTTCTCGCCGTCCACTTCCTCCGTTACGACCAATCCAGCCTCTAAGCACGCAGCGGCAAAACCGCGATTGCGCCAATTCTCCGGCAACTGCCAGCGACCGCTGGAAGTCGGGAAGATGAGATGGTGCTTGTTGGGCTCGGCGTGGTGATCCGCGTAGTGGCGGACCATCTTGTAAACATCACCGCTCAAGTCGATGAAGCGGCGCCCTGCCGCAGTCTTCGGCACGGAAAGCCTAATCCCGCTGCGTTCGATGGCACGCGATACCTGAACGCCCTTGTCCTTCACGCTGGAGTCAGCGACCGCAAGATATTCTTGAGGCCGCATGCCAGAATCGACCGCGAGATAGAGCATAGGCCGATAGCGTTTCCATGTACGCTGTGTCTGAAGGTTCTTGGAATTCGCCAGCTTGTCGGCTGCCTTGAGAAGCGCCATCACCTCTTTCTCAGACGGAATCGTGACAGGCTCTTCGTAGCGGGAGCGCTCGCGGATGGAGACCCGTGCCGCCACGTCGTGCAGAAGCACGCCGCGGAATACCATTTCGAGGATCATGGAGTGGAAACTCGATAGAACGAAATGGGCCATCGAGCGCGGATAGTTTTTCAACAGCCACGAACGGAACTCTATCACGTCAGGCGCAGTCAGTTCGTGCAGAGCCTTCGGCCACGGGTATTCGTTGATGATGCGCGCCCGATATTTGTATCCCTTGAGGGTGAAGGCAGTAACCGGATCGCGACCATCACGGCCTTCCTTCTCACAGACTTCTAACCATTTTGCGATGCCGTCCCCGACGGTGATGATGCCGTTGGGGGAGCGTGCTGACCCGATCTTCTTGGCTTCACCACTCTCCCGAAATTCGCGGGCTTCTTTCAGGGTCAAAAAGGTCTTATAGGCGTAGCCGGATTTTGCTGCCTTGTCTGGGTATCTGACCTGATAGGTAATGCCCTTACTGCCGTTTCTTTTTCTTATGTCTGACATGCTGAATCATGCAATAAAACATAGCTGAAATGCAAGTTTTTCAGCCATTTTATTCAGTGTTGTCTCAGGTTGTTTCTGGCTTCTGTCTGCTTGTTGAAATAAGCGCTGATGAGGTCGTCCTTCTCGATCTTCAGCTTGCCCTCGATCGGGTCGATGAAGAACGGCAGCTTGCGCCGCCCGTGCGCGTCCTGCTCGGCGGCACGTTGCATCTGCCGGCGGTTGAGATTGACGTTCATACCCGCAAGGAACTGGCGGGCTTCCTCAAGGTCGAGATAGCAGGGCTGTTTCATCGCATCCTCCTACAGCTTGTAATCCATGCAGGCCGGTCGATAGTGGTGCGTATCGAGGCGGCCCACCCGTTGCCCGTTGGACAGCCGCTTCACGCTTACGGGGTCGCCGAATTCATTGGTAGCCGGAACAATCAGCTTGGCGCCCTTGACGAACGAGATGCCGAACTCATCGTGAAGCGCCTGAATGTCCGCCCACAGCGCCTGCTTGAACTCGTCGAGCGCGATGGTGCCCAGCGACTTGTAATCGATTTCAACGGGACCGGGCTTGTTCATGAACCCTCCCGCAACCGGCAACGCCGCCTTACATTCTGCGGATCGCCAAACTCGTCGGTCACTGGAACCAATAGCTTGACGCCCGTGACATGCGAGACGCCGAACTGACTTTTAAGCGCTTCGATGTCTTCCCAAATCGCCTGCTTGAGGTCATCGATCTTGATCGTGCCCAGATTCTTGTAGTCGATTTCGACAACGGGATCAGTCTTGCTCATGAATCCCCCGCACCTATGACTTCAAATAATTCCCCTTAGAGACTGTTATAATTCCAGAATACAACCTTCCGTTTTAGACCTTCTTAATGGCAACTGTGATGCGAGCCACGTTCTGGCGCGGCTAATGCTTTGTCCTTCGTCATCAATACGCGCGTATTCATCGGGTGCCGCGGCGCTGGTTCACCCTGCGCCGGTTCTCCGTGATCCGCGCGCGCCTCTCTCACGGTGCCTCTGACCGGGCCAGACTGACCGGCGCGCATTTGCGCCCCCGGACTTCGCCCGGCTGCGGCTGCCCTACTTCTCTTTCACCGTGCCTTTTGTCTCAGGGTCGCATTTCTCGATGCACCTTGGTTTTTGCGCGCTGCCTGTGCAGCCCGTAACGGCCAGAGTTTTCGCCTCTTCCTGTCCTTGTTTCGCGCCCGCCGTCCATGGCGGGCCGTCTGCTGCTGATTCTGCCTCGGGGACCGCATGACGGCCCTGATGGTCGGGGCCGCGAGGACAACGAGGAGAAAATCATGTCCACGGTCTACACAACGTCAGCACTCCAAAACCGCAGCGATCTCGAACTGCAAGCCCTGCTCCGGCAAGCCCGGTACGATCTGGATTGCAGCCTCGCCGGCTCGTCCGAGCGGCGCGATGCGCTGGTCAATTTGGAGGTCATCGGCCGCGTGATCGCACAGCGGCGCGCGCGGCCCCGGCCGCCGGGGTTCTGAGCCCCGCCGCCCGCCGGCACCGCCCACCAGGCGGTGCCGGTTTCGCGCGAGGATGCCGCGAGGAAAGCTTGTCCGGGTCTGTGGGACCGTGCAGGCATGAGCACGGGCCAGCAACATAGGCAGACGCCAAAGGCGCGAAAGGACGCCGCCGCCCGGCACGATCCGCTGATCGTGGAACTGGTAAAGCTGCTTGCCCGCGCCGCAGCGGAGAGAGATTATATGCGACTCTGCCGCAAGGATTCCGACGGAAAGGCCGCCAACCGGCAGGGCGACTGAGGAAAGACCTTCGCCATGACGACCGCCGTTATCTACGCCCGTTATTCCACCGACCTGCAACGCGACGCCTCGATCGAGGATCAAATCCGCCTTTGCAAGGAACGGGCGAAACGCGAAGGCTGGCGCGTCGTCAACTGCTATACCGACCATGCGATCTCCGGCGCCAGTCTGATCCGGCCCGGCATGCAAATGCTGTTGCAGGACGCACAGGCCGGAAAATTCGATGTGATCGTGGCCGAGGCCATCGACCGGCTCTCGCGCGATCAGGAAGATATCGCCCATATCTACAAGCGCACGCGCTTTGCCGGGGTTCGGATCGTCACGCTCTCCGAAGGCGACGTGAACGAGCTGCATATCGGCCTGAAAGGCACGATGGGCGCCCTGTTCCTGAAAGACCTCGCCGACAAGACGCGGCGCGGCCTGCGCGGGCGCGTCGAGGCGGGCAAGTCGGGCGGCGGAAATTCCTTCGGCTATGACGTGGTGCGGCGGCTCGATGCGGACGGCCTGCCCGTGCGCGGCGAGCGCAAGATCAACGCGGCTGAAGCCGCGACGGTGAAGCGCATATTCAACGACTACGCTTCCGGCAAGGCGCCGCAAGCGATTGCCAAGCAACTGAACAAGGAAAAGGTGGCGGGGCCTTCCGGCGCTGAGTGGGGACCAAGCACGATCCACGGCAACCCGGATCGCGGCACAGGCATCCTCAACAACGAGCTTTATGTCGGCAAGCTGGTCTGGAACCGGCTGCGCTACATCAAGGACCCGGAGACGGGCAAGCGCGTCTCGCGGCCCAATCCCGAATCCGAGTGGATCACGCAGGACGTGCCGGAGCTGCGGATCGTCCCGGAAAATTTATGGCAAGCCGTCAAGACACGGCAGAAGTCCTTGCGCAGCACGCGGACGGGCAAGAAGCAGGGCGGCTATTGGGACCGCCGCCGCCCGCATTATCTGTTTTCCGGCCTGATGCGGTGCGGCTGCTGCGGCGGCGGGTTCGTCGTCCTCAATGCCGAGCGGATCGGCTGCGCGAACGCGCGCAACAAAGGCACCTGCGACAACCGGCAGACCATCCGGCGCGACGCGCTCGAAGCGACGGTGCTGGAAGGCTTGCAAAGCCATCTCATGGACCCGGCGCTGTGCGATGAGTTCTGCAAGGAGTACACGCGCCATATGAACCGCCTGCGCGGCGAAGGCAACGCGCAGCACAAGATGGACAAGGCCGCGCTCGTGAAGATCGAACGCGAGCTAGACCGGCTGGTGAAGGCGCTGATGGACGGCGTGCCGGCCAGCCGCGTCAAGGACAAGATGACGGCCCTTGAAAACGACAAGGCCGAGATCGAGGCGCGGGTCAAGGACGCAGCCGAGAACCCCGTCCTGATCCATCCCAACATGGCGAATCACTACCGCGACCAGATTGCCGCCCTCCGGGAGGCCCTGACCGACGAACACGCCCATGTGCAGGCGTCGGACCTGATCCGCAAGCTGGTCGAAAAGATCGTCCTGACCCCGGAAGCCGGAGAAGGCGGCGGGAGCCTGTCCATCGACCTGCACGGCCATCTGGCCGGTATCCTGTCGCTGGCTACAAAAGCCAAAAGGCCGCTCGGTGAGAGCGGCCTTCCGGTTCAGTATACAAAATTGGTTGCGGGGGTAGGATTTGAACCTACGACCTTCAGGTTATGAGCCTGACGAGCTACCGGGCTGCTCCACCCCGCGTCAATGAGCAAAAGTTTCGGGATGCATGTAGCAAGCGGTCGGCGATAAGGGAAGTGCGCCGGCGCGGATAATTCGCCATACTGTCACTATCCTCCCATCCGATTGTCATCCTTGCCCAGCAATTGCCATGCACGGCCCGGTAAAACCGAAAATGGGCAAGAAATCCGCCCCCAGGAAACCCGCGCTGCAGCCCAGCGAGGCGATTGGACCGGCGGTGCGCGCCATCGCCGAGCATGTCCTCACCGGCGCGCGCGCGGTGGTGACCGATCCGGAATTGTCCAGCCAGGACGCCGTGCATGAATTTCGCCGCGCCATGAAGGAGTGGCGGGCGCTGATGCGACTGTTGGCGCCGTTTATTCCCGATGCCGAACGCTGGCGCGTCGAGGCGCGCGACCACGCCCGGTCGCTCGCGCACGCCCGCGACGGCCAGGCAGCGCTCAATGCTTTCGACGACGTGCTCAAACGTGGATTGGTGGTGTCTGAGCGCACGCAGGAGACGATGCGCGACCGCATCGAGACGCTACGCGGCAGTGAAGAGCGTGCCGTACTTACGCCGGACCTGCAGACGACAATCATCACTTGGATCGATGCCGCATCGGCGGCTGTCGAGGCGTGGTCGCTCGATCCGTTCGACTTTTCCGCGATCGCCGAGCAACTCGCCGACGGCTATCGCCGCGCGCGCCGGCGCGTGCCGCCTGACTGGACGCTGGCGAGCGACGCGGACCTGCACAAATTCCGCCAGCGGGTGGTCGATCACCGCTATCAGATGGAGATCGTCGAGCCGCTGTGGCCGCGCTTCGGCAAGATGTGGACCGAGGAAGCCGAGCGGCTGCGCGACCGGCTCGGCAAATGCCAGGATCTTGCCGTGCTGGAGCGGTTCACCGGGCCGCATCAACCGCTGGCGCATTGGCGCTCGCGGCTGACGCCGGCCTGCGCCGAACGGCGCCTGCAGTTGACCCGTCGCGCCGCACGTATCGCGCGCCGGCTGTTCGCCGAGCGGCCGAAGGCGTTTCGGCACCGGCTGGAGAGGCTGTGGGAGGACGGACGATAGGTCGCCGCACTGTCGGCCGGGGCCCTCTCGCCTTGCAGCAGACCGCCCTATAGTAGTTCGCAGACAACGCGCCCAAAGAGGAACGTCCGATGCCCACCAACCGCGTCTACAGCATTGCCGTCATTCCGGGCGACGGCATCGGCAAGGAGGTCGTGCCCGAGGGCGTGCGCGTGCTCGAAGCGGCGGCGAAAAAATTCGGCTTCGAATTGCGCCAGGATCATTTCGACTTCGCCTCGTACGATTACTACGCCAAGCACGAGCGCATGATGCCGGAGGACTGGAAAGAAAAGATCGGCCGCCACGATGCGATCTATTTCGGCGCGGTCGGCTGGCCGGCGAAAATCCCGGATCACATCTCGCTGTGGGGTTCTCTGATCCAGTTCCGCCGCGAATTCGACCAGTATGTGAATTTGCGGCCGGTGCGGCTGATGCCCGGCGTGCCGTCGCCGCTCGTGGGGCGGAGGCCCGGCGACATCGATTTCTGGGTGGTGCGCGAAAACACCGAAGGCGAATATTCCGCCATCGGCGGCCGCATGTTTGGCGGCACCGAGCGCGAAGTGGTGGTGCAGGAAACCGTGATGTCGCGCACCGGCGTCGACCGCGTACTCAAATTCGCCTTCGAGCTGGCGCGCAAGACACCGAAAAAGCACCTCACCTCGGCGACCAAATCGAACGGCATCGCCATCACCATGCCGTACTGGGACGAGCGCGTCGAAGCGGTGTCAAAGAACTTTCCCGACGTGAAATGGGATAAGTACCACATCGACATTCTCACGGCGCTGTTCGTGCTCAAGCCCGACAAGTTCAATGTCGTGGTCGGCTCGAATTTGTTCGGCGATATTCTCTCCGACCTCGGGCCGGCCTGTACCGGCACCATCGGCATCGCGCCGTCGGGCAACATCGACCCGGAGCGGCGGTTCCCGTCGCTGTTCGAACCGGTGCACGGCTCGGCGCCGGACATTGCCGGCCAGGGTATCGCCAATCCAATCGGCCAGATCTGGTCGGGAGCAATGATGCTGGAACACCTCGGCGAGGCCGATGCCTCGGCCGCGATCGTCAAGGCGATTGAGCGTGTGCTCGCCGAACCAAAGCTGCGAACCCGCGATCTCGGCGGGGCGGCCAATACCGCCGCCTGCGGTAAGGCCGTGGCCGACGCCTTGGCGTAGGTTCCAGCCCGCCCCTCGCCGGGGGCTGCGAAATTTTCCTTCCGCTCCTATGTCACAGCGCGCGGGCATGCCTCGTCTTAGGCGCATGAGGCGATGGCAGTGCTGCCGGCCACATTTGGCCCTGCACGCCATTGCGCAAATCGCAGAAGGAGAGGGGCGATGCTCAAATGGTTCCTGCGGCGGCAGATCGGCGCGTTCGAGCGAACGTGGAACTATGACGGAAGTTATATGCGCGAAATGATCGAGGCCGACCCGCGCGCGATGCTCACATTCGGCAAGGTGCAAGGACTGACCAAATATCGCAAGGGCGTGCCGCTTGCCGCCTGGTGCGCGGCCGGCCTCGTCGCCATCATGGCGGAAGATTGCGGGCCGTGCACGCAGCTCGGCATCGACATGGCGGAGCGCGAGGGCGTCGATCCCGAAGTTTTGCGTGCGGTGGTGGCGCGCGATTACGCCGCCATGCCGTACGAAGTGGCGCTTGCCGCACGCTTCACCGAAGCGACATTGCGCCATGCGCCGCAGGCCGACGATCTGCGCGAGGAAGTGGTGCGCCAGTTCGGCCAGCGCGGCCTGATCTCGCTCGCCTTCGCCATGGTGGCGGCGCGGTCATTCCCGACGCTCAAATACGCGCTCGGTCACGGCCAAGCGTGCCGGCGAGTCACCGTCGGCGGGGAAGCGCGGCCGGTCCTTCGCGCAATGACCCAAGCCGCAGAGGTTAAGGCCGCATGAGCGCGATCCTTGACCAAGACGTCGCGGCGTTCGAGGCGCATCGGCACGCGCTGACGGGTCTCGCCTACCGCATGCTCGGTTCGCGCGCCGAGGCCGAGGACGTGGTGCAGGACGCGTACCTGCGCTGGCACAATACGGATCGTGCCGCGGTCGAGCAGCCGCGGCGCTATCTCGGCACCGTGGTGGCGCGGCTCTGCCTCGACCGCATGAAATCGGCTCAGGCGCGGCGCGAAATCTATGTCGGGCAATGGCTGCCGGAGCCCGTGGTCGACGAAAGTTTTGACGACGGTTCGGCCGGCGATCTGGCACACGACATTTCGGTCGCCTTGATGCTGGTACTGGAGCGGCTGTCGCCGCTCGAACGTGCGAGCTTTCTTCTCCACGATGTGTTCGGCCTCGACTTTGCCGAAGTGGCGCGCACGCTCGGCCGCGGTGAGGCCGCGTGCCGACAGCTGGCGGCGCGGGCGCGCACGCATATCGAAGACGGCCGGCCGCGGTTTTCGCCTTCGCCCGAAGACGGCCGACGACTCGCGACCGCCTTTCAGGCCGCGATCACCTCCGCCAAACCGGAGGCGCTGACGCAGCTCCTGGCCGAAGACGCCGTGCTCTATACGGACGGCGGCGGCAAGCGCGCCGCGGCTTTGCAACCGATCCGCGGCGCCGACAAGATCATGCGCTTCTTCGAGGGCATCGTCCGCAAGAACCCCGGCCTTGCCACCATTGGGGCGCGTCCGGCGATCGTCAATGGACTGGCGGGCTTCGTGCTGCACGAGGATGACGGCTCGATCGAGACGATGGCGTTCGAGCACCACGACGGCCGCATCGTCGCGATCTACGTGGTGCGCAACCCCGAAAAGCTGCAGCACGTGCGCTACTGATCCGCTTCGCGGCCGCGTGTCGCGCCCGCAATGCCGATGGCCTAATATCATCCCCGATGGGACGATCGGGGAGCTGGACATGAAAGTCGGTATTGTGGGGCTGGGAAGGATGGGCGGCGCGATGTCGGAGCGCCTGCGCGGCCAGGGCTTCGAAGTCGCCGGCTGGGATCAGAACGATGAAGCGAATCGCAGGCTCGCCGCCGGCGGTCTGCACATCGCCACCAGCGCACGTGACGTCGCGGCCGCGTCCGAAATCGTCATTTCCAGCATCACCGAAGACAACGGCGTGCGCCGCGTCTTCACCGGGCCGGGCGGCTTTCTTGACGGCGCCGTGAACGGCAAGCTGTTCATCGAGATGAGCACCTTGCAGCCGATGACCGGACGAGATTTGGCGCCGCAGGTCGAAGCGAAAGGCGCGCGCCTCATTGAATCGCCGGTGCTCGGCACAATTCCGCAAGTGCGCGCCGGAACCCTGTTCGCCATGGTGGGCGGCCACGCCGAAGATCTGGCGCGCGCGCGTGTCGTACTTGAAAAACTGACACGCCGCATTCTGCACATGGGGCCGCACGGCGCGGGCTACGCGATGAAGCTCGCCGCCAATATCGGCCTCGGCGCCTACGTGCAGGCGATCGCGGAGTCGCTTGCGCTCGGCGCCAGACAAGGACTGGCGCTCGATGCCATGCTCGACGCGCTGTCCGAAAGCGCGACCGCGACCGGTTGGCTCAAGGCCAAGGCCGGCGTGCTGAAGGGCGAAGCTGGCGACATGACGCTCGACATCCGCACCTTGCGCAAGGACATCATGTCCGCAGTAGCGACCGGCGCGCTCACCGGCGTACCGATGCCGCTATCGGCGGGCACGCTCACATCACTGTCGGCCGCGGTTGACGGCGACTACGGGGCGGGCGACATCGCCGAGCTGCCGAAGTTTTTCCGCGACGCCATGCTGCAGAGTTTTTGAGGGTCGAAGGCATGAGCGCGCACGCCCTACCGGCAAGACAGACGGCCGAAGACGTTCTCGCCTTCTGGCTGGCGGCGGGCCACCAACGGTGGTTCGAACACGATGAGGCGTTCGACACCGCGATCCGCGAGCGCTTCGCTGCGACCTACGAGGACGCCGCGGCCGGCGCGTTCGGTGGGTGGGAGAGCGCGCCGCAAAGCGCGCTTGCTCTCGTCATCGTGCTCGACCAATTTCCGCGCAACATGTTCCGTGGCAGCGCGCGGTCGTTTGCCACGGACGCATTGGCCCGCGCCGCGGCGGAGCGAGCTATCGCCGCGGGCTTCGACCAGAAGATCGCAATGCCGCAGCGTGTCTTCTTCTATCTGCCATTCGAACATTCGGAAGCGCTTGCGGACCAGGAGCGCGCCGTGGCGCTCATCGGTGCGGCAGGCGATGCCGATTTGCTGAAATGGGCCGAGCTGCACGCCGACATCATCCGGCGTTTTGGGCGCTTCCCTCACCGCAATGTGTTGCTCGGGCGGCCTTCGACACCGGAGGAGTTGGCATTTCTCGATGCTGGCGGGTTCGCCGGCTGATCAAGCCGGGGGCACGCGCAAAGTCCCGGGCGGCGCCGGGTTAGCGCCAAGCTATCACCAAAAGCACCACTCCAATGACCGCAATCCCGCCGCCGTAATAAATCCATTGCGACGCGCGCACCATGAAGCTTTCTGCCGGATAGGGAAAATAGCCTGAGCCCTGGCCCATGAAGATGAGGCCAGACAGCAGCAGAATGACACCGACTAAAATTAGCGGCGTTCTGATTGCAAAAACCTTCTGCTTATTTGTCGCGCTAGCCACTATTCGGCGCGTCAGATGCCCACCACCAACCGGAACCCAAGTTATACCAGGGCGACCGGCTTCATCAAGCTTACCGCGGCGATCTCCGCGACGGATCAAGATTGAACTTACGTTCCGGCCGCAGCGCGGTCGACAAACCAAAAAAGCTCGCCGACGGGATGAACGCGCGCTGCGGGAACTTGGCTGCCGCCGGCGCGAATCGTCCGCAGGATGGCCGCCTTCTCGCGGCCCGTGACCAGAAATGCGACACGCCGGCTGCTGTCGATCACCGGGTAAGTCATGGTAAGTCGGATTTCAGGCCGACCGTGTGAAACGGCTTCGACCCACCGCGCACGCTCCTCCAGGACCGGCTCGCCGGGCAGCAGCGAGGCGGTATGGCCGTCGGGACCGAGTCCAAGCAGTGTCAGGTCGAAAAGCGGACGGGCTGGATCAAGAGTCGCCGCGCCGTAAGCGCGCTGGAGAATTTGTTCATAGCGCAACGCGGCACCTTCCGGAGTCCCGTCGACCGGAACAGGGTGAACGTTTTCCGGCGGCACAGGCACCTTGTCGAGCATCGCTTCGCGCGTCATTCGATAATTGCTATCGGGATGATCGTAGGGGACGAAGCGCTCGTCTCCCCAGTACCAGGATACGCGGGGCCAAGGGAAACGGCCCTTGAATTCATCTGACGCGAGCAGCCCATAAAGGGTTTTGGGCGTCGACCCGCCCGACAGCGACACGCGGAAAGGCCCATTTGCGGCCAACGTCGCCGCTGTCATCCATTCAGCAACATAACGCGCCAGCGTCAGCGGGTCCGGGAAAATCTCGATGTGTCCGACTGCCTGGTTCATTGTGTGTCCTAACCGTCAGAACCGAGGACGAAGCGCTCCATCGCTTTGGCGAAACCCTCGTCGTTGTACGAATCCGTCACGGCCTTGGCCTGCGCTTTGACCTCGTCGGAGGCATTGCCCATCGCAATGCTGAGCCCAGAGCGGTTGAACATCAGCACATCATTTGGCTGATCGCCGATAGTGGCGATCTGTTCTGCCGGTATGCCCATGTGTCCCGACAGATAATCCACTACCGCTCCTTTGTTCGCATCCTTGTTGGTGATGTCGAGATAGTATGGCTGCGAGCGGTTCGCGGTTGCGCGGTGGCCAAACGCAGCCTGAGCCTCTTCTTCGCAGCGCCGCACGCGATCGAGATCGTCGCTGATGCCGACGATCTTGGCGACCTGGTCCAGTCGATCGTCAAAACTTGCCACCACGGTGGGCTCAAACTTGACGGTCCACGCCTCGCGCGCAACATGCGGAGCATCGCGTTTGGTAATCAGCCAGTCGTTGCCGCAGTATATCCAGGCGTCGAGACCTCGATTGCGGATGAGATCGATCGCTTGCCGCGCAACGTCGGCGGGCACGGTCTTTTGCGCGAGAATCGAAAGGTCCCTCTTGACGAACAGACCGCCGTTGAAGCCGGCGATCGGCGTGTCGAGGTCAAGCGGATCAAACAGCATTCCCATGCCGCGTGGCGGCCGACCGCTGGTGATCGCGAAACGTATTCCGGCACGCTGCAATCCCCGCACTGCGTCGCGGGCGCGACTCGTGAGTACTTTCTCCTCCGTGACAAGGGTGCCATCCACGTCGGCCAGCACGAGCGAGATCTTTTTCTCAGTCATCTCCAAACCTCATTGCGGGCTTGGCCATCGCCGACAATGCGTCGGCTGGGCAGGGACACAAACCACAGGATTGGGCATCATGTCGCGGAGCGCCCGTCTTTTCGTAAAAACTTGCGGCGCCGCTCGGCGCCGACGGTCTCTGCAGCAGTAATCTGAACCAGAATAGCGTGCCGCCGGTTCCACCGCGGTTCGAAGAATCCGTCGGAAGGCGCAACGTCATGGTACTCTCCCCGGCTTCCTTGCCAACGAAATGATCGATCCGGTAGTTTGATGCCACTACGGAGTTTCGATAGCCATGCTGAGAGACGACAGGCACGAGGAACGCCGCCGGCCCCTGGGCGCACGCAACGTGCTCGGCGAGCCGCTCGATTACTGCTCCATCAGCCCGATGACGGGGTTCTATCGCGACGGCTGCTGCAACACCGGCCGCGAGGATGCCGGCAGCCACACAGTATGCGTTGTGATGACGTCTCCGTTCCTCGAGTTTTCCAAATCGCGCGGCAACGATCTCTCTACCCCGGTGCCGGAATTCGGCTTTCCGGGTCTCAAGCCCGGCGACCGCTGGTGCTTGTGCGCGCCGCGCTGGCAGGAAGCATTCGAGGCCGGGCACGCACCACGCGTCGTGTTGCGCGCCACGCATGAAGGCGCACTGGCCCATTGTGCGCTGGCCGATCTCAAGCGATTCGCCATCGACTTGGCGTAGCAGCGCCGTGGGCCGTGCCGCGATCGCGTGAGTGCGGCGACCAGGAATCTTCGATAAAGTACGGCGTCCGCCAGGTAAAATCAGCATAGACTGAAATCATCATGGATCACCGCATCATCGAGCCCGCCTCCCGCCGGACATCGTCCATCAAATCTGCGCGGGCTGAAAAATGGCGCGACCTGCGCGAATGGATCGCGCTGATCGAGCAGAACGGCGCGCTGAAGCGAATCTACGAGCCCGTGGATGCCGACGAGGAGCTTTCAGCCATCACCTATATGGCAACGCGCGGCGAGAATGCGCCGGCACTGCTTTTCGAGACCATTATGGACGACGAGTCCGGGTCGAGCGTGCTGGCAAATATGCTGGGGTCGAGCAAGGAGCGTTATGCGCTTGCCGTTGGCATCAACCCTAACCTGTCGATCGCCGAGATGATCGCCGAGACTCGCGGCATCATGAACCGGCGCATTGCTCCGCAGCAGGTGCCGAAGAGCAAGGCCCCCGTCAATGAAGTCGTCCTGCGTGGCGACGATATCGACCTCACCCGTTTTCCGTCGCCAAAATTCTGGCCCGGCGACGGTGGCCGATATATCGGCACGGGCGACATCACGCTCACCGCCTCTCCGCATACCGGCCGTATCAACGTCGGTTGCTATCGGCAAATGCTGCATGGCCCGCGCCGCGTCGGCCTTTATTGTTCGCCAGGCAAGCACGGCTTGCTCGACCGCGAAGCGTGGTGGAAGGACGGCAAGGCATGCGAGGTCGTGGTCGCCTACGGCATCGATCCAGTACTGTTCATGGTTGCGGCGCAAGTATTCGGCGCAAAGGAGTCGGAGCTCGAAGTCGCCGGCGGCATGATGGGCCATGCCCTCGAATTGACCGATGCCGAGACGGTCAGGTTGCCAATTCCGGCGCGGGCCGAACTGGTGATCGAGGGGACCGTGCGCGAAGGCGATGTGCTGGCCGAAGGGCCGCTCGGCGAATTCACCGGCTATTACGGCCGCGAGCGCTCGCCGCAGCCGGTGATCGACGTAACCGCGCTCCACATGCGCAAGGGGCCCATTCTCACTGCCGCGCTGATGGCAAAATATCCGTCCTGCGAAATCGGGGCCTACTACGCCATTATGCGGTCGGCGCGCATCCTCGACGACCTGGAACGCATCGGCGTGCCGGGCGTGATCGGCGCTTACGCCCATCCGGCAGCCGCGTCTGGTTGGGGCATCGTGGTGGTGTCGCTACAGCAGCAATATCCCGGTCACGCTGCCCAGGTGCTGGCGCTCACCGCGCAATGCCCGGCCGCCGCCTATTACACCAAGTGGATCATCGCGGTGGACGATGACGTCGATCCGACCGACATGAACGAGGTGATGTGGGCGCTATCGACGCGCTGCCATCCGGCCGAGGACATCGACATTATTCGCAGGACTTGGTCGACCGGTCTCGACCCGAGCCAATTTGAGATGGAGCGCCGGCCCTACGGCTCGAAGGCGCTCATCGACGCCTGCAAGCCGCACCAGCATTTGAAGGAATTTCCGCAAACGACGCTGTTGCGTCGTGGCGTCTACGAACGAGTTGCGGCGCGCTGGGCCGAGCTTGGATTTTCGGGACCGCCGCCACGGCTGACTTCGTTTCACAAGGAGTGAGGCCGCACCATGTCGGCTCATGCCATAATTGCTTACCGGAGAAAACGCCCAGGCGCACAACGCCGGCCCCGCCGCGTGATAAAGCATTTGTGACCCTCCGCCACGCCCGCGTTCCGGTTGGTAGCGATTAACGATTTATCGCCTAAATTGCGCAGCAATGCTGCGGCACGGCTCGCTATGGCCGGACAGCGGCCGAAGCCGGCCGTTGCCGATACAGCACAGCGGGGCGAATTCGGCCCGGTGCGACTCCGGTTCGCTCGACAGGGCGGCACGGCTGCATCATGTTCACCGTACTGGGCGGCCGCAGCCAGATTCGGCCGCGAGGCTGTTTGGGGGCGAGGGTTACTGGAATGCTCTGGAAGATGGGGCGGGCGGCAGCGCTGATCTTGGCGATTGGGCTGCAGAGCCAAGCTGTACGCGCCGACGAAAATCCGCTCTGGAAATTTCTGTTCGGCCATGAGGATTCCCGCCTCACGGCGACCGGCATCGGACTTGGCATCGCCTCGACCGGCGCTACTTACGCGCTGACGCACAAACACGGCGTCCCGGCGGTGCGTACCACTTCACCGGGCGTCGCTTTCGGCGTCACCACGTTCGGCTGCATGGTGCTCTATCCGATCATTGGCACGATCGCCGTGCATCGCGAACTGACCCCGCGCGAGGCCTATAGCGGACTTCTCGGCTGCGTTGTTCCCTTCATCGGCGGCTGGATCGTTGATCAGACGCTGCCGCACAACGCTTGGTATGACGGCCTCCCCGCGGGCCATCCTCGCGCTTGGCGCCATGCGGTGCACAGCCCTGACCGTCATCGCCATCCGAAGCAACACCTATCCGCCGCGAGCGCGCCCCTTAATTACTGACCGTTTGCCGGCAAGACTCCTATCCAAGATCCATAGGTGCCGGCTACCGTCGCGGCAGCGCGACGCTGTTTTCAGCCGCTTGACCTGATCAATGCGTCTTGGCGTGTTTGGCCGATCGCTCGCAGCGACAGTGCTGGAGATCGAGCCATGGCGCTCGCGGAAACAATTTCACCGGTGACGTTAGCCGCCGGGAAGCAAAACTGGATCGGCAAATATTGGGGTTTGATCGCCGCATGCGCGGTACTCATCCTCATTTCAGCGCTGCCGACACCGGAAGGGCTGCCGCTTGCCGGGCAGCGCGTGCGGGCGATCTTTGGTTGCAAACTCACGCTGCGCAATGGCTCGCCGCTTTGATCGTGCAATGGTTGGCCTCAACCAACTTGCCGGTCTCGGCATCCTGGCGGTGATAGCAATTTTTCTGGTCATCATTCACCTTGGACTCGCCAGCACCACGGCGCTCACCTCGACCAGATCCCGATCGTCATCGCCATTCTGCAGAAAGTGCAGACGCCCGGATCAGCGTCATCGGTGTGACGGTTTTTTCGCCACCAATTGGCACTGGCTGGGCTACCTGTAGCCCACTCCGGGTGGCTGTGGAGGACAGAGGCTCATCTGGCGCCGCGCCGGCGCAAACCCAGAGTTTTGCCCGCGCGACAGAGAAAACAGGCGCTTGTGGACAAATTTCGGTCTAGAATTCTTCGCTATTGTGATTGACACAATCGGCCTCGAAAATCACGATTGTGGGCGAACGTCCCATTTCAGGAGGAATTCATGAAACTGAAACTTGTCATCGCCGCTGCCGCGCTGATTGCCATGTCGGCGCTCGCGCAGGCGCAACAGGGCGGCGCTCCGCCCAAGGTTCCGAAGCCGACCAAGGCGGACGTGCAAAAAGTTGTGCAGATGATCATGGCCGACAAGGCGAAGGTCCAGGCTTATTGTCAGTTGTCGAAGCTCAACGATCAGATGGCCGCGGCCCAGGAGAAGAAGGATCAGAAAAAAATGGATGCGCTCGCCAATCAGGCGGACGCACTGGTGCAGAAGATCGGCCCCGAATACGAAAAGCTGATGGAAGGGCTCGATCAGGTCGACGAGAATTCGCCCGACGCCAAGACGTTCGGCGACATGTTCGCGCCACTCGACAAGCAGTGCGGTGCTTGACGCGCGCGCGTCCTTACGCACAATTCACCGTATAGAGCATCCCCGGGGGCATCATCCCCGGGGATGTTTTATTTCAGCGCGACGCACGCTTGAGCACCGCGGCGCATGGCTTAGTATGCCCCTCCCGAAAAACAATGGAGAAACGCTTCAATGGAACCGCTCCCAAAAGGCGCCAATTTTGTCCGCGGCAAGACGCTGTGGGAGATCGGCCTGCACATCGCCGGCAATCCCGACACGCCCTATGGCGGTAACCGCGACATGATTATTACAGTCGGATCCGGCGGCGGCGAGCGTTTCCGGCCGTGGCTGCGCATGGCGACCGGGTCGGCGATCCTCGCCGAAGAAGTCGCAGCGGGCGGCGTCGAGTGCGCCTTCGTCAATCCGTCGGCGCTGCTGACGCAAGCCTATCGCGGCGTCGGGCTGTTCAAGAAGCCGCTGCCCTTGCGCATCGTCGCGTCCTATCCGAGCTGGGACCGCATGGTGTTTGCAGTACATCCTCGTTCCGG
>Ga0265339_10001179_pt1 | contig 19743 bp, 18 predicted proteins | sample 4CB219metaG_FD_202085 | JGI IMG/M metagenome (GOLD analysis project Ga0265339, IMG submission 202085) | Rhizosphere microbial communities from Carex aquatilis grown in University of Washington, Seatle, WA, United States - 4-CB2-19 metaG | ecosystem: Host-associated > Plants > Roots >... | reverse complement strand
TCAAGCTCTGCCGGGCATCAAAGATTGCCCCTCACCCCGACCCTCTCCCCGCAAGCGGGGAGAGGGAGAGCAAACCATGCGCACCGACCTCTTCGACTTCGACCTGCCGGCCGACCGGATCGCCCTGCGGCCGGTCACCCCGCGCGACGCGGCGCGGCTGCTGGTGGTGAAGCCGGGCGCGGCGCCTGAGCTCGAGGATCGGACGGTCTCCGACCTGCCGGACCTGCTGCGGGCAGGCGACGCGCTGGTGGTCAACGACAGCAAGGTGATCGCGGCGCGCCTCAGGGGTCGCCGGATCGGGCGGGGGGCGACCGAGCCGGCAATCGAGGCCACGCTGCACAAGCGGCTCGACGGCTCGCACTGGCGGGCCTTCATCCTCGGCGCCCGCAAGGTGGAGGTCGGCGACACTTTGCGCTTCGGCGCCGAGGGCAAAGTCTGCTTCCTCGACGAACTCAATGCTCAAGTTTCACAAAAAGATGAGGGAGGGGAGGTAACCCTCTCATTTTCCTTCCATGGCCCGGTGCTGGACCAGGCGATCGCGGAGCGCGGCGATATGCCGCTGCCGCCCTACATTGCCTCGCGCCGCGAGCCCGACGAGACGGACCGCGCCGACTACCAGACGGTTTTTGCCAAAATGGAGGGCTCGGTGGCGGCGCCGACCGCCGGCCTGCACTTCACGGACGAGCTACTGGAGCGGCTTAAGGCCCGGAATATCGGCCTGCACAAGGTGACGCTGCATGTCGGCGCCGGCACCTTCCTGCCGGTGAAGGCCGACGACACCGCCGGCCATACGATGCACGCCGAAACGGGTGTGGTGACCGCGGAAACCGCCGCCGCGCTCAACGCCATTCGCGCCGCCGGCGGCCGCATTGTCGCGGTTGGCTCGACGGCATTGCGGCTCATGGAATCCGCAGCAGCCGAGGACGGCCGGCTGCACGAGTTTTCCGGCGACACGGCGATTTTCATCACGCCCGGCTATCGTTTCCGCGCGGTTGACCTGATGCTGACCAATTTCCACTTGCCGCGCTCGACATTGTTCATGCTGGTGGCGGCGTTCAGCGGGCTGGAGACGATGCAGCGGGCCTACAAGCATGCAATTTCCGCCGGCTATCGCTTCTATTCCTACGGCGATGCGTGTTTGTTGTATCCCGTGTCCTAACCACCGTCATGCCCGGCCTTGTGCCGGGCATCCACGCCTTTAAAAGCCGCCAAGCTAGGAAAGCCGTGGATGGCCGGGACAAGCCCGCCCATGACGAAAGATCAAATGCCCGAGCCCTTTTCCTTCAGCGTGAGCAAAACGGACGGCGCGGCGCGGCGCGGCGAGATCGTCACGCCGCATGGCCGGGTGCAGACTCCGGCCTTCATGCCGGTCGGCACGCAGGGCACGGTGAAAGGCCTGACTCCGGCGGACGTGCGCGCCACCGGCGCCGAGATCCTGCTCGGCAACACCTATCATCTGATGCTGCGGCCGGGCGCCGAACGGGTGGCGGCGCTGGGCGGCCTGCACGCCTTCATGCAGTGGCCGCTGCCGATCCTGACCGATAGCGGCGGCTTCCAGGTGATGTCGCTGTCGGCGCTGCGCAAACTCGAGGAGCACGGCGTCACCTTCCGCTCGCATCTGGACGGCGCAATGGTGGAACTCACGCCGGAGCGCGCGATCGAGATCCAGGCGTTACTCGGCGCCGACATTTCGATGCAGCTTGACGAGTGCCTGGGTCTGCCGGCCAAGCGCGAGGAGATCGAGCGCGCGATGCAACTGTCACTGCGCTGGGCGGAGCGTTCGAAACGCGCGTTCGAGAGTGTGCGGGCCGGTCGCGCTTTGTTCGGCATCGTGCAGGGCGGCGATGATGCCGGCCTGCGGCAGCAGAGCGCCCGCGCGCTCACCGGCATCGGCTTCGACGGCTATGCCATCGGCGGCCTCGCGGTCGGCGAGCCGCAGGATGTGATGCTCAGGATCGTGACCGAGACGGTTGCCGTGCTGCCGGTCGACCGGCCGCGCTATCTGATGGGCGTCGGTACGCCAGACGATCTCTTGCAGGCGGTCGCGCGCGGCATCGACATGTTCGACTGCGTGATGCCGACCCGCAACGGCCGCCACGGCACGGCGTTCACGCGCTACGGCACGATCAACCTCGCCAACGCGCGCCACGCCAACGATCCGCGTCCGCTGGACGAGCACAGCGCACATCCGGCGGCGCGGACCTATTCGCGCGCCTACCTGCACCATCTCACCAAGGCGAACGAGATGCTGGGGCAGGTTTTGTTGTCGACAATCAATCTCGCTTATTACCAGGACGTCATGGCCGGCACGCGGACCGCCATTGAGGCCGGCCGATTGAGCGATTTTGCCGCGGAAACCAAGGCTGGTTGGGAGCGGGGCGACATTCGGGCGTTGTAAAAGCGGGTCTGCTTGGCTAAAGCCTGAGGCCATGAACGTCCACGCCAGTTTTCTCGCCCATCGCCGCAAGCCGAAATTCAAGCTGCCGCCGGGTTCGACCGACGCGCACTGCCACGTGTTCGGACCCGGCGACAAGTTTCCGTATGCGCCGAACCGCAGCTACACCCCGGCCGACGCACCGAAAGAGATGCTGGCGGCGCTGCACGCCCATCTCGGCGTCGAGCGCGCGGTGATCGTGCAAGCGAGCTGCCACGGCACCGACAACGCCGCGATGCTCGATTGCATCGCCTCCGATCCCACGCGCTATCGCGGCGTGGCGATTGTCGACGACGGCTTCACCGACGCCGATTACGACACGCTGCACAAGGGCGGCGTGCGCGGTGTGCGCTTCAATTTCGTCAAGCATCTCAGCGGCGCGCCGGACCAGAACGTCTTTGCCCGCGTCATCGACCGTATCCGCACCCGCGGCTGGCACGTGGTGCTGCATCTCGACGCGCCAGACATCATTCCGCTGTCGGATATGATGCGCGCCTTGCCGCTGCCGTTCGTTGTCGATCACATGGGCCGCGTGCCGTCCGCCGCCGGCGTCGACCAGCCGCCGCTGCGCGCGCTGCTCGAACTCGCCAAGCTGCCGAACTGCTGGATCAAGGTCTGCGGCGCCGAGCGCATTTCCATGCCGCCTTACGCCGCGGCGGTGCCGATTGCGCATGCCATTGTCGAGGCCGCGCCCGAGCGCGTGCTGTGGGGCACCGATTTTCCGCACCCGAACCCGACGCACGAGGCAGACGAGGCCGATTTGGTCGATCTGGTCCCGCGATACGCGACCAGCGCGCTGGCGCAGCAGCGCCTGCTGGTGGACAATCCGGCGCGGCTTTATGGTTTCGGTTCTTAACAAGAAACGACGTTAGTGGAGGACACTCGATGAAGAAGAGTCTCGCGCTCGCCGCGTTGATGGCGCTGGCGTTGGTGTCGCCGGCGCAGGCGGCCTGGCCCGACAGGCCGGTCAAGATCGTGCTGCCGTTCGGCGTTGGTGGCGTCGCCGACGTCACCGCGCGCATCCTGGCCGACAAGCTTTCCGACAAGCTCGGCCAGCGCTTCGTCATCGAGAACATGCCGGGCCCCGGCGGGATCGCTGCGGCACGCGCCGTGATCAACGCGCCGCACGACGGCTACACCATGGCCTGGATCACGAACGGCGCCGCCACCAGCGCCGCGACCTTCAAGGCCTTGCCGTTCGACCCGGCAAAGGACTTCTCGATGATCTCGATGGTCGGGACCTTCGACCTCGTCTTCGTGGTCAACAGCCAATCCGAATACAAGACGCTCGCCGACTTCCTGGCCGCGGCCAAGGCCAATCCCGGCAAGCTCAATGTCGGCACCATCGCGGCCGGCAGCACGCAGAATCTCGGCGGCGAATTGTTCAAGTCGACGACCGGTCTCAACCTGCAGATCGTCGCCTACAAGAATTCGCCGGACATCGTCGTGGCGTTGCTGCGCAGCGACGTGCAGATGATGGTCGACTTCCCGCCGGCGACGGCGGGGCAGGTGGCCGACGGCAAGCTGCGTATTCTCGCAACCTCCGGGCCGCAGCCGTCGCCGCTGATTCCGAACGTGCCGACGGTCGATAAGGCGGGCGTCAAGGGTTACGACGTGGTGTCGTGGAACGGCATCGCCGTGCCGCCCGACACGCCGAAGGACGTCACCGAGGTCATGAACAAGGCGGTGCGCGAGATCCTGGCCACGCCGGAGATCAAGGCGGCCTACGCCAAGGTCGGCGTCGTCGCGCAAGCGAGTACGCCAGCCGAGATGCAGAGCCGGCTCGTCGCCGACATCAAGAAGTGGAACGACGTGGTCGACAAGGCCGGTATCGAGCGCAAGTAACATGGTAACGCGGAAACTTTCGGTCGCCGTCGTCGGCGCCGGCATGGGCGGACTGGCAGTCGCGGCGACGTTGCGCCGCGCCGGCATCGACGTCGCGGTCTACGAGCAGGCGGCGCGCTTTGGCCGCATCGGTGCCGGCATCCAGATGATGCCGAACTCGATGAAGGTGCTGCGCGGCATCGGCATCGAGGATCGCCTGCGCGCCATCGCCTTTGCGCCGTACTCGCATCTCAATCGCGACGGCTACACCGGCGAAATCACGCGCGAACTGCCGATGCCGGAGAGCCTCTATGGCGCGCCTTATCTGTGCATGCATCGCGCCGACCTGCACGACGCGCTGGCCTCGGCGGTGCCGTCCGAGATCGTCCACCTCGACAAGAAGCTCACCGGCCTCGACCAGAAAGGCGGGCAGGTGACGCTGCACTTTACCGATGGCAGTTCGGCCACGGCCGATGCGGTTGTCGGCGCCGACGGCGTGCATTCAACGGTGCGCGACATCGTGGTCGGTCCGGACGAGCCGATTCACAAGGGCCGCATTGCCTATCGCGCCGTGTTTCCGGCGACGTTGCTGGGCGGCTTCGACATCGGCCGCTCGCGCACCAAGTGGTGGGGCCGCGACCGCCACATCGTCATCTATTACACCACCAAGGCAAAGAGCGAGTTGTACTTCGTCACCAGCGTGCCGGAGCCGGGCGAATGGATCACCAAGGAGTCGTGGTCGGCCAAGGGCGACGTCAAGGAGCTGCGTGACGCCTATGCCGACTTCCATCAGGACGTCCGCAACGTGCTCAATGCCTGCCCGGATTGCCACAAATGGGCGATACTCGAGCGTGAGCCGCTGCCGCGCTGGAGCGACGGCAATGTGGCGCTGCTCGGCGACGCCGCGCATCCGATGACGCCCTATATGGCGCAGGGCGCGGCGACGTCGATCGAGGATGCCGCGGTGCTGGCGCGCTGCCTCGAGGGCTCTGGCGGCGACGATATCCCGGCGGCGTTCCGGCGCTACGAGGCGCACCGCAAGCCGCGCACCTCCGTGGTGCAGGCGATCTCGTCGGCCAACACCTGGATGCGCGACGAGCGCGGCGGCGACACCTCGTGGCTCTACGGCTACGACGCGTGGAATGCGCCGCTCGATCGGCCGGCCGCGCATCCACAGACGCAGGCCGCGTAATCGTCAAGGCCTGACGGCCGGACCGACTAAGGTCCGCCGTAGAGCCAGGCGATGCCGTCGTAGCTCTGTTGCGGCGTGCGCGGCGACAGCGCCATGTCGCGCAGCTCGGCGGTGACGCCGCGTGCGTGATAGAATTCGCCGTAGACCCGCGCCATGAGCTGCACGCGCGCGGTGCGCAGGTAACGGTCCTGCTGATAGGCGGCGAAGGCGGCCGGCAGATCGTCAGGTGAGGCGGCGATCTTTTCGGCGAGGATGACCGCGTCCTCGGTCGCCATGCAGGCGCCTTGCGCAAGATATTGCAGCATTGGGTGGGCGGCGTCGCCGAGCAGTGTGACGAGCCCCTTGGTCCAATTTTTGACCGGCTCGCGGTCGCACAGCACCCACATGCGCCAGGTCTCGATGCGCTCGAGCATGCGCAGCACCTGCGGCACTTCGTGCTTGAAGTGTTCCCACATGACTTCCTTGCTGCCTTCGGCGTTCCAGCCTTCCTCGTAGTGGTCGGAGTGGAACACGGCGACGAGGTTGTAGAGCTCGCCGCGGCGCAGCGGATAATGCACGAAGTGCGTGCGCGGTCCGGCCCAGAGCACGACGTCGGGCCGCCACAGATCTTCCGGCACCTGGTCGCGACGCAACACGCCACGATAGGCGATGTGCCCCGAGACGCGCGGCTTGCCGTCGCCGACGATGCGTTCGCGGATCTTCGACCACATGCCGTCACAGCCGATCAGGGCGCGGCCTTTGACCTCTTCGCCATTGTTGAGTTTCACAGTGACGTGGTCACCGTGATCCTCGTAATCGTCGACGCGGCGCGAGGTCTCGAGCATAATCAGGTTCGAGCCCTCGCAGGCCTTCAGGAACCTGCCGTGGATGTCGGCGCGATGAATGACGGCGTAGGGCTGGCCGAAGCGCTTGCGGAATTCGTCGTCGAGCGGAATGCGGGTAATGAGCTTGCCGGTGAGCGCATCGCGCATCTCCTGTGCCGGGGGAATGTGGGCGTCGGCGAGCACGGCTTCTTTCAGGCCGACCTTCTCCAGCGCCCGGAAAATATTGGGGCCGAGCTGGATGCCGGCGCCGACCTCGCTGAACTCGGGCGACTGTTCGAACAGCCGGACCGGGAAGCCTTGGCGGGCCAGTGCATAGGCGGTAATGAGCCCGCCGATGCCGCCGCCGGAGATCAGGATAGGTGCAGAACCGCCATTCGCCTTCGCCATACGCATTCCTCGCCGTGTTATTTTGGGGCGAACATAGAGCGGGGTGACGGCGGATGCAAAAAGCCCGCCGGGGTTGCCGGCGGGCCTGATTTCAAGAAATGCGAGCGAGGCTTATTTCGTCATCTGGCCGCGAAGCTCGCCACCTTTGTTCTTGTCGGTGTGGATGTTGAAGTAGAGGCGGCCGGCCGCGAGGTCGGAGGCCTGCGCGTCGGTCAGGACGGCCTCGCCCTCGAACGGGCTCTTGGCGGCCGCACCGGCAAACACCGGGATCAGCACGCCGGCGTTCTTGCCGGGCTCGGCCGGCCCATGGAAGTGGGCCGCGGTGGCCGCGCCGCTGAGGTTGGAATAGCTGCCCTTCCACGACAGCTTCTTGGTCGCGTCATCGAAGGTCGCGGTGACAGTGCCGGTGCCCTTGCTGTCGTTTGGCGGGACTTCGGCGGCCGATGTCATGGTGGCCTTGTAGGTGGTCACGGCCGCGGTGGCTGGGACCGCAATCGCCAGCGCACCGGCGAAAGCCAGGGCCGCCAGAGCTGGCTGTAGAATACGAATTGTCATGTTTGCTCCTCCTGTGGACAGGCCTTGGACAGCCTGCTCAGCAAACACCCTACCACATCACTTATTCCGTTGGGCGCGCCGCTTTTTGGGCGCAGTGCGGAAAGTCGTGCTGGAGGAACGCCTACAATTGTCGCATTGCCAATGGTGGCGGATCTCGCCGCCCACCACGAATTCCGACATTTCGGGCGCGATCATGGGGTCGCCACAATGCGGGCAGCGCATCGACGCGGCGAAGGAGCGGATACCGGAGAGCTTGGGGGTATCGCAGTTGAGTTGCATGGCCTTCTCCTCAGTCAGGTCCCCTCGACGAAGGGGGATTACCGGCGCATCGTGGCGACGGAGAGACGCTTTGGTGAAACTGTGGTGGCCGATGCATAAAACTTTTGAGACGCTGGCAACGTGTTGCGGCGCATCAGCGCCGGCAGTGGATGGGAAAAAAGGCCGCTTGCGGCCTCCCATCAAATGCGCAAACCTTAATTCCCGCCGGTGCCGCGGTGTCTTCGCGGCCCAATTTGAAGGAGGACTCACTGTGTCGATGAGATTGGCTATCGGTAGTGCTTTCGCTGTGGCCGTCGCCGGCCTTGTCTTCGCCTCACCCGCGCGCGCCGACGTTGCGACCGGTATGTTGAGTTGCAAGAGCGCGGGCTCGTCGACTTTCGTCGTGATGTCCACGCGCAGCTTCGACTGCACTTATACGCCGACCGCCGGCGGTCCGGTGCAGGCCTACAAGGCTGACGTCCAGCGCTTCGGCGCCCAGATCGGCTTCACCAACGACGCGGTTCTCGGCTGGGCGGTGTTTTCGCTGACGGCGCATCCGGAACCCGGCGCCCTCGCCGGCAAATACGTCGGCGCGTCCGCAGGCGCGGCCGTCGGAATCGGCGGCTCTGCCAACGGGCTGGTCGGCGGCCTCGGCAACTCATTCACGCTTCAGCCGTTGAGCCTCCAGGGCGAGACCGGTCTCAACGTCGTCGCCACCGTGACCGGGTTGGACCTGAGCCAGCCCATGCCAATGCACCATCGCCGGCACAAATAGCCGCCGCACAAAAACTGTGGAACAAGCGCGCCGCCCTCAAGACGGCGCGTTTTGCTTTTGAGGCGTGCTCGCGCCATCGCCCTTTTTGACATAATTTAATAAGGAGTCGGGCATGCTTGCGGGGTCCACTCAACGATCTGGTGCTCAATGCTCAACGCAGTCATCGCATTTTGTACGTCGACCGGCGGTCTCCTCTGGCTGCTGATGGCGAGCGATCTGGCGATCGCCGGCGCTTATTTCGCCATCCCTGTGACGATGGCGATCGTGCTGAGCCAACGCAAAGACGACATCCCTTATCCGTGGCTGTGGACGCTTTTCGTCACGTTCATCGTGGCGTGCGGACTGACCCACGTGGTGCACCTGTGGTCCGCGTCCCAGGGCGTCGAATATCTCGGGCTTCAGGTCACGATCGAGATCATCACTGCATTGGCGTCGCTCGCTACCGCGCTCGCCTTCGCCCTGGTCCTGCCGCAGATCAAGATGCTGCCGTCGCCGCGCCGGCAGCGCGAGCAATTGCAGACGCTGATAGCGGAACGGACGAAGGAAAAAGATCAGCTGATCCGCGAAATCAATCACCGCGTCGGCAACCAGATCCAGGTCCTGAGCTCGATCGTGTCGATCGAGAGCCGCAACGCCGAGAGCCCGGAGTCGATCGAAATATTGCAGCGACTCAGGGCCCAGCTCGACCAGATGGCCGCGCAGCACGTGAAACGGTCGCAACAGGACTATCTGGAGGCGGGCGTCAGCGCGGCGGACGCCACGCTCAGAGCGAGCGCCATTTCCGGCGGGCCGGGAAACGCCCCAGCGCCCGGCGGGTTTGTCGGCTGACCCTGTCGATCAGGCAGCGGCGGCGGTCGCCAGCTTGCGCACCAGTTCGTCGAAATTCCGCATCGAGTACAGATGAAGATAGATCAACTCCAGCGCGTCGTTGCCGATCAGGCCAAGAAGCTTCTCCGGCTCTAATTCCTTCAGCTTGGCGCGCGACACGCACTGGAATCCGGTCAGCGCCCGCGAGGTGCCGTCGGGCATCGTGATCTTCGCCTGCGACGGTTCGAGGATGTCGAGGCTCTTGATCAGTTGGCCGAACTGCCGGGTGCGCTGATGCTCGCCCTGATAGGCGTTGGCGAACTGCAGCATCGACTCGAGGTACGGCGTGCGCTGGCCATCATCGGCAAACAATCGCTGCCCATTCTTGCCGTCGCGATCGAGTCCCTCATAGGATTCGTCGATGCACAGCGTGAGCGTCTTGCCGTCCTCCGAAGCGGAGAACACGAACGGGTAACGCCGGATGAAAGCCGGAATGTAGTTTGAAGCCCACTTGCCGTCTTGCGCGACGAACAGACTCTTGTTGGCGTCGATCCCCATCACCGCGATCGGCAGCACCGCGTCCGCATCGGTGGAGAACACGATTGGGAAGTCGTGCGCGGCGGCGACGAACTCGACGGTCATCAGCGGCACCGCGTTGCTCTCGGCGGCGAATTTGTAGCGGGCGTCGGCCTTCACCGACCATTTGGCGTGGCGCGTATGCGAGATCGGTGTGACCGTCTCGTAGAAAAGAAGTTGTTTCGACATATTCCCTCCAGGCGACATCCGCAGAGCGCCAAATTGCTACATGCCGTTGCGATATTTCTGAAATGTTGTCAGCGCGGTAAATTGCTGTCAACAATTCGCAAGAGCGCGACGGAACCGTCGGTCTTGAGGATTCTTACATGTATTTATCGCGCTCCGCAGTGATTATGTTCGCATCCTTAATGACGACTGCGGCATCTGCGCGGTCGCTCAGCGGACAGTTCCCGCAGTCTACTCTGTCGGAATCTTGAAGTTCTTTGCCTGTTCGCTGACCTTCTGCCGATCGAACTTGTTGATGTCGTCGATCAGGGCGTTCGTGAACAGGGCGGACGGGTCCTTGATCTTTCCATCCAGGCCGAGGAAGTCAATTTCGTCCTGCCACTCGGAGGCCGAGATGCGCCCGAGGTCGGTCACGGCCTTGTCGTAATGCGTGAATAACGGTGCCCGCTTGGTGACCGGGATTCGCACCGCTTCGATCTGCTGGGAAAGGCTCTTACCGCGCGGCGCCGCTTCCGGGTACTGTTTGATGAAGATGTAGGCCGCGGCATCCGGATTCTGCTGGACGAACAGGCTTCCTTTGGCGATCGCACGCGCAAACCCGACCGCGGTCTTCTTGCGGGTATCGAGGAATTCCTTTGAAGCCGAGATATAGAGGCCGCCGACCTTGGGCAAGTTGGCCGGCAGCGGCAGGTAGCGCATTTTCAAGCCGACGGATTCGATCTGGCCGAACCCGGTATCGAAATAAACGAGCGCATCGATGCTGCCGCGCTGCAACGCTTGGCCGGCCGTCACGCCTTCGCCGACCGCGAGCCACTGCACGTCCTTCTCGGGGTCGAGTCCGGAAAGCCGCATGAGCGCCTTGCCGATCGGAAAATCGGTGACTCCGAGGCTCGACACGCCGATTGTCTTGCCCTTGAGGTCTTTCAGCGATTGCACGGAGCTGTCCGGCTTAACGGCCACCGCCCATTTGAAGGGATACGTGTATTCGAAGTAGTTGATGGCCGGGAGTTGTTCTCCCTTGGCAACGACGGGAAGTTGGAATGACGGAACGCCGACGCCGAATTCGACGCGATTCTGAGCAACGCTGGCGAGCACCGCCGCATTGGTTCCGAGAGTCACAAGTTCGACATCGAGGCCCTCGTCTTTAAAGTAGCCGAGATACTGTGGCACGATGAAATTGATCAGGATCGGTGAGACGGCGGTCTGCGCAAACCCGAAACGTACTTTTTCGAGTTGCTGCGCACCGGCCTGCGTCCCGACCGAGAGCATAAGGCCAGCCGCCAGTGTCAGGCGGTAAAGCAGCGTTGCCAATTTCATGTTCTTGTTCCTCCCGTTCTCAAGATCTCAGAATTTTTATAGCGTGGCGATGGTCGCGGCTTAAGTCTCAACCTCCCGTACCGTGCTTTCTGACCAGAACACGACGTAATTTTGTGCGATCCGCATGATCGAAATGAGCACGTAACCCGTGCATGCGAGCACGACCAACGCGGCGAAGACTCCGGCGGTGTCGGAAACGCTCTGCATCTGCGTCATAATTACACCCATGCCGCGTTGCGCGCCGGTGAATTCTGAGACGATGGTGCCGAGCATCGCGTAGACGATGCCGATATTCAGCCCGGTGAAGATCATCGAAAGCGCCCCGGGGAACTTGATGAAGCGAAACACCTGGAAGCGGCTCGCCGCCAGCGCTGCCATCAGTTCGAGCCGGTCGCGGCCGGCGGAACGGAAGCCGGCCAGCGCGTTGATGAGTACCGGAAATAGCGTGAGCACGGCCGCCATCGCGACCTTCGATTCAATGCCATAGCCAAGCCAGATCACCATCAGCGGCGCGATTGCCACCTTCGGCAGGCTTTGCAGTCCGACCACGTAGGGCAGGGCTGCGGTCTCGATCAGCCGGGACTCCGCCATGCAGGCCGCAAACACAACACCGAGCATGGCGCCGATCAAGAAGCCGGACACGGTGGCCTTGAGGGTGTCGATCAGATGAAACCAGAAACTTGATCTTTCCGTGGGGCTGCGGGCGAGGCCGTCCACCAAGGCCGTCCATACGGCCTTTGGTGCGGGCAGAACATAGCTTGGGACGTCGGTGAACCAAATCGTGCACTGCCAGATCAGGATTCCGACGCCTACGCTTGCCAAGACGGCGAAAGTGGATGTGAGGCCGCGTCTCGGCCGCGCTTTGGCTGCTTCAGTCATGGGTCGCCTCACCGCCACCCAGTGCACCTCGCAAGCGGCGTGTCAGATCGCCGAATTCCGCCGTGCTCATCAGGTCGATATTGCGCGGCCGCGGAAACGGCACCTTGATCTCGTCGACCAGGGTACCGGGTCGCGCCGACAACACGAGCACGCGGTCGGACAGGAAAACTGCTTCGGACACGCTGTGGGTGATGAAGAACACAGTCTTGGCCGTCGAAAGCCAGATGCGCTGCAACTCGACATTCATTCGCTCGCGCGTCATCGCGTCCAACGCACCGAACGGCTCATCCATGAGGAGGATGCCGGGGTCGTGGATGAGGCCGCGGACGATTGCGGCGCGCTGCTGCATCCCGCCCGAGAGCTCACCAGGGTAGCTGTTCTCGAAACCTTTCAAACCAACCAGCGCGAGCAGGTCGCGTGCTTTCTTGCGGTTCGCGGCGAGATCGAGCTTCAGTACCCGGATGGGCAACAATACGTTCTCGAGGACCGTCCACCACGGCAACAGGACAGAGGACTGGAACACCACGCCCATGCCGGCCTGCGGCCCTGAGATGGGTGCGCCGCGAAGTGAAAGTGTGCCAGCGGACGGCGGGACAATGCCGACGATTATCTTCAGCAGGGTCGTCTTGCCGCATCCCGAGGGGCCGAGCACGCTGACAAACTCGCCGTCCGCCAGATCGACATTAATCTGTTTAAGCGCCTGGACCTCTTCACCTGATTTCGTGCGGTAACGCTTCTCCAGCGCGCGCACGCTCAGAAGCGCAGCGGAAGCCGCCGATTGGCTTCCGGCGTTCGACGACATCGTGGATTTGAGGTCCGGGCCGTTCACGCGATCTTTGTCTCCAGCACACCAATTCCTTCAACGGCGGCATGCACAACGTCGCCCGGCTTGAGGTAATACGCGAAAGGATCGGGCTTGCGGTGCAGCGCGACGCCCTCGGGCGTGCCCGACGCGATCAAGTCGCCGGGGGCCAGTCCGACCTTTGACCAGAACGAAATTAGTTCGGGAAAGCCGAAAATCATGTCGCTGCACGATTCGTGCTGGAGCGTCTGGCCATTCACCTTGAGGTCGAGCACGAGCTTGGACGGGTCCGGAACCTCATCGGCGGTGAGGATCCAGGGGCCGAGCGGACCAAAGCCGGGAAAGTTCTTCCCGAGCATGATCATTTGATTTCGCATTTCCTTCTTCTGCCACTCGCGAGCCGAAAGATCGTTGAACACCGTGTAGCCGAAGACATTCTTGAGCGCGTCGGACGTTTCGACACGCTCGATCGGCTTGCCAATCACTGCGACAACCTCAACCTCGTAATCGAACTCGATCACGTCTGGCGGCCGGCTGACCGTGGCGCGGTGCGGGACCAATGTCTGCGGCAACTGGATGAAGCCGCACGGAAACTCGAAATGGATGCCGGTGGTGCCCTGCTTGTTCCAGAAGCCGAGGCTCTCGTCCTTGTGCCGACCGAAATTTCGTCCTGCGCAAATCATCGTCGCGGGCGGCTTTACCGGTGTAAGCCATTGGGTGTCGCGCTCAGGCTTGGTCCAGGCCGGATCCTTGCGCCGTTCCGCCCAGTCGGCGATGCCGCGCGCGGCGTCGAGCGCGCGTGCACCGCCGCTAATCAGGTCTTCCATCGTATTGGAAAACGGTAGACCGCTCTGCTTGGCTTGAGCGGCGGCTTCGAGGTCGATGACGGACTCGCTGGCGGCGTCTCCGATCAAGACCCCGAGCCGCTCGCCGCCACCTGCTGCTGAAATGCGTCCGATCCTCATAAGTGCCTTTTCTCCCTCTCGGCCGTCGTGGCGGCCTTGTCGACTTGTCCTTGCGAATTGATCACGACACCGTAGCGGCTGCGCGCCGCCTCGATCGAGACAAAGCCGCGTCGCACGTCGCGCTCCACCGCTGAGGGATCGCGATCGAGTGCGGGGCCAAACCCGCCTCCGCCGCCGGTGTGCACAAAGACTCGATCGCCCGGCGCGAGCGGCACGTCGGTCGCCTTGAGATATTTCTGCGCGCTTTGCCCCTGCCGTTCGATCTCGACATAACCGGCTTCGGCTGCTTCGCCGCCGAGTAGGCCCCAAGGCGGACAGCCGTTACGTTCAAATGTGAGGGTGAGTTTCACCGGATGGCGAATGGTATAGGCTTTGTCGAGGCCGAGGCCGCCACGGTATTCGCCCGGACCGGCCGAATCGGTGCGAAAACCGAACGCGTCGACCCGGAGGTCGTAAAGCGCCTCTTGCACCTCTACCGGAACGTCGAGCGTGTCGCCATGTGCGAGCGTCTTGTAAGGTCCGGCGCCGTCGCGCCCACGAGAGCCGCCCCAGCCGCCGTGGGCGGTGTCGAGATGGGTGAACAAGCGGCCGCTGCTCGGAAGCCGGCCCTGATAACGATGCGAACCCATTGAGGCGTGATGGCCCGCGGCAACGCGATCCGGCACCGCCTCTGCCATGGCGCGGATGATCGTATCGATCACGGTCGGCAGCGGCGTGCTGTAGCGCGCCATCGCGGCAGTCGGGCCGGCACTGAGAAACTTCCCGTCGGGCAGAATGACGGTCAATGGTTCGAAGCTGCCCTCGTTGGTGTGCTCGTTCGGGGTCGTGAGATACTTGAAAGCGATGCGCGCAGCGGTAACCCCGCCGCCTTCACGACCTGAATTGAACGGCCCGCGGACCTCATCCGAAATTTCCGACAAGTCCACGATGAAACGATCACCTTCGATCCTGACCGTGACCGGACACTCAATGTGCCGTTCGAGATCGATGCCATCATTGTCGAGATACGAACTGGTGCGATAGACGCCGTCCGGGATCGAGCGCACCGCGGCGCGCGCCGCCGCCTCCGACTGCCTCCACATCGTTGCGATGGCTTCAAGGGTCGTGTCCGTGCCGAACTTGCTGGCAATATCGCTAAACAGCGCGCTGCCTTTGACGCATCCAGCATATTGCGCCGCGACGTCTCCGAGCACCATCTCGGGGAACCGCGTGTTGTATTCTATCATCCGGTACATCTCGGCGACCGGCTCGCCACGGCTGCGCAGCTTCACCGAGCGGAATTGGATACCTTCCTGGAAAATCTCGGTCGTGTCGTTGGAGGCCGACGATCCGACGTAGCGGCCGCCAACGTCGGTCCAGTGCTCAAGCACGCACATGAATGCGACGATCCGCGAGGCATCGGCGGGATCGAACACCGGTGTGTACATCACGACGTTGTTAAGGTGCTGGCCCATTGTGCCGCTGTGGTTCGTGATCAGCACGTCGCCCGGATGGATGTTCTCGCGCCCGTAAATAGCGATGCCGTCGAGGACGGCAAGGCCGAGCACGTTTGCCAAAAAAATCGGTATGCCGCCGCGCGACTGAGTAATCAGCCGTCCGTCGGCATCGACGACGCCGACCGCGTAGTCCTTGTATTCGTAGATCAGCGGACTGAAAGCGGTGCGTGTGAGGTCGGTCTCGATCTCATCCGGGATCGCCTGGAGAAGCTGGCGGATGATTTCGAGCGTAATCGGATCCACACCGTGCGAGGAGGCCGTCTTCGTGTCGCCGGAGCGTGCTGGCTCGAACTGGACGTTCATGACTTTCTCTTCTAACGGGCGCCGAGCATGACGTGGATTTCGCCGAGTTCGCCAATCGAGAAACGGTCCTGCGGCCCGACGACCGTGGTCGAACCCTCTTCCTCGATGAGGGCAGGTCCATCCGCCGCGAAGCCGACCGGTAGCTCGATGCGCCTGTAGACCGACGTGTCGATCGCGCCGTGCGCGGCGCCGAAGTACACTGAGCGGTGACGGGTCGTGGGCTGCGTTTTGATGTCGCGGTTCGGCACGAGGGTATCGAGGGTCGGACCGATCATAGTGCCGTGGGCGGCGACGCTGACGCTGACGAACTCGATTGCGGCCTTCGCGTCGGCGTGTCCGTAACGGGTGCGATAGATGTGGTCGAATCGTGTGCGTATCTCGGCCATCGTGTTGGCGCCGTCGAGCGGCGTGCGCACCGAGTGCGTCTGCCCGCGGTAACGGATTTCGGCGTAGTGTTCGAAAGTAACTTCGGCGTCCGGCACTTCTTTGTGCAGCCTCGCAGCCATCCGATCACGCAATTCGAGAAAGATGCCTGCCATTTCATCGAGGACGCCGTTGTCGGCCGGCCGCACAAAAGTCACCGCTTCGTCGAGCCTGAGTTTAGCCAGGAGCATCCCTAGCGCCGAAAAGCTGCCAGGTTCGGGAGGGATGATCACCCGCGGGATCGCAAGCTGGCGCGCGATTTCGCAGGCGTGCAGCGGCCCACCGCCGCCGAAGGCGAATAGGGTGTAGTCCCGCGGATCGAGTCCTTTTTCGAGGGTGATACGCTTGATCGCGCCGGCCATCGTTACCGATGCGATGGTTACGATGCCATCGGCCATGCGTCTCACGCCCTCGGCGTCGCGGTATCCCAAGCGCTCGGCGAGTCGTTCTCTGATGGCGCGCTCAGCCGCGGCGGCATCGAGTTTCATGGTGCCGCCAAGAAATCCATCAGGATCGACGCGTCCGAGCACAATGTTAGCGTCGGTCACGGTCGGCTCTTCACCGCCAAGGCCGTAAGCGACCGGGCCTGGCATCGAGCCGGCGGAGCGAGGGCCCACGTAGAGGCGGTTCTGCTCGTCGAGCCAGGCGATTGATCCGCCGCCGGCGCCGACTTCGACGATGTCGATCACGGCGCCACGGATCGGAAAGCCGCGTGCGTAACCGCCGACATAGTATACGGACTTGACGTCAAACCGGCCGTCCTGGACCAGAGCGCACTTCGCTGTCGTGCCGCCCATGTCGAACGCGATAGCGTTGCGGATACCTAGCCGATTGGCGTAGGCGGCGGCGCCGATACTGCCGCCGACCGGCCCGGATTCAACCAAGGCGATCGGCGCTTCGAGCGCGCTGTCCAGACCGAGTATCCCGCCGCCAGAGCCCATGAGAAAGAAACGACCTTTGAAGCCGTCGTGCTGCAGGCGCTCGTCGATCGCCCGGACATAACCGGCGACCTGTGGACCGACATAGGCATTCGCTGCCGCGGTCGCGGTGCGTTCGTACTCATACCATTCGCGCGACAGCTCGGTGCCGCGTGTGACGAAGACGTCAGGCAGCAACTCCTTAAGCCATTCTGCGACTTTGATTTCGTGTGCTGGCGCGACGTAAGAGTTGAGAAACGCTACCGCGACCGACTCGACCTTGCGGGCGCGCAGATCATCTGCCAGCGCCTCGACCTCCGCGCGCTCTGGAACGCGCAACGGCTCACCCGTCGCGGACATCCGCTCGGCGATTTCGAACCGGAGGTCGCGCTCGACGAGCGGCGGATGGCGCCGATAAAACAGGTCAAACGGGTCGGGCCGATTGCCGCGGGCCATCTCAAGGAGATCGCGGAAGCCTTTGGTTGCGACCACCGCGGCCCGCGCGCCGGTGCGCTGAAGCAGCGCGTTAATGGCGAGCGTGGTGCCATGTTTGAAGACGACGCCGTCGGCTGCGGAGATTTTGGCTTTCGCCAGACAGTCGAATACGCCATCGGCGAGATTGCCGTAGGTCGTCAGACTTTTTGTCGAAACAACCTGGCGGGTGGTGAGGTCGTAGGCGGCAAGATCCGTGAACGTGCCGCCGGTATCGATGGCGATAACCAGCATTGGCGGATGCTAGGGTCAGTTTAACCCTAGATACAAGGGCATGGTTAGTTATATTAATTATGCCGAAAAGTATGATGACGCAGAAATGCCTGACATCAAGGGGCTGAACTATTTCATCGAGGTGGCGCGCCTTGGCAGCTTCTCGGCTGCGGCACGCCATATGCGGATCACCCAGCCCGCGGTGAGCCGCCGCTTGCGGGCGTTAGAGAAGGAGGTGGGCGTCCCGCTGCTGCAACGGAAGGGCCGCGGGGTGCTCCTCACTCATGCCGGCGAAATCCTGCTCGCTAGTGCCAGCGCGTTGCAGCGGTCAGCCGGCGCGATTTACGAGGAAGTGCGAGCGGGAGCCGCGGTGCCATCGGGCCCTCTTGCGCTCGGCGTTTCGATCTTCATCGGCCACCTCATCATGCCGCCGCTGATCGAGAACTTCCTGCGCAGATTTCCGGCCGTGCGCCTCCATTTGTTCGAAGGCTATTCCAGTTTCGTCGAAGAGTGGTTGGCGCAAGGCCGCATCGACGTCGGGCTCATCTGGGGCAAGCCGCGTAGCAGCGATCTTGCGCTGGAGCCCTTGCTCGAACTCGAACTGGCGTTGATTGCGCCCAAAAAACCGTTGACCGGCTGCGAAAATGGCAATCGGCCGATCAAGAGCGTGCGTCTGAAGGATATTGTCCGCTTTCCTCTCATCCTTCCGGCAATTCCTCATGGCCTCCGGCTATTGGCAGAGCAGGCCGCACAATCCGCCGGGCGCCCACTCAACATTGCCATGGAGTGCGATGGCGTTGTGCTGGCTCGCGAACTCGTCAAGCAACGCATGGGCTACACGCTGTTTGCACTGGCTGGCAGCCGAAAGGAAATCGCCAGCGAAGGTTTGCGCGAAATCCGTATAAGGACACCATCGATTTATTGGCAATTGTCGATGGCGACGCGCAAGACCAGCAAGCCTGCCATCGCGGTGGCTCATCTTTCGCGTGAGATCCGCGAAGGTGTAGGAGATATGATCAAACGGGGTGAACTGCGCGGACGCGTGTTTTGGCCGAAAGCCCCAGATCGGACCACTCGCTGAAAATTGGGCTGCGTGGTTTTGAAGGCTCTGCCGAAAAAGTAGAAAAGATACCGACCGCATGAACGACCAGCATCACGACGTTCCTAGTCATCAAGGAATCGGGACGCGGTCATTAAGGGTTGGAAATGGGTATGGTGAGCGCGATGGGACTCGAACCCATGACCTACTGATTAAAAGTCAGTTGCTCTACCGACTGAGCTACGCGCTCTCCACGAAAATGGGGTGTAGGGGCGTGGCGATGCCCGGTCAATAGCGCAAAGCCGCCGAATTTGCCGCATTGTTGATCTCGCCCGCGACCCGCGCGGTTTGCTACACTGCGACGTCGCCGGTTCCTTGAAAGCCGCGCCCGGAGTGGAAAATGCCGATTGTCAATCGCATCGCCGATCTTGCCGATGAAATCGCCGAATGGCGGCAAGACCTGCACGCGCATCCCGAGCTGCTCTACGACGTGACGCGCACCGCCGCGAGCGTCGCCGAGAAGCTCAAGGCCTTCGGCTGCGACGAGGTGGTGCCGGGAATCGGTCGCACCGGTGTGGTCGGCGTCATCCGCGGTCGCAAGGGCAACTCGACCAAGACCATTGGCCTGCGCGCCGACATGGATGCGCTGCCGATCGAGGAGGCGAACGACCTGCCATACAAGTCGACGGTGCCCGGCAAGATGCACGCCTGCGGCCATGACGGCCATACTGCGATGCTGCTCGGCGCCGCGCGCTATCTCGCCGAGACCCGAAACTTTGCCGGCAACGCCGTCGTCATCTTCCAGCCGGCGGAGGAGGGCGGCGCTGGCGGCAAGGCGATGGTCGACGACGGCATGATGCAGCGTTTCGGCATCGGCGAGGTCTACGGCATGCACAATTATCCGGGCATGCCGGTCGGCGCCTTCGGTATCCGCCCCGGCCCAGTAATGGCCGCGGCCGACTACATCAGCATCAGCATCGAGGGCAAAGGTGCGCACGCCGCGCGGCCACACCTCGGCATCGATACGGTGCTGGTCGGCGCCCAGATCATCAATGCGGTGCAGTCCGTGGTGTCGCGCA
>Ga0265339_10001176_pt1 | contig 19763 bp, 16 predicted proteins | sample 4CB219metaG_FD_202085 | JGI IMG/M metagenome (GOLD analysis project Ga0265339, IMG submission 202085) | Rhizosphere microbial communities from Carex aquatilis grown in University of Washington, Seatle, WA, United States - 4-CB2-19 metaG | ecosystem: Host-associated > Plants > Roots >... | reverse complement strand
CGCGGTCCTTCTGCTATGTCGATGACCTCGTCGACGGTCTCACGAGCTTGATGGCAACGCCCGGCGCGGTAACCGGACCGATCAACATCGGTAATCCAGCGGAATTCACTATTTTGCAGCTGGCGTCACTGGTCATCGAGCTTACCGGTTCGTCCTCTCAAATATTGCACCGGCCGTTGCCACAAGACGATCCGCGCCAGCGCCAGCCTGACATCGCAAAGGCCCGCGAAATTTTGAACTGGCAACCGCAGACGCCCCTCAAGGCGGGGCTGGTGGCGACAATTGCCTACTTTGAAGAGTTGCTCCGCGACAAAAGCATCCATGCATTGCTTGTCAGCATAGAACCGGCATGATTGCCAGGCATCAATTTATCGATCTTGGGGCGTCCTATCGGCGAACAAGCGAGCAACATTATGAACGATCCCGTCCCCCGCTGACAGAGCAGGAGTGGTTGGGAACGCATGCGTGGCACCGCGTAGCCGCGAATGCTTCCTGTAGCCTAGTTGCTGTGCCAGGCCGGCGACTACTCCAACTTCCATGGCGAATGCGTATTGTGGCAAAACCCCGAGAAATTCAAACTCGAACAAGCCTTGAATGTAGACCGTCAACAACGCGACCCCGACGCCGAGCAGTAGATCGCCGGTTGGGCTTCCTCGATTACGCCATCCGCTACGAAATGCCGTGGCCAAGGGAGTAAGGAGGAAAATCACAAACGCGGCCAGTCCGAGATATCCGGTTTCGGCGCCTACCAGCAAATAGACGTCATGCACCATGACGCCCCACTCCCGGGTTGGTTGTCGGTAGCCATTGTGCTGCGCAAAACTGACGTATTGGTTGGCTCCTATTCCTAGCGGATGGTCGGCAATGATGTTCATTGCCTCGTCGGAAAGCGCGGTTCGACTTGCATCCGAGTCCGCAAGCTCGAGGTTGCCACGCCGCTCGATCGAGGAAATTATCACGGGCGCCAGTACCATAACGGCGGCCACTCCCACCGCTAGAATCAGCGCTTTACGCGACGTCCACCGCTGAAACGCAGAGATTACGAACAGAATCGCGTAGCCGAGGCCGGCAATCCCAATTGCGGCACGTGAAACGGTCAGCACCTGTGTAATCAAAGCTGCAGCCGTAACTAAAAGCGGAAACTTTCCGCCTCGCCCTGCCAACACGAGCGCGAAGAAAGGAAAAACCGCAAAAAGCGACATCATACCAACCATGTTCTGGTGAACAAGGTTTCCGGGGGTCTGCAGCATACCCAAGGCAAACCGTTGCCAGATCACAATGCCTGCCTCCATGATAATGCCGATAGCAACTCCCTTCAAAATTGCCGGCGCGACCCGCGGATCGGCGCAGGCCCGCGCTACTACCCTGTACACCAGAAACATTCGTGCGAGTTGCCAGCAATAAAATAAAACAACCTCCGGCATTTCCGACTGAGCAATCGACAGCAAAACCGTCCCGAAATACAAAATCATCGGCAGACGGAATGGCAGTGCGCGCGTCGACCTCGGCAAGGTGAAATAGAGCGCCAGCACGAGGGCATCAATAACGGAAAACTCTGCCCCCTTCACGAAGCCAGGCCATTCGCTCCATGCAATACCCGCCATGTACAGATGACACGTTTCTAGGACAAAGGGCAAAAAGCCAATCGCCGTCCAAATCCTTGGTGCGTAGCGCGGATTTCGTCGCAGCCATAAATAAACTGGCAGTACGGCCGCCAGCGCAAATGTCAGGCCCAGCCACTTCACAAATCAGCTCCGCCATTCGGCCCGGTAATCCGCCCCACGGGCTACTATCGCCGATGAAGCCCCTTCGCGCGTTGGCACTATAAGCACGAACGCGTGCGCTTAATATTCGGTATCTAGGGCATCGATCGCTTTAAGTATAGACGCTTCGACCAGCGTAAACCGCTCAGCTGGGCCGGCCCAGTTGCTTTGCCAACGCGCCAATTCAGGGCCAGACTTCCATCGGTAATCGAGGCGACGGCTGAGCGGCCACCGCCCTCAGACCATCATTGCAGGAACCTAGTCTAACGTTAACAGGCGGATTCCCGCTGCCATACCATCGGTTTTGTACCGCTGGAACATCGTATAGCAGCCTGGACGTCAATCTTACAGGGCGAAAGCGAGCGATTCTTCCGGCCACACATACATTTGAGCCTGATCTGACCATACCGGCGCCCTCATGGTAGTTGTCTCATCGAAGAGACCTCCCATCAGCTTCCTTCGAGTCCGCCAACATCGATCACGAACAATGCTACGCTAACTTTTATTAGCTCATTCTTTTCGGCGATCGGTCCTGGTCCAGTCTCGAGCAGATACGCCGAAAAACATTCTTCGGTAGAAGAAAAGCTTGTTACCCGCATAATCGAGCAATGTTAAAATGGAGCGGGGCGGCAAGATGTCACGGCCATAGATCCACCATGCCAGGATGAGAGAACTCAAAAACGCTACTAGATTCAATGTGCTGATCAACATTGCTGTTGAGGGTAGTCCGAGCACAGCCGCTAAGGTCGCGGCAATGGACACACTAAATATCAATATTCCGAGTAACGACAGGGGTGGGACGGCAATGTCAAACGCCAAGGCTAAAAGATCCAGATCTGCACGCCTAATGGCGGCAAATATCAGAAGTGGGACCGCGGTTAGGATGGTCCTGATGTGACCCTGCTGCCAGCGCAGTTGTTGCGTCTCAGCTGCTTCGGCAAGAACTGGGAATTCGCTGGTCACAGCAGGAAGCCGAAGGAATACAGGAGGAGTCCCAGCGAGGGCTAAATCATGGCCAAGCTTGATGTCCTCCACGATCGATCCGCTGTCCAAATCGACCGAGCGGATTACATCCCATGGGAAAGCCATGCCAGTTCCCATCAATTGGCACGGCAAGCCGAGAGCCCCAAGCCCCAACGGACGTACCCAGTTCTTTAAGCGCCAAGCGAATTCAGCAACTTTGAAGCTGACTGGAGAATTTGCCGGTGCAGTCATGAGGTCAAGGGCCTGTACCGGTCTGTGTGTGGCCATACAAACAGCCGCCAGCCGGTCGATTGCGCCGTCGGCAAGCCGGCAATCCGCGTCTATTACAATGATAACGTCCGGCGCATGCAGGCTAAGTTGGCGAAGCCCAAACGCCAAGGCATAACCCTTTCCTTTCCTGAGTGGCTCATCGCGAATAATCACGTCGGCGCCTGCGGACGCTGCGATTGAAGCAGTATCATCCGTGCAATTATCAGCCACCACGAGAATGTGGTCCGTCACCCGCAGCTGAGGCTTGATGTCGGCGAGCGTGGGCAATAACCCCTTGCCTTCGTTATGAGCGGGTACGAGCACGGCAACCCTTGGGCATGAATTTCCACTCGGCAGGTAGCTCCAATCCTTTTGCGGCAACGCGACAGCCGCAACAACTTCGACAAGAAATGTGGTGACCGGAATTGCGAGGAGAAGGGCCAGGCAAGTCAACAAATATGAGATGCTATCTATCATTTCGGTTTTTGCCGTGCTTCGGTGTCGCTGTCTTATTGAGCAGGATAACAACGGTCTGCAAATGCAATGAGGCCCAGCAGTAAAGGCCGGCTGGGCTTCCTCGATTACGCCATCCGCTGCGAAATGCCGTGACCAAGGGAGTAACGATCAAAATCACAAATGCGGCCCATCCAAGCTAGCCGGTTCGGCACCTACCAGCAAATAGACGCCATGCACTATGACGCCTCACTCTCGGCTTGGTTCTCGGTACCATTGTGCGACGCAAAAGTGAGATATTGGTCGGCCCTTATCCTCGCGGATGACCGGCATGGTGTTCATTGCCCTGTCGCAGCCATAAATAAAGTGGCAGCGCGGCCGCCAGCGTAGTCGTCAGGCCGAGCTTCACGATCAGGTCCGCTATTTCTAGCATTAGATGATCGGCCTAACGGGTCCATGACAGCCGATGAATAAAGCCCTTTTTTGACAGGCAGTAGCGCTATAAGCATGAATACGTTGACCTCCATTGTGTGATCGGAGGCGGCCGACAGGCGTCCAGCGGATCGAAACCATCATTTAATGGTCGGAAGCTCATCTAACACCGACAAGGCCGATCCCCGATCGGAGCGCTCGACCGCTTTCTTTCGAACCTTTATCCGCCACCGAATTAGGATTCAACGGGTATGACAAGCACGGCACAAGGCGCGTGTTCCGTCACTGTCCCGACAGTGTTCCCGTACCAGAGTCGGTGAAACGTCGAGCGGCGGTGGGAACCCAGCACGATGAGATCAGTGCCAAACTTGCGCGCGTGACTGAGGATCGTTTCCAAAGTCGGCCCTTGCACGGTCAACGTCTGATCGACGCGAACCCCGTTTGTCCGCAGGGTCGCCGCGAATGCTTGGGCTTGCTGGTGCTCTATTGACAACGCTTCGGCATGGGAACTGCGAATCATATCCTCCTGGCTTCTGCTATCGGCGACCGGCCGCTTTAAGTAACCGACAAAATCGGGATCCGGCTCGGCAACGTGAATAATATCGACAATAGCATTGAGCGCTTGCCCAAAACGCTGGGCTTCATCCAACAGCCGACTGGTTCCGGAACTCAAATCAATTGCCAACAAAACGCGATAATCGCCGCTCATTAGGGGGGCCCTATGCACTCTCAGCACGGCCATACCGCGGAATGAAACGTTTTTCAACCTTAAGGCCGCTTTGCTGGCTTCGGCCACTCGATTGATCGAGTGAAGCGCCTACTCCAACCGACAACATTGCAGTAGAGCGTCATTCAACTTCGCCGTTTCCTTATCGACGTCGAATTCCAACTCCACCTTCTTTCGCCCCTCGGCCGCCGCCCGAAGTCGAAAATCATGGTCTGCGATCATCCTGACAACGGCGTCCGCCAACGCAATCGGGTCGGACGGCCGAATGAGCAGACCGGTTTTGCCATCTTCGATAAGTTCGCTGGTGCCGGCAATGTTGGTGGCGATCACCGGGACGCCAATCGCAAGTGCCTCCATCGCGGAAACAGGTAGCCCTTCGACAAAACTGGGAAGCACAAACAAATCAGCCTTCTGCAATTCATAAATAACCTCCTCCTCTGTCAAAAAACCTACAAATTTTACACGGTCTGCGAGCCGTAGCCTGTCGACGAGCGCTTGCAGGCGTGCCTTGCTGGGCCCATCACCCGCGAAACGCAGTTCCAGGTCGTGGCCTTTGTCAAGGAGAACTTTAAGCGCCTCTATTGCAAAAGTCAGACCTTTCTCGGGTGACAGGCGCGCCACACAAAAAAGCCGCTCGATCTTTTGTCTTGGCGGTCGATACTGATATTTTTGTAGCTCTATTCCGCAGTGAATAACCTTGAACGATTGAGGATCATCACATCCGGAAAACATCATAAGTTGGCTTCGACAAAAATAGCTTATTGAGCGCGTAAAGCGCGCCTCCATTACTTTCTCTTTGATACGCGAGCCTTTGACATCAAAAAACACCGGCCAACCGTGAAAGGTTATGCTGTAGCCGATTCCTGCGAGCTTGGCCGCCAGCATCGTCACCGTGCCACTCTGATCGCCGATGTGATTGTGAACGTGGCACGCAGCGCTCCGCCGTAGTTCCTGGGCCGCGAGCACCGCTTCGATAAAATAGAACACTTGGTAGGCAAACCCACGCAGACCCGGTCTTGAGGTTGACAACGCAACATACAGTGTGGCGAAGAATCGAACGGGCCGGCGCAACAACTCGCCAGCCATCGCCTGGCCAATCGAAAGTATCGAGAGTGGTAAGGCAAAGTGGGTGTCGGCGGCCCAATCCAAGAGAATGTCAGGCCTGGTAAAGTGGTTGTCCGGCTTCCATACCGAGATGACCCGCACGTCGGTGCCTGCGGCCTGCAGACTGCGAATCTCACGCTTTATAAATGTGTCTGTAATCCCGGGAAATCGGTGCAGCAGGTATGCAATGCGTTTCATTCAAGCTCCGCTGCGGGCTCAAAGAGAGTTGAACGAGCACAGTCCGACGCCAAGCGAGACCTTCTGATCTTCAAAATAAAACTTAAAGCGGGTGACGAATGCTGCCATGCGATTGCTGGGCTACTGCTGTCCATAAGTCTCATCAAGGCACGCGTCAAAGCTTAGAGGTGGAGACCACGCTAGCGTTTCTCTGAGCTTGTGGGTGTTGAATCTGATCGGCTTGAACTGTGATTCATATCGGCTCGGTATCAGAAGAGAGGGGAGCTGTCCTTTGGTTCCAAACAACCGACGGCTTACCAGGCGCGCCAGATGAGCGATAACCAAACCAAATCGATAAGGCAATGGGATCAAAACGCCCGGTTGACGAGTGCGATTTTTGTATTCGCGAACATAGCGCCATACGCGAATATCATCGCTGTCAATGACGTTGAAAATCTCTCCGACCGCGGACGGTCGCTCGACCGCAGCGACGAGACAATCAGCACAATTCGTGACGTGGCTCAACGGAAGACGTGTCCGCGGACCGTACATGAGATAGAGACGGCCCACATGGCGACCCATGCCAGCGATTTCCGCATGGCGCCGCCCCCAAATGAATCCGGGGCGCATAATGGTAAGATCCCAGGAGTGGGCCTTGGCGTATTTCGCGACTACCCGCTCCTGCCAGACCTTAGCGAGGGTGTAACCGCCCATTTCGTACGGATTGGCAAGGAGCGAATTATTCTCGCTCATAATCCCGTTGACGCGGTGCCAATCGTAGACCACCAGACTGCTGACATGTATCAGGCGTTTAACGGGAGATTTTGCCATCGCCTCGAGGAATCTTTCCGTAGCGACTACGCTGGAGGAAAACTGCACGTCTTCATTACCGCTGGTGGCGGCAGCCAGATGCAGAACCGCATCGATTCCGTCAAACGCTGATTCGAGCTTCTCGGAATTGCGCAAATCGGCATGAAATATTTCAACGTCGTTCTGCCATTTGGGGCTTCCCGAAGCCGGGCGAATAATTGCGCGCACGCGATGGCCACGCGCCAACAGGCGCTCGACTACATCACGTCCAAGGAAACCTCCTGCGCCCGAGACCAACACTTTCATAATTCTAGCTCCGGCTTTGTAAAGCAATCAACAAGATGGGCAATGGCATCAATCTCATCCAAGGGAATCGGTTGCGCTTCTTGCCGGACGAGTGCTTGGTAAACTCGCGATAGAAACTGCGGAAGTCCGTCGTAGCGGTTCGTACCTGCCAGCTTCCTCCAGAACGCTGCCGTCGTTCCCTTTATAACGTCACGTCCTTCAGCCAGGCCATCGATGAGGCTGGCCACCGCGACTTGCTGCGAACGAAATCGTCTAAAGGCAATTCGTGGCGGCTCGTACAGATTGGTCTCCGCCTGCATCTTGGTGCCAACCACACGCACCCAAAAGCCGCTCGGCTGCGCATTCCCACTGAAATTAACATAGGCAGTCGCCAGCTCGCCTTTGACCAGGCCCCGGAATTCATCGGTCGGAAGTGGCGATTTTCCGCCGCGCTTGGCCCAGATTGTACGGAGGTCAACAGGAGGACCGACAAACAAATGCGTCAGGCAGGCAATATGCGTGAGAAAATCTCCGATAACGCCACCGCGTAGAGCCAAGCCAAAATGCGGAACATTCTCGTCGACATACGGACTGCCGCTACCGAACAAATTAACGTGAACCATGATTTGGACTTCAAGAACTGCGCCAAAGCTGCCAGAGTTGATTAAGGATTGAATGCGCTCAATTGAGGAGTGGAAGCGAATATTGTGGTTCTCAATTAGCATGCAGCTGTTTTCGGCTGCGAGCGATTTCAACTTGATAAAATCCTGATATTCAGCCGTTATTGGCTTCTCGCACAAAACATTTAGTCCGCTTGCGAGACACGTCTTTGCTATTGGAAAGTGTGTCGCGGGTGGTGTCGTAACATGGACAAGATTCGGCCTGGTTTCCTGGAGCAGCCCCTGGTAGTCGGTGGACCACTTTTTGATGGCGAAACGTTCAGCCGCGGCCTCGGCTTTTGCCTCCGAAATATCGCAGACGCCGACGACCTCGGCATCCCCAATCTCTTTAAGAGCGGTCAAATGCTCCCGAGCGATGGCCCCGCAGCCAATTACAACGCTTTTCACAGGTTTCATTGGTTCAGTCCGACGATAAACCGGCCTATACCTCGGTTTTCAGGATGCTGTCAGCGGAATTCTCGGAAATAGTGAATATCAAAGCGCCCTCTCCAAGCTTGGTCTCAAGGCGTCAAAGATGCATTAACCCGTGCCGGCGTTATTGGGAACACTCGTGGAGGCGCCTCTATCGCGTGCCATTTCCGTGGCTGCCACTTCGGTCGGTCGGGATTACGAGGACCACCTTCAGGCCTCTGGAGGTCAATTCAGTCGTCCTTCATTGCTGCTAATTGACGTTTGCAAAGCGGGCACGCTCCACCGCCGGCAACGTCTTTTCCTACCAATATCTCTGATGCGCTCACTAAATGCGCCTGTCAAAGCAGTAATCAGCCGTCGCCGGGCACATGTCCAGGTATTGGTAGAGACTCAAATGACGTTCCAAATCCGAAAATCCATCGCAGCCATTCCAAAAAACCAAGCATTGCAAATCCGAGGAGCGTAACGAGCACGTCCTGCCAACCGAACGAGAACTGTTCCCGTCGCTGCCCGATATAAAGTGCAACATAACGGCTGATTTCGGCGAGGACCATAACAAAAATACCCCCGAGGACTCCGTAACTGCTCACGCTTAGCGGCAACCCGATCAGAAGAAAAGCAAATTTTACGCCATTTCCGACTGCACTGTAGAGCGGCTTGCCTAAGCCGAGAAGGGTCGCCTCATTAAGGTTGGCCAGCATAACGAACCATGATCCGACCAGCAGAACCGGTAGCATCCAGCTCGCGGCATGGTATCGCTGGTCATAAAGAAGCTTAATTGCCAAGTCGATTGCTGCGACCGAAAATGCAAAACCAATTGCGGCGAGAATTAGCAGCCTTATGCGCGGAGCCGCCAGCTGGCCGCAGAGCTCGTTGCGTGGCATTTGTGAATGCGAAGCGATAAATGGAAACAGCACATAGTTGCCCAATCGACTGACTACCGTTCCCGCTAGGGCGGAGATGGCACGCGCGATCCCGTAGACGCCCAAAAGATCGAACGTTATAACCTTAGCCAAATAAAGCCTATCAAAATTTGTCGAGAGAAAATAGACTATCGTAGAAAGGAAGATCCATTTGCCAAAGTGCAGTATCTCCCATGTGAACCGCTTGGATAAATGAAATCGCTGCCTGACATCAGACAGAAGGAAATAGCTTCCTGTCACCGTCACCATTGTCGCGAACAAGCCACCGAAAACCAGCGACCATATGTTTGGGCTCAGATAAGCTAACAGAACATACACTGTCGAGGAAATTAACGATGTAGCGATTTCAAAAATGTTAAGTCTATTTATTTGCAGGCGCTTTCGCACCAAGAATTGACTGATCGACGTGAACCCTCCCAACACCACATTGAATGCCGTGAACGGCACGATATAAGCGATGATTGGCGAATGGTAGAATTTGGCAAGGGGAATTGCGGCGGCTAGCGCGAGGAGCCATACGGCAATGCCGCGAATGGCCTGCAACGTCCACGCTGTGTTGTAAAACTCCGGATCATCCCCATCCGCGTGATAAATTATGTTTTGACCAATTCCAACATCTGTCATGAGTTCGATACCGTTCCACAGACTGTTAACAATCAACATGATGCCGAACAGTTCTGGAGCTAACAGCCTCGCCAGGATTACGTTTGTTGCCAGACGAAGCGCCTGCGTAAAGCCGTCGGCACCGATCGTCGAAGCCGTACCTTTGAGAAGATATCTGATCGAAATTTTCATGATGTTCTGATCACGACGGGGATTGGAGCCAGACAATAGAGCATCGAAGGCTGGCGATTCGCTTGTAGGCCGCCTGACGTAGCGACGTCCCGGTGAAAGCGGCTTACGCCGGCGGCAGTCTCACAAACCCATTTTTGACTGACAAGAACAATCGGTTCACGAGAAGAAACCTTAAGTCGAAGCATTGGTGACACCGTCATGGTTCTGTTAATGCTTGTGCAGCCGTCGCATTTGTCTGCGCCAATGATGCGTTCCTTCTGACAGATCTGGGTAACAAGAGCTTCTTACTGCTTCGAAGAGGCAGGCAAAACTCGCCCATGCTACACGCACATTTGACCTAATCCGGGCGCTTTTTCGCCCAGGTGGCCGGCGCGTAGGCAGGCCTTTAGAGCGAGTTCTCCTTCAGGCGTTGGCGTCTCTGTCGGATCGCTGAACGGTTCAACCCGGGCGGTGCACGTCAAAAAGGGCCAGCAGTTGGACGCCATTTGAGATCCGAAGGTCGTCCCGACGTCAGACGTAACCCGAGCAGAACCTAGGTCAGCCCGAGCTCAAGTTCGGGGTAAAGCTCAGCCAGACGGGCCGCCGCGGCCCCTCGAGCGGCGACCGCCAGAAGGTTGTAGCCGCGTCCCGGGTTCACTTTCAGTGCATCCAATCGGGACAGGGTCGTCCGCCGAATCTGCTCGAGTGTTCCGTCATCAGCGATGAAAGCAACTTCGAAGCCGCGCTCCAGGAGGAAAGCCGTGACGTGCGTCGTGTCACTTCCGTGGTCTTCGTACAGAATGACGAAGTTGCCGTGCTCCTGTGGATCGATCGTGGCTAGCACTCGGCGCTCCATTCCCTCGATGTCGAGCTTCACGAAAACTAACCCGTTGCCTATATCGCTGGGCTCAGGCGCGAGATCCAGCAGAGAGACGGTGGTAATGACCTCCTGGTGTGCGTCGTCTGGTGCCAGTCCTTCTACCAATGTGGCCGCCGCGTGATCTCCGACGCTCGCAAAGAACGACGCCTCCCTGCCGGTCACATCACTAATTGCGCGGTGGAGCGGTGTGAAGGATCGCTCGTTGGCCTTCCAGTTGGCGATCAATCCGGCGAACGTGCGCGAACCTGCCTCGACGGCGACCACCCGTTCCGGGTCGCGGATCACCCGTGCCGCGGCGATACTCCACAGCCCCAAGTTTGCACCGCAGTCGAGAAAAACGTCACGCGACGTCAGCGTGCGTCGTAGGAAATGGTCAAGGTCCAACTCGTAGCTGCAATCGAGCAGAAGCGGCTGCAGCCAGTACGTGTCGTCGACGGTGACGAGGAACGAGCCACCACCTGCGAGCTGAAATGACGCTTGCCCGCCACGGCCCACCAGATGCGCGGCCGCCGTGCAAGCAAAGCCGACTCCGCGGCCGCGGAAGATGGTACGCGAAACGGCCACCGCAAATCGCAACACGGCCGGTATCACGCGGTCTCGGATGCGCTGCGGTTGCGCACGTCGACCGACGCTGACGGGCCAGACTAATAGTCGTTCACTCACGCGCGGGGATCCCCATGATTCTGGTCGACAGCGACGAAGAACTCGCGGTACTGGCGGGCGATGTTAGACCACGCAAACCTGTCGGCTGCGGTGTCGGACCGAGCGGCAGCGTCGGCACGGCCTTCTCGGAGAGCCCGACCGAGTGCTGCCACGAGGGCGATTTCGTCCGACGCATCGACGAGATTGGGGTGCTCGCCGAAGATCCAGCGAGTCACCTCGTAGTCGTGAGCGACCACAGGAAGACCCACGGCCATCGCTTCAAGGTAGACGTTGCCGAACGATTCGTTCAGGGTCGGATGGAGGAAAACGTCGGCAGATCGGTAGAGATCAGGCATCTGGTCGAACGGCAAGACCAGACGCCGGAACCGGCCCGGCATTAACTCGTTGCCCAAGGCATCAAATCTTTCACGCAATGGACCATCGCCGGCAACCACCAGCACCGCGTCCGCGATGCGAGCAACGGCCTGCATGCCTTCCAGCACCCGCTTGCTTTCCACAAGGGCGCTTACCATTAGGACGATCACGCTCGTTTCAGGCAATCCGAAGCGCTTGCGTGCGCTCGGTCCCGGGGAGTACCGGTGAGGGTCGACGCCGTTGGGCACTAGCACTGACGGCCACTTGGCCTTGTTGCGCTCGTAGTACTCAGGCCTCGTGCACACCAGCCCGTCGCATCGGAACAGCTGGTATTCGCGCTGGTCGCAGTAGGCAGGCCAGTCACCATTTTGCGTGACGAAGACGTGGGCCGGCCTTCGCCTGAACGGAGGCCACCGGGTCAGCATCCAGTTGACGAAAGGGTAGCTGCAGGTGACAGTGATGTCGGCCGCGCTGGGTCGGTAGTGAGGCATGTAGTTGATCACCCACGTTGCCTCCTCGTAGATGTACTCTGAACGGAACGGCGGGTACTTAGGGAAACGTTCGAACCGCTCGCGCGGGACGAGGCCGCTGCGCCGGAAGCGGTACGAGCGGTCGGCGCGCGGTTGTCCTGAACCCACGATCGTCACTTCGTCGAGCCCGAGCTTGGCGATTTCGGAGGCGATTGACTCAAACGCAACTTCGGCACCGCGGTGCACACGGTGAATGCCTGGAAGCAAGAAATGAATGCGCACAGTTCAGCTCTTGTCCTGAGGGTGGTGCTTCTTCAACCCGAGGGTCCCACAGATTAGGCCGACTGCGCCCGCTGTCGACGCCACGCAGTACCGCAGTTGCGGCTGGTCACCGTGCAAGAGTCGGCGCACCGGCCGCCCCAACGCGAGGGCGAGCCGCTTCGCCCCCGTAAGGAACAATCTCGATCGACTCTCGCCGAAGTAGGAGTTCGTGATGAACTCGCTGTTTCCCAGCCAGAAGCGATACCGCACCTGGTGCTTGAATGTCGCTCGATCGGGGGGTTCGTTGCCCCAAACCCGAGCAGACCGAGCGTACCGGATACGGAGACCCGCCGTAAAGGCCGCTCGATAGAAAACCATGTCCTCGCCGCCGAGCCTACCCAGATTCGGATCAAACCGGATTTCGGGATGGTCGCGAAGGAACGCCGCACGGATCATAGAGTTATTCGTGGCCGCAATGTTCATAGTTTGACGATCCGGAAGATCGAGGCGGACGTCGTCGAAGAACGGCTGCTCCGACAACCACGCGGGCGAACCGGGTGGAACCCGGAGGTGCATCGGACCGGTGACGCAGTCAGCCCCTGTAGCCTCGAGCACGTCGAGGAATTCGCACAGCCATCTCGGCTCCGGCTCGCAGTCGTCGTCTATCATGGCCACCCACTCCGCCTCGACGCTGGCGGTGTCAACGGCGACATTGCGGGCCAATGATATGTTCCTCCGCCCCGATGTCCTGTACAGGCAACCGAGAGCGAATTCCTTTTCAAACTCATCTACCACCGCGCGTGCTCGCTGGTCGGTATTGTCGTCGACGACAACCACTCCGACCCTCGCCCGCCCAGCCGTGGCGGCAGCGACTGTCTGCAGCGCGACTAGGAGGGTCTTCAAAGGATCGTTGCGTTGGAAGGTGCAGATAGCCACCATGATCCTTGGGAGGTCGTGCATTCGATCCTTTACCGATTGCGGGCCGCCACTGCCTTGGGCGTAAACCATACCGGGTCGGATAGCCTAGATGGATCCCGAACGGGGAAATATCCGACTCAAGGTTACCCCGCAACCACACCTACATCCGCAATGGGAAGCGCTTCAGGTTAATGGGCCGCCGGATCAGACCTTGTGGCGGTCGGGATTAAGATTGGCGGTTTTCGCCGGACTTTGAGGCTGTGCTTGCCTTTTTGGAGTTTGCATGAGCCTCATGACCAAGTGCTTTACCACGGCCATGTTTTGCGGAGCGTTGTGGCTGCGCAGCCGTGCGATATCTTCGTGGGAGGCGACATAGAGAAACACGGGCGGTTTCGATGCCCAATGGGCGCAGACCGCCGCAGCTAACATGCGTCGCTAGGCAGGGAGCGCCTCAGAGCAATCCGTAAAATGCACTGTAATTAGGGAGTTGTCGGGAAGCGCACCTCTCAGATCGTATGCGTACTGGAATTCGCGATCTTTCTGGCTCTGCACTTCGAATCCTAGGTCCCCGAATACCTGAGCGAGCGCCATGTTACGGTCGGTCTGGCAGTATCTCACACCCAATACCGAAGCTCCGCTTTCCGCATAACGCTCCATCAAAAAAACCAAGAACGCATGCTCGACGCGCTTCGATTGAATCCGGCAACTGAACATTAGATCGATAACTTGCGGCACCCGCTCCAAACTGACGACGCCGAATCCGATATAGCCGTAGTGGCCGTATCTGTCATCGGCGCCGATCAAAAAACATTCTCGATCCTTGTCGGCTAGGACTTTACGAAGGTCTTCTCTGGAATATTTTGTCCCTGAAAAATTCATTTGGTTCGTGCGCTGTGCGATCTCGTGAATGCGCTCGAACTGGCCCTCGCCGGGTACCGTTATGTTGATGATAATATTAGATTTCTTCAGAAATTCGAGGTAGCTACCGGAGCGTTGCACAACAGCCTTTCGCCTTATTTCTTCCGTCTTGTAGAATGCGCGGCGCGTCTGCGCTTCCTGGGTGATCGGCACATCAAACTCTGGACTACTAAGGAGGCTCGCACATTGCTCATGCGAATACACGCGTACCAATGGATTGCATGCCTTTACTTCTTCTCGTTCAAATGCCTGATCGTCGATAAAGGCCAGCGTGTCTTCACCGACATTGATAGCCTCCCTAATCTGACGAACCGCCTCGCCCTTTGGCGCCCAGCTGATCATTGGAAACACAAAATATTCACGCAGTCCAAAGTACTCCAGCTGCCTAAGGGCGGACGCCTCATCATTTTTGCTCGCAACGCTGTTCACAATTCCGCGGCGGTCGAGCTCCTTTATGAGTTCTGGTATGCCCGGTCTGAGCTGGATGCCAGCGGCACCATCTTCTACCAACGTTCCGTCCCAGATCGTATTATCTAAATCCCATATGACTACCTTGATTTTCTTTGGCTTCTCCGCCGACCGCCCGCTCTCAGACTGCCGCCAAGCCGAATCGCGCGCAAAACAAATTTGGCCAAAATAGAGCGTCAATCCCTCGTCCGCGGCATCAAGGATATTGGCGTTTAGACTGACCTCAATCTGATTGGTCTCACCAATCAGCTGATTGATTTCGCGGAACGGAATTGTGATCCGGCAAAAACCCGGCCCGATATGCAGGAGCTGCTGGAAGGGCATTTTTCTTGACGTATCACTCGCGCCGGTCACGACCAAAGAGAGCTTGACGGACACTCTGGATGGATTGTAGGCCTCAAGCAGGAAATAATCCGGTGCCTGCTCGCTTTTTGCGTTCCTGCTGGACTTAATGTAGAATCCCTTGATACGTCGCACCACGCGCGACGGAATCCCCGGCCGGCCGATTGCGGCTCCGAGGCGGGGCGCTCTGGTGGCCATCCAAGCGAGGCTATCGAGCCATCGTTCGTGACGTGCCGCTTTCTTTACACTGATCAGCGGAAGACGACAGCGGCCATTTAAATTCGCCCAGCGTTTGAAACGAACCCGTACCACTCGGCCAATGCGGGCGGGCGCATCCACAACAGGCGAAAAACCATCAATGGTGCGGCGACAGTTCCCATCGTTACGCGGATTGTAAAGATCGCAGCTCGTATAGCACGCGGGCCATGCACATTCCGTACAGTGTTCCTCCCACTGGACCGGCGTAACGTGCGTGACCGTAAGGTGCTCAGCAAATTTAGCCCTTACGTCCGTCGGGAGGCCCATCTCTGCGTAGAGCCAAGCGTGTTCGGTCTCGGTTTCGTACATGCTTCTTACAACCGTAACTCAGAGAAAACGCCGCATGGTGCTAGGTCAAGCGTTCCCGCAGCCTGCTTTCGCAGTCATGACATCCTCGAAGCTTTGACGGGATTGCTGCGAGCCCGCTTTACGAATCCGCTGCGGCTGCGGAGAGAAGCTCTTCATCGCGCTGAGTGCGCCAGGCCCTTCGCCAGGGGTTCCCCCGAGTGGCGGCGGGCGGATATCGTGCTTGCTAAAACGCATTTAATGGTACCCAGGAGACCTAAGACTTGCTTAGCGAGGGCGTTAGGTAGCAGACATTAGTGCGCTCCTGCCAGACCTACGTGTAAACAGGGCTAAAATGAAGCAGAACGAAACGGCATGGTTGCCTCAGTTTCAGTAGCGCCTCTCTCTCTGACGCTACTTGCCTTTCTGGTTGGATTGTGGTGGAACTCGGGAATATTTTTGACCGCCACATCTTCAGGCGCCCGACCGTGCGCCCTCGAGATCCTGTTGGGAGCGACTCTGGTAACCCGCCGGTGGATTAGACACAAAAGATTGCGGCGAGCCCGAGAGGCTCCTGGATTTTGTTTGCCGTTCCGCGATTCTTCTTCTTCTCAGGCGGTGAGTCTGGCTCGATGGAACTGAGCCAAAAAAAGCATTGGAGCGGGTTTGCCGGCACGCGAGATGACTTGTCTCGCGAGGTCTATTGTATTTTAGGAGTTCCCATCGATGCGGTCGAGATATCGGACGTTTTAGACAGAATCGACGCCGCCGCGCAGGCTTCGGCACCGTACCTGATTTCGACACCCAATTTGCATTTTCTCGTGAACAGCGGGACTGATCAGGAGTTTCGAGAATCGCTGCTCGAAAGCGATCTCTGCCCCCCGGATGGTATGCCGATCATCTGGATCGCCCGATTGTTGGGACTGCCGATCAAAGGAAGGACTGCGGGTTCTGACATTTTTGAGGCACTTAAATCGCGTTCCGACGGCCCGCGGCCATTAAGGGTATTTCTATTCGGCGGTAGGGAACCGGTTGCAGCGGAGGCAGCCAGACGCCTAAATGCCGGCTTGACCGGCCTGAGTTGTGTAGGCTGGTTATGCCCAGGCTTTGGAAACGTAGAGGCGTTGTACCAAGACCATTTCTTTGATCAAATAAATGCGAGCGGCGCGGATCTTTTTATGGCTGCTTTGGGCGCCCGAAATGGGCAATTGTGGTTGCATCGCAATCATTCTCGCCTGCGGATTCCCGTCCGGGCTCATCTTGGTGCGACGCTCAACTTCGTGGCTGGGACGGTTAAGCGAGCGCCTAATATCATGCGAAAAGCGGGGATGGAGTGGTTGTGGCGCATCAAGGAAGAACCGAGCCTGTTCCGACGGTATTGGCACGACGGCGGTGTTTTTCTCAGGCTCCTGGCCACTCGGGTTCTGCCACTTGCCATCCGTAGTCGCTGGCTGCAAATGGCAGCCCATCTTAGCAGACACGATTTTGTCATTCTCTCGGCCCAAGACGGCGATCAGCTAACGGTGGAGCTGTCGGGCTATGCCACTGCGTCACGAGTGCCCGAAGCAATCAAATGCTTCCGCAAAGCGGTGGCAAGCCGAAGACGTGTGGTGATCGATTTGTCGCAGGCCCGCGCCATCGACACTCGCTTTTTCGGACTGCTGCTTATGCTAAGAAGGGAATTGAAGAAAAGCGGCTGTGCTCTTCAATTTCGGGGGGCATCTAGACGTCTCCGGAGACTGTTTCGTCTCCAGGCTGTTGAATTTTTGTTATCGGCTGGGAATTGCTAGAATGTCACTTCTGTCCATTGCACGTCCTCGCATTAAATGGACCATAACATTCCTGGCCATTGCCGCCGTACTGATTAGCTTCGTTACATTCAGCCCGGCTTTACATGAATTGGTGCACCGGTGGAGCGTTCAGGAAGAGTATAGCCACGGCTTTCTGATTCCGGTCATATCTGCATGGCTATTATGGACACGCCGGGACAGCTTACGCGCGAGCTGTGGGCCGCCAAACCTTTTTGGACTTGCTCTCATTTTGCTTGCGCTGGGCATGCATATCGTCGGCGTGCTGGCGGCCATCTTCATCCTTTCCCAAGTAGGGTTTGTCCTCACCTTATTTGGAATTGTTCTCTCTATAGGGGGCTACTCGCTCCTGCGAGTAGCCTTCATCCCATTGCTCTACCTGCTATTCGCAATTCCAATGCCCTATTTGATCGATGCTGTTCTCACTCTGAAGCTTCAACTCATTTCTTCGGAGCTTGGCGTATTCTTCATCAGATTATTCCAAATACCCGTTTTACTGGACGGCAACATCATCGACATGGGCGTCTATAAGCTGCAAGTCGTTGAGGCCTGCAGCGGATTACGGTATCTGTATCCTCTTCTTAGCCTGAGCTTTCTTGCAGCATATTTGTTCCACGGTCGTTTCTGGCAACGCGCCGTGATTTTCCTATCTGGTATTCCAATTGCCATCGGAATGAACGGTTTCAGAATCGGTTTGGTTGGATTCTTGGTCGATCGCTTTGGCACCAAGATGGCAGAAGGCGCATTGCATTTCTTTGAGGGTTGGGTGATCTTTTTAGCCTGTTCGGCTCTGCTGGCCGCCGAGATGTTCGTGATGGCGCACATTTCAGGCCACCGGTTCTTTGACGTGTTCCATCTGTCGCACGGACCGTACCCGAAGCCGGAATGGACCAAAGGTTCACCGAAATTTGCGCGAATGCTGCCGCTTGTGGCTTCCACGTCGGTGCTCTGCATCGGAGCCCTTATCGTTTTCTCGATTTCTGGTCGCTCCGAGATAATCCCGGAGCGGGTTCGGTTCGTGGCATTTCCTATGCACCTCGCTGACTGGCAGGGACACCTGTCATCGCTTGACGCATCGACCGAGCAATTCCTAAAAGTCGATGACTATGTACTGGCGGATTACAACCGCGGCGGGGGCCGGCCAGTCAATCTTTATGTCGCCTATTATGCCTCTCAGCGCACAAACGAATCGCCGCATTCGCCTATTGTTTGCTTGCCGGGTGGCGGTTGGTCCATCACCTTGCTGCAGCGAAAGGCATTTGAGGGATCCGCTGGGGCCTTCCCCTATAATAGGGTAGTAATTCAAAATGGCGCGAAACGTGACCTAGTTTACTATTGGTTCGAAGAGCGGGGCCGCGCTGTGGCCGATGAATATTTGGCAAAGTGGTATCTGCTTAAAGATTCGATCGTGAAAAACAGAACCGACGGGGCGTTAATTCGTCTTGTTACTCCAATTGGATCTGAAGAATCGGAAGCCGAAGCCGACAACCGAATTCAGTCATTCATGCGTATTGCGTTGCCGCGATTGGCCGGCTTCCTACCTGGCGACTCGGTAAGACCCGCCGCCTCTGCGGAGCTGCGCGTTTCGGGTACACACTCATAGTAAAGACAATTCCCAAGGGTTTACCATGTGTCGGACTGTCGCTCAGCGCATCAATACACTCCTATTGCCACTGGCAGTTTTGCTCGGCGTGCAGCTGGCGGGCTGTGGCTCGCCTGAAACGCGCGCTCGACAATACTACGAAGACGGAGAGAAACTTCTCGCAAGCCATGAAGATGCGAAGGCTGCAATTGAATTCCGCAATGCCCTGAAGCTAAAACAAGACTTGCTCCCCGCATGGCGCGGTCTGGCGAAAGCCGAAGAGGACCTCCACCAGTCGGGAGCCCTAGCATCAACGTTGCAGTCGATATTGGACCTAGATCCGAAGGATGGAGCGACGAGGATAAAACTAGCGAGACTGCTTCTATCTGCGGGTCAGCCCGCAGGCGCTCTCAAGTTGCTCAACGCGGCGACGGCTCCGAGCACAAATGATGCGACTTTACTCGCCGTCAAAGCAATGATCTATCTCAGACTCAGAGACAGCACGAATTCCCTCCAAAACGCCCAAAACGCGCTCAAAATAGACCCCAACAACATCGACGCTCTATTTGTTCTTGCCGCAAATCGGTTCGAAAATAGCGACCCAAACGGCGCTTTACAGCTACTTAGCAAAGCGCCCCAAGCACAAGATAATGACCTAGGCACTCAGCTCTTTAAACTTAGGATTTATGACCAGCTCAAGGATTATGGCCATCTGGAGAGCTTACTGAAGACTTTGGCTAAGCGTTATCCGAAGAATACAGCGTTTCAGACGCAACTCGTACGG
>Ga0265339_10001175_pt1 | contig 19763 bp, 18 predicted proteins | sample 4CB219metaG_FD_202085 | JGI IMG/M metagenome (GOLD analysis project Ga0265339, IMG submission 202085) | Rhizosphere microbial communities from Carex aquatilis grown in University of Washington, Seatle, WA, United States - 4-CB2-19 metaG | ecosystem: Host-associated > Plants > Roots >... | reverse complement strand
GAACCTCTTGATGCCGATCTCCGAGAGCAGGTCAGGTTCGACGTAAACACCGTCGCCAATACGATCTTTCCATCCAGTTTGTGGAACCCAAGCCTACCTCGAACAAGCCTATTCGAACGCTATCTGCGGATTCTCCCCGAGATACGAAAGTGCCACCGCCCAGGGAAGGCGAGTCTAGCCAATCCATACGGAGTATATTTTCAGCGCCTCATAGCATACCAGGGGTCAGATGGCAATCAACTCGAGTACATTATCCGTACGTACGCGAAGGGAAATCATCGCTTCAGTGATCTACAGGCTAGCATTCTTGATCCGAAGGCCGACCACAAGAACCAACGCACGAGAGGATTCCCCTGCCTCCAACAAGTCGCCTTCCAGCCAATGGGTAAGAACCAGTTGGCCATCATAGGCTTCTATCCCAAACAGCACTTATACGAGCGAGGGTACGGGAATTATCTCGGCCTCTGCCGACTCGGCCGGTTCATGGCGCATGAAATGGGTCTAGAGTTCTCGCAGATGACTTGCTTCGTCGGAGTGGGTGTGCATGGAAAGGTCAAGAAGCCCAAATTAAGCGGACTCATCGGAGCCATTAAACGCGTAGTCGGCGAGGAACAGCAGTGAAAGCATCCAAGCAGTCGGACTCTAGCCAGGCGGCTATGCGAAGACGATGGGCCCCTGCGGAGCCAACTGAGATTTTCAACACTTATTGGCGTTTCGCGGCGGAGCGACAATCAGTCTTCTTCAAGAAAGCCAGAGGGCTTTGTGCGCCATGGACAGACGATGCAATTCTGCAAACGTACAAGTTTACTAACGCGTATCGCGCGGCTGACAGAGTCAGTCAGTACCTGATCCGTCATGTCATCTACTCCGGCTGTCAGAACCATGAAGAGGTGTTCTTCAGGGTGATCTTGTTCAAGCTCTTCAATCGAATTGAAACATGGAAGAACCTAGCTGATACGGTTGGGGATGTGTCTTGGCGAAGTTACTCGTTTAGCAAGTACGACAAAGTATTGTCATCGGCTATGGACAGCGGCAAACGGATATACTCAGCCGCCTACATGATGCCAGCTGGAGGCTCAAGCGTCGGTAGTGGACGAAAGCACACCCATCATCTCAGGCTAATTGAGACCATGATGGCGGATGGGCTGCCAGCGCAACTGTCGCGAGCCCGATCCATGCGGGAGGCCTTTGCACTCATTCGTGCTTATCCCTCAATAGGCGATTTTCTTGCCTACCAATACGTGACTGACGTGAATTACAGCGAGGTGACGAATTTTTCTGAGATGGATTTCGTTGCCGCTGGACCAGGTGCGAGGGACGGCATACGAAAATGCTTTCGCAGCTTGGGAGGGCTCACTGAAGCGGAACTCATAAAGCTCGTTGCGGAACGTCAGGCCGAGGAATTTGCCTCGCGGGATATCGAGTTTGAGCGGCTCTGGGGGCGCCCCCTTCAACTGATTGACTGCCAGAATCTGTTCTGCGAGGTGGATAAGTATGCCCGAGTGGCACACCCGGAGGCGTTAGGAATTAGCGGGCGGTCACGAATTAAGCAGAAATACCGTGCCGAAGGAAACGCCATCGAGTATTGGTTCCCACCCAAGTGGGGGCTGAACGAGGCTGTCCAAGCCTGGATGACAGGCAATTCCAGCGGCGGTGGGCGGTTAAGCCCATTATGTTGTGGCTTGAAAAGCCCAAAGCCCAACTAATTGATAAGCAGCTTGACCTTTTTGAGAATTAAGACCATAATGAGGCTTAGGTTAGGGATACTTCCTCCGAAAGCCTGACAGGGAAGTCACATGAGCCGCTTTCAGGAACTGGTAATTGAGTTAACGGACCGCTGCCCGATGAGCTGTCTGCATTGCTCGTCTACCTCCGGTCCAGCGTGCAAGTCATCTCTGACGATCGAGATCGTTAGGAGACTTCTGACTGAGGCCGCAAAACTCCAGGCTGGGCAGGTTAGTTTTGGGGGCGGCGAGCCCACGGTCGCTGGGTGTTTTGAAGAGGCCATACGTGAAACGATTGGTATGGGCTTTTCCGCCGAAGTCTTCACGTGCGGTGCAAACCTTTCCCTGATTGGCCGCCCCGTCCCTCTCTCGAACGATCTTATCGCTAACCTTTCGGCTTTTCGTGGCCGCTTGACCTTCGTGTTCAGCTTCCATGGGTCTCGCAAAGATATTCATGACCAAACGACAGGTGTGGATGGCAGTTTTGATTGTATGACCGAGTCACTCCGGAGATGTCTGGTGTCAGGCATTCCGTGCACTGCGAATTTCGTCCCGACCAAGTTGAACGTTGCTGACTTTCAGAACTTGGTAATGTTGCTGGAAAGCCTGTCCATTCCGAAATTGAGCATACTTCGCTTTGTTCCACAGGGGCGCGGTCTCCTAAATCGTCAGCGTCTGGAACTGGATCGCGAAGTCGAGGATGCATTTGTTGAAGAGCTATTGCGTGTCAGAGAAGGGACCAGCATCCAAATTCGAACCGGATCACCGTTCAATGGCATTGTTCCAGATAACAACGTGCCCTGTAGAGCCGGTCATCAGAAGCTCGTAATTCAAGCCAATGGAAACGTCTTGCCTTGCGAGGTCTTCAAGCATCACGTGCGTTCCGACTGGGGTGCATCCGTCTACCAAATGCGTTTAGATGATGTCATGGCCTCGTCGAAGTTTGACGCGCTACACAAGACTCTGCTCAAAGGTTGCTGCGCGACTTGTCCAGTGCATGGGGCTCTACGTTCTAACCAGTCTCATTCGGGGGTATTCCATGGAGTTTCCGAAGCCAAAGTTTAAGATCAGCGTCAAGGACGGCGACAAGGAACTGCTTAAGTATCTCCAGACGAGCGGCCAATTTGTCTTCTTTCGTGAAGCTACTTTAGCAGAAGTAGCAAGTTTGGATGAAAACGATCTAAAAGCCAAGACTGATAAGCTGCTCAAGCTTTGGCCGATGGTGCTTACGGATGCCCTTTATAGGTTGAAGGAGCATGATCCGAGAGAATGGGATAAGAAGACTTCTAAGTTTGACTATGGGTCGTTTTTTCATGAGGGATCGCTCGGGGTTGCCGAACTGCGCAAGACACTCGAGAGCTTCACGAAGTTTGAGAGCATGCTGTACGGGGCGTCGCCGGACCATTACCGGGATCACATATCACATGCATTCCGTGTCTGGATCACTGGCCACGGTCTCTTGAAGGAGAGCACATGCTTCGGTGGCATGTTGTTCAGCGATCCGATTTGTAAAGGAAAGCTCGAAATCGGTGATGATGAATGGGAATGCATGTGGGCAATTGCGTCGCTTTGCCACGATCTTGGCTACCCATTGTCTCATCTCGACAAGATTAACTCACGTGCACGCGGTGCGTTGGAGCAGATGGGCTTGGTACACGCTGGCGACCTTCGTTTTTCCTTCAGCCCACAAATGTTGCCGTTTCACGAGACGATTATTCGATTGATGGCCTCAAGACCTGTTGAAGAGGAAAGTGATCGATTCACAACCCATCTTCAGAACAAATATTATTTGAAGTTCTTGAAGTCTTTCGACGATCTGAAGCATGGCGTCGTTAGTTCACTACTTATTAGCAAAGCTCTAGTCTATTTCCTTGAGTCTGACTTGTCCCAGGACCGCACGGATACGATGAGTGGGGAGGACGCAAGGCAGTTTGTGATTCGTCGTGAGATACTGCGAGCGGTGGCCTCACACACCTGCCAAGATATTTATCATCTGCGTTTCAACACCCTGTCCTTTTTGCTTTACATCGTTGATGAGATCCAGTGTTGGGGGCGTCCGACTCTGGAGCAGTTGCAGCATCAATCGCCCATTTCGTTGGAAGCAGAAGCCGAGGTCATTGAATTCGGCCCCAAGAGATGTGATGTCGTCATTCACACACATGGGACGTGGTCTAAGGATGACTTCGAGGAGATAGAAGGTCAGTTAGGAAAACTCTACCGGATGCTCAGGTTGGGTGTCGGTACCTCAATGTTGGAGGGCCACTACCTCCAGTTCGCCGTGGTGCAACAGGACGGGACCGGGAAGCATCTTCTGCTGGACAAGGAAAGGATTGAGTTGGCGAATCACCCAACGCCGCCCCTTCTGCGTTGACACCTATTCTATGGCCTTGCATGCAGTTCGATTGCCCTATTATCCCACTATTTCGGCCAAGTTGCCGACGCAGCACACAAACAAAAACCGCCTGTAATCCCTTGGGATACAGGCGGTTATCTTATGCGCCGCTATGGATTCGAACCATAGACCCGCTGATTAAGAGTCAGCTGCTCTACCAACTGAGCTAGCGGCGCGTTCTCGTCTTGTCCTGGGGTCGGCCAGGGGGTGACGAGTTGGATAACTTTAGCGATTTGTACGCGGTCGTCAAGAGAAAAGTGCGGGAAAAAGGACGGCGGCGACGCGTGAGCAGAGGTCGCGGTCGCGTTCTGTTTGTGTGGTTGCGGGAACTTGACACGTTCGGAGAAATAGTCGTCGCTGCTTGCACTGACGAGCTTGTCGCGGCGGGATACCTCCGCGCGATGCGTGCGTGAGCGGAGGACCGCGGCAATTCGTGACCGCGGCGATGCGCGAGCGCGGCGATGCGCGAGCGGGAGGGTGGCGAGCGTGGCGTACGGGAAAGAGGGGCGGTGCGACTGTCGCATCGCTCGCGGTCTATGACCTGCCGCTGGCGTCGGCGGCATTTCGCATCTAGTCTAAGCGACTTCGGGATTCGTCGCTTGCCCCCCGAGCTTGTACGATACGCCGCTCGTGGCGGTACGACCGCATCGACCAGCGTGTGCGTGCGACTGAACCGTCCCCGCGGGCATAGTACTCAAAGTCTGACTGGAGGTGATGCGGACTGCATTTGGTCCGCTCGCTTACGCTTCGCGGCTTGTGACGACATTGCGTAGTTGCCAGTCTTCGCGATCCGTCGTGTAGGCTCTTGGCTCGAACGACACGCCGTTCGGAGGATATGCCGTTCGTTTGCCGCGACCATTGCCCAGTTCGTTTGTGCGACGGCGCTTGCAGGGTGATTGTGTGATTGGTTAGAATCTTCTTGGGCAGTGTCCATGGTTGGACAATCCATGCCCCAAGGCAACGGCCGCGAGATTAGGAGAAACGCATGGGAAAAGGTAACAACAGCCAGCGCAAGGAAGTCAAGAAGCCCAAGAAGGACAAGCCCGCCAAGGGCGGCAAGAAGTAACCGAAGTTTGTCCACGAATGCTCCCGTCGACAAGGCGGGAGCATTCTTTTTTGGTGCGTGTGGCAGTCAGCGCGTGTGGGGATTTCTGGGGCTGACCTGCGAAACGGCAGCGTGAACCGTGGGGCCCTAAAGACGAGGCAGGAAGAAGCTCCCCGCGAACAACAGGAGGAACAGCACTTGGAGGCTTATGAGTAGTAAGGCCCACCTCATATGGCGCCGGTATCGGCGGGGGTCTACAGGCGGGGCTTGCCTGGCGGCCTTGCGGGCCCTAAGGTAGATATAGATCGACATCGGCGCGAAGCAGATAAAGGCCATTGTAAGCAGCGACATGTAGAATGCGCTGCAGGCATGGGCGTTGGCGGGGCTCTTACGGAACATCATCTCGTCGGGGTCGTCATTGTACAAATCGTCGACCGGATCTAGATCCACCGATGCTTGGCGGCCATTGTCCAGTGCGGCCTGAGCCGCGTCCACGTCCTGCGGACGGACACGAATGTGGACTCCACTAGGGTTTACAAGCGTGCCCAGTACGGACAGACTTTGAGTCACATTCTCGTTGTCGATAAAGGATTCGATCCCCGCCTGCGCCAGGATCGACCGGACGATGTCGGCCTCTTGAAGCGATCCAAAGGTCATGAACACCACCGGGCTGGTGCTGCTCTTACTCGTGTTTTCAGTTTCCAATTCGTGACCGTCCGATCTTGTGACTTTCCATCGGTCCTTCCGCTGCCGTCGTGCGTGCATTGTCCACGCGTATGCTGTTCGGTTCAAGTGGGAAAGAGTGTCTGCTTCCGTGGGCGGCCGGGTAGTTTGCCGCTCTAGCCTGGACTGGCGGCGATGATGTTGCGGGAACGAACTGGGGGTGGGCGCTGCCGACGCCTTGTCGATGTGCGTGCACCGCTTCGCTCAGAAGCACACCTGCAGCCGCATGACGAAGATATCCGCGGCACCCTCCCCATCGGAGCCTTGCACCCATGAGTGTATATAGTTCCACCCGATCCGTACGTTGGGCGTCAGATACCAGTTCAGGCCAAGCGTTATGTCTTGCATGTCGCGGGCGCTGGAGGGCAGGTCGGCGGCCTGTAGGTCCAGCAGGGAGTAGCGGCCGGCGACCTCCCACGCACCCAGACCGCCGCCTGGTCCGAGGAAGTCCTTTAGCGGCTGCACGCTCGTGAAGATTCCAGTGTGCTTGTCGTAAGGCCGGTGCTCGCCGGTGAGAAAGTAGCTGCCCTGCACGTATAAGCCATCGAGGAATGGGTCACCGGCGGACGCTGAGTCAACGGCGGCGGCCAAGTATTGGCCCTGGAGCGAGAAAGGCCCGTCCTGCCACGCCGCCTCAGTCCCCAGGAGATTCACGTGTTGGGCGTCGATGTCGCCGGTGTCGGTGAAGAAATCCGTAAAGTGGGCCTCGGGCCGCTGGTCGTATTTAATGGTGTCCTGCGGCGCGCGATAGCTGTAGGCCGCCCCCAGATGCACCAGTTGGGCGCCGTCCTGCTCATAGTATGGCAGCCAAGTGGTACGGCCGGTGAAGGCCAGCGAATCGCCCTCGTCCGATGAATCGGCCCAACTGGCGGTGACGGTTCGAAATAGGCCTGCCGCCCAAGTCACGCGGTCGTCAAGCGCAGAGTCATTGAGCATTCCGCCGAAAGCACGACCGGGCGACAGCACGTTGGGCAGGCCTCGCTCCAGGAACGTTATGTCCGTGTTGGACATGAGTTGCTCCAGGCTGAAGGGCTCTTTGAGGTGCCCGATCGTGAGGTCGCCGGCCCAAGGCATCCGGCGCTGGCGCACGAACAGGTCTTTGATCTGGCCCTTGCCATCGGCGAGTTCCAGTTCCGCCTTCAAGTCTGTGTTGTCCCCAATGAAGGCCCAGATTGACGGCCGCAGTCGCCGCCACTGGAAGCGGTCATCCAGATCCGTCTGCAGGAGTTGTTCCATTGAGGGGGCGTGGATCCAACCAAAGTCGGCCTGTGCCTCCGCCCCCAGTCGCAGGCGGACTGGCCGGTCGGCGGGGCGGAATAGAGGAATGGTATTCCAACTCAGCCGTGGCAGTCCCGGCAGGAGGATCGTATTGGGTTGGGACCCTTGCGAGGCGGGGAGGGCGGAGGATATTGCCTTAGGTGCAGTTGCCGTCGATTGTTGCGCACTGGACGTCTCGGCCAGAAAGGCCAGCCAGGAGTCTGCTTCGCTGCCCGTAGGCTGGGCTGTGTGCGCCTGGGCGGCCACAGGCAAAGCGGCCGCTGTCGCTACGGTTACCAAGAGAATGGTACGGAGTCTCAAGAGGTGATTTGCCATGTAACTCACTGAGGGGTCGACACTTGTCTTCGTCCGTGCGATCGCCCTTACCGGTATCATAGGCCGCATCCAGACTAAATCCCGCAGCGATCAGCACCGAATTACCAAGAATTGACACCGCCTTCCAAGACGGTTTCCCGATTCCTAGTGATAATTCTGACAGACAGTTAGCGGGTAAGTTCGCCTGCGGCTGAGGTTCTTTTGGAGATACTGAAATGGATCGGAAGTTCTATCTGGACTTGGCGGCGTCTGGACTTTGCATGCCCGTCGGGGCGGACTTGGTGCTTCGCGAGCATGCGGACCACCAGGAGATCCTTTGCGACGGTGCTCGGCTGGGTGCAGTGATAAAGGAGGCGGCGGATCGATTCGGTACGCCGCTGGCCCTGCCGATTATGGACCTTAAGCTGGAGAAGCAGGCCCTGCTGTCGATGCTCGACGTACCCGCCACCGAGGTGGACACCTACCACATGACGACTCCGCCGACGGATCGCATGATGCGTCAAGTGCAGCGCAGGCTTGGAGATGCGTACGACGACCGCCTGGCGGCTCAGGTGGACGCCATCGCATGGATCGCCACCAATACCCCCCTGGTGCCCGTGGGCATTACCATCGGGCCATTCAGCCTGATGACCAAGCTCATCAGCGACCCGATTACGCCGTTATACCTGGCAGCATCTGGTGTTACGGCCCAGGAAGAACCGGAAATCCTGATGATCGAGCGCTGCCTGGAGCTGGCGACCAAGATCATTCTCCGCTCCATCAACGCCCAGATCTTGGCTGGCGCCCAGGTCATCTTCATTGCCGAGCCGGCGGCCAATATCGCGTACATCTCCCCCAAGCAGATTGATGCGGGGTCTGATGTATTTGACCGCTTCGTGATGAAGTACAACCAGCGGATCCGCGCGACGCTTCGGGCGTGGGATGTGGACCTGTTCTTCCACTGCTGCGGCGAGCTGACGCCGTACATGGTGCGGAAGTTCGGCGAACTCGACCCGGCGATTATCAGCCTTGGCAGCAGCCGCAAACTTTGGGAAGACGCCCAATTGCTGCCCGAGACGACCGTGCTGTACGGCAATCTGCCCAGCAAGCGGTTCTACTCTGACGACCTGATGCCGCTGGCAGAGGTCAAGAAGGCGGCCCGCGAGTTGCAGGAGCGTATGGCCCAGACCGGGCACGCGTTCATCATCGGCTCCGAGTGCGATATCCTGAGCGTACCTGGCCATGAGAAGACGATCATGGCCAAGGCCATGGGCATGATCGAAGCTACCGGCGGAAACAAAACCGCCCAGCTCATGGCACTGCTGGCCTGTGCAGGCCACGCGAGCAACGGATGCTCTTGCGAGCACGAGCACGCAACCGCAACGGCAATGGCGACAGTCTGACATTAGAACGACCTGAACGATACACAGAGCAGTTGTTCCCTGCATCTTCTGCATGGCAGGGACAACTGTTTCTGTTTATGACTGCCAATATACCGCCACAGAAGGCACAGATAACTCGGAGAGAAGCACAACGAGTCGAGGCAAAATGGCTTTGGGGTGTTCCGCGTTAAGCCACGATCCGGCCCAGCAGCCAGACGAAGGTCTCGCCGAGGTCCTTCATATTGGCAAGGGCTTCAGCGTCGTTGGCGACGTCGCCTGGTTCCCGGCCGACGCCGAAGTTCCAGTATGTTGAGCCTGGGACGATCATCCGCGACATCAGGAACATGTGATTGATCGTGTCCATTACGTTCACTCCGCCGCCGCGGCGATGGACTGCGACGCCGGCCCCGACCTTCCTGGCCAGCAAGCCACCGTTTACCACGGCCACGAAACCCGCGCGGTCCATCAATGCTTTCAGTTCTGGGGTGACGGAGCTGAAGTAGGATGGTGACCCCAGCAGGATGCCATCGGACTGGAGCATCTTATCAAGGAACGTGTTGAGCATGTCGTCATTGAAGACGCAGTGGCGGTCCTTGCGTTTGGCGCATTCCATGCATGACCTGCATCCATGGATGTCGGTGCCGCCGACCTGAACAAACTCGGTTTCAATCCCTGCGGCGGCAATCGGCTCCAGCGCCTTGCGGAGCATGAGTGCGGTGTTTCCATTCTCGCGGGGACTGCCGTTAAATGCTGTGACCTTCATATGCTTGCTCATTCTTTCACGTGCCATGCCTAAACTCGACAAACCCTTTTGCAGCCCCAAACGAAGAAGAGTGGCGGGCACTGCGACTATGCTATCCGGGATTCTCCCAAGCTTCAATCAGTCACTTTGGTGGCTGCGGTCTGCAGGCGTTGCTTAACGGCCGACTGCATTGCCCATAAGCTCGGGCCATTCGTGCTTTGAACCTGATGGTGTGCCAGCACGCCTGAACTGAACCGGAGAGTTGAACCATGGCATTTTTCCAAGTTATGCAAGACCGCATCGAGTTCCGTCGACCAGAGGCAGCGCGCATAGGTATCTGCGAGAACGTCATTGGAAAGCCCGTGAAGAATGTTATCCTAGGGCCAATATGGTGTTCGCTGGTGTTTCAGCGTTTGTACCACCGTTGGGTCAAGGAAACATAGACAGCTTGGCATTCGCGCGCAAAAGCGAATACCAGCGACTGGTCGCAGAAGGCACTGATCATGGCAATCCGGTACTCCATCAGTCTTTGGAACTTCACACACTATGCCAAACCCCTCAGCCTGGAGCGAATCATTGACAACGTTCGACAGCAGGGTTTTGGCATCGAGTTGTGGCCATCGCATCCGGGCGAGGAGGATCTTTACGATGCGATCGGCCGTAAACGCATCAAGCCGTGGGTCAAGGGGATGACCGTCAGCCTGCACACTGCAGGCCACGTCAATAATTTCGAGCAACATCGCAAGCAGATTGACGCAGCTGTCGACTACGACGCTGAAGTCCTGGTTCTGCACCCCGAGAACCTCTGTAGGGCAGGCGAAACGACGCTGGACGTGGAAACTTGCGGCCGCATTGTCGAATACGCACAGCAGGGTGGCGTAAAGCTGGCGTTGGAGAATGGTCCGCTGGCGTTCCTCTCCAATGCGATCCAGCAGGTTCCCGGGCTTTATATCTGCTTGGACACCGGCCACGTTTACCTTAGCGGCCCAGGCTCCATGGCGGAGTATCTAAGCGTTATCAAGGGGCGGCTGGTGCATATGCACGCCCAGGACACTGCATCGCCGAGACATAAGGCACTGCCGTTGGCCTGGCTTGACCACTATGCACCGGGCGACGGCGGAATTCCATCTGACGATTGGGCCAGCATTCGCGCGACCCTGAAGGAGATCGACTTCAACGGTATTGCCGTCTTCGAAGTCCATCCACGAAACCCATTCGAACTGGCCCACGACGCCATGCGGTTTGTCGAGGCAAACATCCGGGCCTGATTCAAGTAGACCGACAAAGACGCACGTAAGCCGGCCGAAAGCATCGAGTTCTTGCGGGATACGATTCATGTCGCCACGTCTTACGGCCGCACGATCTTCACGGCAAAATCGTTAGAATCGCTTGTGGGGAGGGTGGGATACGCATATCTGCGGCCGCTCTGTGCCAGGACGAGAGATGTCGGCGTGTTACCGAGCACTCCCCAGGGCTTGCCTTGGTTGTCCAGGCGGGCGTGGCGGAGGAAGATCCTGCCCAGGCTAATGGCCGCGAAGTTGCTGGCGATGGTTGAGAAGCCATCAGCGTCCATGACCGTGCCCTTGACGGTTATCTTGCCTATGGAAGCGGGCGCGAAGGAATCTAGGGCGTCGGGCAGGCCGACCACACTGCTGAGAGTGCCGGCGTAGATGTTGCTGCCAGATATGCCGCCCGCCGTCACCGCGCCGATTCCAGCGGCGGACTGAATTGTCGCGTCCTTCAACCAGGTTGCCACCGACAGCCTCCCCAACGACACGCCGCCGGGGGCGGCTGGCGATGTCAACTTGACGTCCGCCTCAAAATCCCCGCGGCGCGACGTGATCGAACCAATCCAAGGAGCTTGTATCAGATCGGCTACGCCATCGGTGTCCAGCCATTGGCGCACCGACAGCGAGTGGATCGGCATTGCGGAGTCTATCGCCGCATCCGAGACATGACCCAGGTCGATGCGGACGGCGGCTGCGGAGTTCGCCCCGGTCCCAATATGGATCGCCCCTGACAGATCGATTGTCTTGGCCACGATCGAGCCGATCGCAAACCCACCGGTGTCAATCTCTCGCACCGTCGCGCCGTAATTGGCCGACCCGGTGGAGATCTTTAGCGATGACCGCGGGGTGGTTCCCGACAGGACGACCCGGTCCAGGTCGCAAGGCCCGCCGTAGGCGAAATACAACGTTCCCGTCCCACCGTGCGCCAGGTGGACATTCACGGTATGGCCCTGCCCGTCGATGTACGAGGCCCGCCCCTGAGAATTCAGAGGCACTGTGCTAGGGAGTGTGATGTCGGCAGAGGGTCGCCCCGGCCAGGTAACGTCCTGAACAAGCATGGTGGTTTGGGCGTCGGGTTGCGAGCCGGCCCACTCGTTGCCGGACCAGTCATTGAGGATCATCTGGCCGGCGTGCCGGGGGATGTGTCGCGTTGTCACCGCCTGAACATCGCTCCGCAGGACAACGTCCTCGCCTTGGGTGCCGCCAGGGATCACACGGTCGCCGACGGCCAATTGGCCGTCCACGAAGAACTTTACCCACCCCTTTTCCCAGTCGAAGCCGTATTCGTGGTATTGGCCGTCCTGGTCGGACACGGCCACACGAAACGCGTCGCCGCCCTGCACCGTATAGTAGACGTATCCCGGCTTGGCCGAGAGGATCTCCGCGTCGATCTCCTGGGTGTCACTGTAGTAATAAAAGAAGGCCTGGCAGACGCCCTGCGGGGCCGCAGTGGCCGCCGAGGCCTTGATCGACGCCCCGTAGTACCCGTAGGAGTGGTTCTCGCTTTCCACTTGAGCCCCGACCCCGGAATGGCCATCGACATGCAGTGACAGGACATCGTTATCTACGGCGACATTCTGGCTGGACAGTCCGGCATTCCAATTCCAGTCGATCCGATCCCAAGTCAGACTACCGTGGCCAGGGAAGTCAACGGTCCCATTCACCACCGGGTCCGCAGGCAGGGCGGACAGCAGCAGCCTGGGTTCCAGGGTTTCCATGACAGCCAAAGAAAGGTTGCCACCAGCCGGGCGATCTTCTGCAACGAAATGTGTCTGCCGTGTCCTCAAGTGGTAAACCCTGCCGATTTGTGTCATGCTGCATCCGCCGCGATATTACCAGACCGCCGACTCTCGTGGAAGACTCGTCACAGGATCAGCCCGGTCGCGGTAGGATGTTGGCGCGTACGCGCAGGTCTGGACGTTCGGAGCCTTGACCCCTTGCCCAAGTACGATCATAATGCTGCATATCAAGGATCACCAGATGACCGATCGAGTCTTTCTTTATACTGAGCGCATACTGCTTCGAGATTTCACGGCCGACGATTTGCAGGCGGTCCATGAATACGCCATCGATGCAGAGGTCGTGCGCTACCTGGATTGGGGCCCGAACTCCGAGCAGCAGACCAAAGAGTTCATCGCCAGAACTATTTGCCAACAGCAGGAAACGCACCGGCGGCAGTATGAACTTGCCGTTGTATTGAGAGATACCAATCGCCTGATCGGATCGTGCGGGTTGCGGATCAGTCGCCCCGAAGACCGCGGGGGCGATATCGGTTACTGCCTGAGCCGAGGCTCCTGGGGGCGGGGGTGCGCAACCGAGGCGGCACAGGCGATTGTAGCTTTCGGATTTGAGCAGTGTGGCCTACACCGCATCTTCGCTACTTGCGATACGCAGAACCATGCTTCCCGCCGGGTCCTGGAGAAGTTGGGCATGCGGCGGGAAGGGGAGTTCCTTCAGGACAAGTGGCAGCGAGCACAGTGGCGGGATTCATTACTTTACGCCATCATTGCCGACGAGTGGAAGGCGAACCAAGCCGAAGCGTAAGCCTGCAGAAATCATTCGCCCTGCATCCTACAAGGTGGATCGTCTGGGCGCTTCCATGACAGCCGCCACGCAGGTTCTGCCTGGCTTGGAGGTGATGTTTAGCCTGGCGCCTATGGCTTCGGCGTGTTCATGCATCGAAGCAAGTCCCAGTCCCTTGCAGCGGCCCCGGTCAGGGTTAAAGCCCCTGCCATCGTCAAGCACCTGTAAACGCAGGTTACCATTGGTATGTTCGAGCGTGACCGTTATTGTCTTCGCCTTGCTGTGCCGCACTGCATTGCCGACTGCGTTCTGCGCAATCCGGTAGAAGCCGATCTCGACCTGCTCGCTAAAACGTTCCATCCGGGCAAAGCCGGAGCGGCGGAAGACGACCTTTGTCTTCTCAGAATCGAAGCTTGCGACCAGGCTTTGTATCGCCGCGGGCAGTCCCATCCATTCCAAGGTTGGAGGGTAAAGCCCTCGGCAGATGGTCCGAACTTCATCAATAGCCATTGCCATCTGCTGCGACACTTTGCGCAGTTTCAACGCCGCGGGGGAGTCAATCGAAATGGGTGCCGAAGATGAATCGCACAGAGCATTGAGGTTCAGACTCGCCGCCAGCAGGCTTTGGGCGACCGAATCGTGCATCTCCCTGGCGAGATGCTTCCGCTCCTCCTCGCGGGCAACCAGCAGCTTGGCCCGCATTGTTCGCAGGTCTTCCCCTGCCCGCATGCGCTCGGTGATATCCCGGGCAGCGCCAAAGACCAGCTCTCTGCCCCCCAGGCGAACGACGCTGAAGGTAATCTCCACCGGGAATATGGTCCCGTCCTTCTTCCGGTGATAACGGATCGGCACGTATCTATGCCCCTTGTTGATCGCCCCCTTCAGTGATTGCCTCGAGTCTTTCGGTTCCGCTGATGTATCCGCTTGCCTGAGACGGAGGAACTCCTCTCGCGTGTAGCCGTACAGACGGCAGGCGCTCTCGTTGATGTCGACGAACCGAAGGGTCTTGCCGTCGATCAGCACCAGTGCATCAGGCTCCACGGCAAAAAGATGACGATACTTCGCCTCACTCTCCTTCAACGCCGTCTCGGTCTGCCGCCGCTGGCCGGCCTCGGCTCGCAGCTCCTGGTTGGCGCGAGCGAGCTGGGCCGTCTTTTCTCGAACTCTTCGCTCCAGTTCCTCATAAGCCGCCCGCTGGGCGACAGCATGCTCGCGCTTACGGAGTGAATTGACTGTCCTGCGCAGCTGGGCGTTGGATGTCTCCAACTCGGCGAGCCGATGTTGGAGTGACGGAAAATCGTGTCTTGGCTGGCGAGAAGGCTTTGTTGGCTTCATGACAGTCTCACTCCGACAAGCATCGCAGACGACGCTCGCCCTGTGCAACCGAATGCGTTCAAACAGACAAACTGTCGCGGGATCGACTGGTAACTATAGTCCTGCCCCAATTAGACCAGTTCGGCATCCTGGAGTCCATCTCTGTCGCGTGGGTCTTGAGCAATCACTATAGTGGGAAACCCACCCAGCTGTTGAAGATGAAGCGGCACGATGATCAGCGGGACTGGGCGAGGCCGGGAGTAGGCGCTGGTGGAGATGCAGGGCGGCTGTGGGTGTGCTGAAAGAGTGACGTGCTGTAATATTCTGCGTGGGATGCGCCGTTCCCGGAACCATGTTGAACGCCTTGCAAACGGCAACCTGGGTGTTGAACGCGGTTGAGACAGTAGCGGTTTTTATTGTGATGTGCCTTCGGTCGCTACTGGACTCACTATCCACCCGCACATCTCGTTTCCTCGTTCCCAAACGCAACGTGTGGTACGCGGTCTGAAACAGGGCAACTGTTCGTCAGCCGGTAGGGTGTGCAGGTTCTTCGCCGCGCCGTTGTCGTTTGCGGCGAAGATTCTGCACACGGATGGCCACCCATCGCGGCAAACGTCCCGCGGCATTGCGTGTGCAGAACCTTGCCGCACGCAACGCGTCAAGAACCTGCACGCCCTACGCGACTATGTGATCTCCAGGTAATCCTTGTCGGGTAATGTGGGGAAGGGCGCCGTGGGCAGGGTCTGATACCAGTAGGCGACGCTTGCGATGTCGTCCTGGAGGGGGAGATATCGCCCGTCGCAGCGCCAGCCCAGTGCCTGAATGGTCACTCGGAGGTCCTTCTCGAACCGCACCGGGTCCATGATGTGCCAGCGATACAGGCCGAATCGCTGCTGGCTTTCATACAGGCCGTCGGGGCGGATGACCTGGGCCAGGCCGGCGAAAGGCGTAGAGAACTCCTGGTATTGTTTGGTTTCCCTGTTCTCGAAGTTGTAGGAGCCGCAGAAGTAGTCCTCGGTTCCGGTTCCACAGATGGTCGGGAACGGCTTGTCGCCGTCCATGAAGAACTTGATCTCACCCTCGCCCCACCAGCCGCGGCTGTTGACGCCCCAGGCCATGTACGTCCCGACGTAGTGCCCCTTGCCCTCGATTCCGTCGATGATGGTGTAGTCCTGCTTGTAGGGCAGCGGGTTGGTGCGGCGAAACTGAGCGTGGAAGTACGCGGCGTCCTCGGGCACGTCGGTGAGGGTGTAATTGATCTGGTAGAACAGCCACGCATCCTCGTGATCCAGGTTGGTGAAGGTGATGCGGCAACGCTTGCGGAAAGGCATCTCCCAATAGCAGTTGAAGGCGCTGCCTGGATTAACGCAGACCGGAAGACTGACCACCGGGGCGAACTTCTGCCAGCCGCAGGCGAAGAAGTCGCCCAAGGGGACCTCGACCGACGGCTGCTCCTGGCCGTCCCAGTAAATCCGCAAGATCTGGAGTCGCCAGCGTCCCGTCGAGGTCATCCAGATTTGCTGGATGGCACCGCTGTCGACGATGTCGCTCAATTCGACCGTCTGACCGGCTGGAACGCTGATGAACGGGTTGACCTTCCAGCCCTGGCCCAGGCCACGGGCGCACTGGGCTTGCACGCCATCGGTGGACATGCCGCCCTTGCCCTTCTCTCCATTGAAGTTCTCGGGGCTGATGGAACGCGTCCGCGCATCGGAAAGCCGCGAGAGATTGCCAAGATTCATGCCAAGTCCGTTGAATTTGCTCATGCCCACGTTCCTCTAATGGCCTGCCGTTCCGCGCCGTACAGCCTGCCATCATCCATCATGGTAATGCAGTCGTCCACCGGTGTCCACATGGGCCATAAGGAAGTCCAGATCGTGGTCGAGCGAGATCAGCGACACCGAGTCGAGATCGACCGCCCCAGGTGCAAGACGAAGATTCAGGCGAAGCACAAGCTCTGGGACGTGACGTTGGAGTTGCTGAAAGAGAACCGTGGGCTTGAGGGCGGGGCGGACGAGCGGGTGTTCCTTACCAACGTCTATCGCAGCCTCGACGGCGAGGTGCGGACGAAGGAGAACAAGGAACCGCGAGCGCTGGTGCGACGGGTCATCGTTAACGGCAAATTCTGCCATTCCGATGCCGTCAAGAACGCCTTCGATCGGGCTCTGCGAAAGGTTGGCATCAACGGCGGTAGGGGCTTTTCATCGCTGCGGGATACCGGCGCTTGCTTGATTGAGCAGATTGACCCGTACGCCACGGAGATGTACTTGAGCCACAGCGAGCCTGGCATGAAGCGGCACTACGCTCAGCGGGATTGGGCAAGGTTGGAGCGGGCGCTTGTTGAGATGCAGCGGCGGCTGGGGGATGTATTGGTATCGTGGGATGTGCAGGCTTTATAAGCGAGAATCTGTTCCAACTCGCCATTATTTAAGTCGCCTGCGCTGAAGAACTCGAAGTGAGGACCAGTTAGGTTCTCGTCCGGAAGTATTGAGTGTGAACGCCTCTTTCCAGATTATGCAAGCCAATGCCAAGTGCAGCGACGATCCCAACGCTCTGCTAACATCGTTGATACGTGTAAACTCTCCGCGAGACGGCCAGCGGCGAGGAAATTGGATTGCCTTTCCATCACATTGAAGACTCGGGGATCTCCACGGAAACAGCGGGTAATGCAGACTGAAGATTGTTGGCGATGAATTTATTGATATTCTTCTGCTCCACGGCGCACCATTTATCACTGCTATTCCTTCGTCATCCTGAAAGACATGCGTCTGTTTAAACGCTTGCCATCGAAGGAACAAGAACCAACGATCGAGGAAGCTCAAGACGGTAAATTCGCAATCATCTTGCGTACGGTCTATCCAATAACCCACCTGTCCCGACTGGCCAGACCGGCAAAATCTCATGAAGTTAGCGTTCCATCCAGTAATCGATATGTCACATTCACGCATGCGGGCATAGATGTCTACGGACTCGCCTTCGGAGCAATGCATATTTGTTCGCATAGCATTGTTCTTCTGGAGAACTTCATTGCCAAACTTTCTAATGGCTTCCACTCTTCCCGGATGAGTCGACTCGACTTGTTTCCAGATATTATCCATTGGTGAGTATCCCTGCTCAGACCTCTGATCAGATCGCCATCTCCGCCAAGCAAATTGCCTGCTGGCGGTCGGCTTGTCCTCACTTCTACATCATCGCGACAATAAGCCCCATGCCCTTTCGATTTGCCGTCGCAATGAAATTTCTCAACTGGTCGTAGTACTCCAGGACGTATCCGAGCGTATCATCTTCCTTCGGGTCACGCATCCAGATATTTGGATAGATATCAGCTTCCTGCAATGCCTCTGGGTCAAACCGTCGCCGCAATTCTTCCGGCGAGACAGCCGTGAGGGCTTGGCTAACCTCTGCGACCTCCTCAGATGTCAACAATCGAGGCGGGCCGTAGCCAGCATCAATCCCTTCTACGTCGGTTCCGCCCTGAAGCAAGAAACTCAACGTGCCGTCTCCCTCCCAAGCCGACCCCGTCAGGAGGAAGTGGATCGCATGCCAGGACTTGTCCAAGTCCATGGCAATCATCTCGTCGTCTTCGCCCGGCGAATCGTCCGCCGCCTCGTCTTCGTCCAAGCCGAGGTATTGCAAGACCAGTTCGCCGTCAGCAAGTATCTTCTCTATGCTGCGGTCGCGGACAGTAGTGAGGGACAGAGTCATAGACATCGAAGAGTCTCCTTGTATTCTTGAACTTTGTTAGTTTGTCTGAAAACGTTGGGCTTTCACGCCTGCTGGCGGTCGGCGTTGTCCTCAAGGATGCCAAGGGTCTTGGTCATCACCGACTCCCCGAGGTGCCTGGCAGCTCCTCGCGAATCCACTTCAGGAACTCATCGAAACTGCTCCACTCTGCCACAACGGCGTTATCAGCCCAGACCACCACGCGTTCTCGGAGAGGATCAGTCATGTCCAATGCGTATATGTCCCACCAGCCAGGATTCTCCTCACGCATGAACGGAAGCAGGGATGAAGGCAGATTTTCCCGGACCCGCTCGACTTCGGCTGGCTCGCGCAGAAGTTGAGGGGCTGAAAACCGCCGCCGGAACGTCGGCGTGCCGACCATCTGGCTCAAGACCTCAAGGATGTGTTCGATGGTTGTCATCGTGACTTTCTCTTGAGTGCTCTGGGAACAAAATACTCAACTCGGGGTTGTCCTCAAGGATGGCGGGGGTCTTAGTCACATGTCGTTAATCCGGCGGTCAGTTCAAGGGAATAGCAACGCGAAAACCGATGGCTGTGCTGCGGTAGCCTTTGATCGCGCCGTACCTGAAATCCGAACGGACACGGGCTTCGTTGAATTCGCTCCAAGCTCCGCCACGAATGACCCAACTGTCTCCGGAAGCAGGCCCTTGTGGGTCACTCGTCTTTGGACGTGTCTCATAGTAACGGCGATCTTGCCAATCGGCGCACCATTGCCATACGTTGCCATGCATATCGTAAAGACCAAATGCGTTAGGCTTGAACTTTGCGACCGGCGAGGTGTATGTGAAACTGTCAGCCCATTCGAAGCCCATCATCGAGGAAAACTTCGCTTGGGCTGTCACGTCCAGAAGATTGCACCAGCCTTTGCCATCTTCAGGCTTGTCACCCCATTGATAGTTAGTGGCAGTCCCGGCGCGACATGCGTATTCCCATTGGGCATCCGTTGGCAACTGCACTTTCTTGCCAGTCTTTCGACTGAGCCAGTCGCAGAAAGCCTCAGCGTCAGGATGGCTGACGCACACAACCGGATGGTCGTCTGTCTGCTCAAAACCAACATGGTTCCAGGCAATGCCTTTTGTCTCGACCCAAATCCATAGGGCGTCAGGGTCATTGTCACCAGGGGAATGGGCAAACGCAGATGCGCTGCCTTCTTTCTCTGCGTCCGTCCGATACTGTGCGTCCTCCACGAACGCGGCGAACTGGCCTCGCGTCACATCAAAGACGCCGAGATAGAAGGGCTTTGTGATCGTGACTTCGTGCTGTCGATCTGGGTCTTGGGGGTCTCTTGGATTGGGCAGCCTCCCCATCATGAA
>Ga0265339_10001173_pt1 | contig 19777 bp, 15 predicted proteins | sample 4CB219metaG_FD_202085 | JGI IMG/M metagenome (GOLD analysis project Ga0265339, IMG submission 202085) | Rhizosphere microbial communities from Carex aquatilis grown in University of Washington, Seatle, WA, United States - 4-CB2-19 metaG | ecosystem: Host-associated > Plants > Roots >... | reverse complement strand
AGAAAGAGCAAAAAAGGCGGAGTCCCCCGAGCATCTAGTCAACCAGTCAACCAGTTAACGAGTTAACCAGTTAACGCCGTTCTTCTTCCACATCCTTTTCATCCTGCTAAAAGCCAGGCTGCGTCCCACAGGAAATACAGGCCGAAGAACGCCATTGCCGCCGAGCAGATCGCCAGGATCCATTGCTGACTCCTGGGTCCAAGGATGCGAATGCCGCTGTAGCTGGCCAGCGACAATGCCTCCAGCCAAACCAGGTCGCATAGCCAGTGGACGATCGCGAACAGGCCAAATGCCAGCACGCCAAGTGTCATCGCTCGACTGGCCAGCGCCAGCCCAACCGTTGCCCACCACAATAGGAAGTACGGATTTCCACCTGTCAGCGCGATGCCGATCCACACTGGGTTTGTTGATTTGACGGTCACCGACTGCTGGGCTGGACGACGCACGTCCCGCAACATCATCGCGGCCATGAACAGGAGCATTACGCCGCCGATCATGCCAATGCCGATGCGGAATCCCCGCAGTTGAAGAATCGCCCCAGCCCCGAGCATGATCAGCCCCATCAGCGGGAACTCCAACACGCCATGGCCGACGGCGATCCACGCTCCCGCGTGGCGGCTGCGGGCCCCAGCCACCAAGGTGGCTGTCGTCACCGGCCCCGGTGCCAGCGCACCCGATAAGGAGACCACCGCGGCCTGGGCCAGGAAGCTAACCAGAGTATCGTTCATGCCCCCAATTATGCCCAAGAGTCACCCGCGTGACCAGTCCTGGCAGCGGGCGTTGTGAGATTCGAGCCCTGTGCGCCGGCGACGGTGACCGATTCGCTTTCATCTGCGTGATCTGCGAAATCCGCGGAAGAATGCTTACTGCCCGCGGCCGGACTCCTTGGTGAGCAGTGCGATGAAGTTGGATTGTGGCGCGCCGCCGTGTTTGCGGCAGGCGGCAATGTCGGCCCATGCGTTGTCGTAGTCCTTCAGGGAACAGTAAGAAACCGCTCGGTTCTCATAGGCGTCGGCGTAGTTGCTCTGCAGTGCGATGGCCGAGGTGTAGTCCTTGATCGCGTCCTGGAACTGGCCCATCTGGTGGTAGGCCGTCCCGCGGTTCTTGAAGGCGATCGGGTCCTTTGGATTGAGTTCGATAGCCTTGGTGTAATCGTCGACGGCCTGATCGTACTGGCCAAGTGCGTAAAATGCCGTCCCGCGATTCTCATATGCGATCACGTAGTCGGGCTTGAGTTGGATGGCCGTGTCGTAATCCTCAATTGCCTGCCGGGCTTCTCCCTTCAACGAGTAGACAAAGCCCCGGTTGAAATAGGCGTCTGCATTGCCGGGCTTTTGCTCGATCTCCCCAGAGTAAAGCGCGATGGCCCGGTCATATTCCCCGTTGTCGTTCCAAGCCGATCCGGCAGTTTTTGGGGACATGTCCGAGCTTTTACAGCCGGCGGCCAGTACAAGGATCGTCAGGGAAATGCACGCCATCAGACGGTTGAACTTGGAATTCATGATTGCCCTCTTTGTCTGGAGTGTGAATTGCATATGACTCTGTCCCACAAGTCACTAAAGCATAGGCGCGGACCTCTAAGGATGCCTACGCCGCGATGTTCCCTAGGCGCCGTTAGGACGAAAGCGGGCGATGCGTAGGCCTAAAACCGCGTAATAGGTGCAAGAAATCCGATGAAAGAGCGGGGCTTTCGCCCCCGCGCAAGTATGACGAACCGTGACTAGACTTAATCGAAATGAAGATCGATCTTGCGATGAAACATGCATGCAAATGAGTCAAGTCGACCTACGGGTTCCAAAAGGGCGGGCGCCGTTGCGGAAAGAGGGGATTCGACAGCGGCACACAACATGAGGAGAACAAATGATGACAACGGGAAGAGTGATGGGCATGGCAGTGGTGGTCGCAGCTTTGGTTGCTTTGTCCGGCTGCGCCGCATGCGGCATTGGTGCACCGCACCATGAAGCGGTGGCCGCTACACCACGTGAGCCTTGCACGATCGATTTTGTTGGCCCAGCCGGGCCTGACGGCCCAATGGGAGCAGCCGGCCCAATCGGCATGACTGGTCCTGTGGGACCGGCAGGAGTAGCGATGGTTGGACTGCAAGGGCCTGAAGGTCCTGCCGGCCCCGCCGGCGATCGCGGTCCAGCAGGGCCGATGGGACCTCCGGGAGACGTTGCTCGCGGTCCTGCGGGCGAAGCTGGTCCGGCCGGTCCACTGGGCTATCAGGGACCAACGGGACAAGTCGGTGCACAAGGCGAAAGCCTGGCAGCGGCAGTGGGTCCTGCCGGTCCAATGGGCGCCAAGGGTGTGTCGGGTGATGTTGGCCCGGCCGGTCCCAAGGGGCCCACGCTGGTTGGTCCTTCCGGCCCGCCGGGACACTCCGGCACCAGGGGTCCAACTGGCGAAGTGGGCGCAACGGGTTCGAAGGGACATGACACGGCCGGTATTACCGGTCCTGCTGGCCCTGCTGGCCCAACGGGCGCCAAGGGTGAGACCGGCCCGTCCGGTTCTGCAGGCCCTGTCGGCATCGTGCCGTGCTGGGTATCTTATCGAGAATTCTGGTTCGGCTCGGATAGCGCAACCATTATGGACACCCAGAGGGGCATGCTGAAGGATATGGCTGACTACGTGAAACGCAATCCGTCCCTGATCCTTGCTGTCGACGGCTATATGGATGCCAATCACAAGGATCTCAGCAACGACCGCGTCAAGGCCGTTCGAGACGGACTGATTGATGCAGGAGTTCCTGCAGACCGGATCAAGACTGAGGCGGTCGGGGACTCTAAGCTTAGACGAGATGGTCGAGTCGAGGTCCTGATCAAGACCGGCTCGTGACCAGACAACCGCGCGGTGTAGGTGTTGTAACGCCCTCAAGTGCCGGGTCCAATCGTGGGCCCGGCACTTTTCGCAAAAGACGACCGCCACAAAGAACCCAGAGAAGATTAATCCACGGATTACGCAGATCTCGCAGCTTTCAGAAATGTCTTCGCACCGGCAACCCGATTCGCACCACCTTTATTGCTTGGAAAAGAAAAGAGCAAAAAGGCAGAGCCCGCCCGAATGTCTGTTATAGACACTTCTTATCTGCGTAATCTGTGTAATCTGCGGATAGTTTTTTCTCTGAGTCCTCTGTGTCCTCCGTGGCCGTCGTTGTTCACATCGCCGAGCCGCGGGCGAGTTGGTCGATATATTGCCGGAAGTCCCGTTCCACCGCGTCGGTCGGGCCGAATGTTGCTTCGAACGTGCACCGCAGCGACTGGCCGTCGGAACGGCCGCCTTGTTTCAGGGCGGCCATGTACTGGCGCAACTGCTGCGGGTGCCGCTGAAGCAGGAAGTGGAACAGGCCCCAGGCCTGTGCATATGCATCGGTGGTGGACTGGCCGCCGCCGCCGACATCGGTTATCCCGGTAAAGCGGTCCAGCGATATCATCCGCCCGGAGGCCTTGGCCGACACGAGCCTGGGGTTGTGGCAGCACTGCTTGGGCCCCAGCCCGCACGCGCCGCCGTCGCCGGCTTCAAAGTTTGTCGCCAGGCCCTCGGTGACCCAGAACGGGTACGTGGCGTCGCGCCGCTGCAGGCCGCTATTAAAGGCAAGCAGGTGCGCCATCTCGTGCGTGGTGGTTCGCAGGTTCAGCCCTTCGCCAGGCACGCCGGACACCGGTGTGCCGTACACGGCCGGCCTGGCGGACACCAGTGGCGCAGCTGCCGCGTGCGTGCGCCTCGCTGGGCCACGCCCGCGCTGCACGATCGCAATTCGGTTGGTGCGGTAAGAGTAATATCCGTCCATCCACGAGGCGTCGGCCCCGTCGGCCTGGCGGCCATAGGCGTCCAACTCGTCATACGAGGTGAGGCACACGCAGACCAGCCGCCCCTGCGGAGACGTCAGCGAAAACCCCGCTTGTGAGAATGACTCGTAGAACGTGCGCTGCACGCCGTCCAGGAATCGCCCCGTAGCCGCGGCATCGCCGCTGTCCGCGGAGGAAAGCACGAGGAAGTGATCGCTTTCGTAGGTCTGGAGGTTCAGGCCGATCCGGCAGACATCGGAGGTGCAACGAGCGGCATCGCCCGAGGAACTCGCGCTGGAACCAGCGCCCTGCGTCCCAGCGGAACAGCCAACACACAATAGACCAAGCGCCGTGAGTAAGACCAAGCGGTGTGGGTACAAAGGAATGTTTTCCTAAAAGCGCCTAGGTAAAAGCACTATGCGACGCGTAGGGGTTATATCACTTTTGCGGAGCGCGATCAAGTGAATAACGTTATCGGACCTTGAGATGTGAACAGGCATCCTTAATCAGTTAACTCCCGGGATTGCCTGTGCGGCATTCCCGGGAGTTAAGTGACTAATTTGTAACCATTTAACGGGCCTAGTCGGCGGCTTAGGAGATTAGGCTATCGCTTCCGCCTCTGCCCTGGACGTCTTGCCGGCAATGCCATACTTGTTGGAGAGCTTCTGCAGGAAGTCGTTGCGATACGGATACCACAGACAGGCGGGGATCGTCTTGACCTTGCCGTCCTCGGTGTCCTCATAGGCGAAAACCGCCTTGCAACTCTCCATGCGTGCGGCGTCGACGGAATGCTGCTCCTCGAACGGCAGCATGGCCACGCGGGTGATCCACCTGGGGCGGCGTTTTTGCGTGACGCCGTCGCTGGCGGTCTTGCTGGTGAGCTTCAGTTGCAGGCCTTTGAGCTTGTACTTAAGAGCTCCCCATGCCAAGGCGCCGAGTTTGAGTGTCTTAAAGGTCCACGGGGCGTAAGTCAGCAGGATACGCACCCGCCCACGCAGGCGGTCGAAGGCCTTCTTATTGTCCAGGCGGTCCAGCTTGGGGTCGAGCTTCTTGCTGATCTCAGCGAACTCAACAAAGGCCTGTCCGAAGGACTTCTTGAGGTAATGGCTGAAGCTGATGAAGTGCTTGCCGTTAGAGACCAGCCACGTCATCGACTCGCAGTTGGGGTGCACGCCCGCCAACAGCAGCGTCTCCGACCGCGGATTGGTCCTGAAGAACGACCGCATCTTCCGCGCGGCGTAGGCCAGGCCGGCTGGAATGAATTCTACCTTGCCGCCTGCAACGTTATCTTGGACCATCTTTTCCACGTCTTCCATCGTGGTGGTCTCGACCGCGTGGAACGTGCCCTCTTCCCAATTCTCCGTCAGCGGGATGAGGCCGACGTCGGCGACCACGTCGCGGTTGTCATGGCAGTACTGCAGGAACTCAGCCATGTACTGGTCGTTGATCCCCTTGGCGGCGCAGGCGATGATCGTGTGCTTCCGCCGGCTGTACTTGCGCAGGTTTTCCATGGCCTTGAGCTTTTTCGCGCACGCGCCGGGCTGGTTGCGCATCTTCTGGTAGATCTCGGGGCGCACGCCGTCGAAGCCAAGCCGCACGGCCACTCGGGACTCGCACAGCTTGCGGCAGTAGTTCTCGTCGGCCAGCCGGATGCCGTTTGTGGTCACGTGCGGGGCCAGGCGGTACTTGCGGGCGATCTTGATGATCTCCAGCAAGTCCTCACGAACGGTTGGCTCGCCGCCGAAGAGCTGGACGACCGGCAGGGGGTCCATTTTGCCAAGCTCGGCGAAGATCTTTTCGAAGTACGACAGCGGCGGGTTGAAGTCGAACCCCATGCCGCGGATCGTTGCGATACAGATGGGGCAGTTCATGTTGCAGCGGTTTGTGACGTCCAGGAAGACCATGTTGGGCTTGTGGTCAACGTGGCAGCCGTCGCAATTGAGTGAGCAGGCTACCGGCTCGTTAGGTACGTAGGAGTACAGGTCGCGCTTGGCCTTCCATGCCGCCATGTCGTTACTGACGAGGGATTCGGTGACCCCGCATTCGGGGCAAGTCTTGCGGATCCAGACCTGCTGGTCATGCTCGAAAAACTCGGCTGGCACACGGGCACGGCACTTGTTACAGAGCCCAAGGTTAATCATTGTTTCATCCTTATTGTGATGGTGCTCAGACCACATGGCTAAGCACCATCGCCCACTTGTGTCACACTTAGACCTGGTACAAACCTGCGTCAATCATACAGAACGGTCATAGGAAATCCAGAGGCTACAAGAGTTTCCACAGGGCAATCGCGGCGAGTCGCGGGGCAGGCCCCTCTTGGCAGGATGAAAATAATGAAAGGGATACTGCCAAGAAATGGCATTAATTATTGCTAGCTTGGCAGTTTATGATCTCGCGAACAGTGCCGCTAAGAACAACTAATGCTATCTTCTTCGCCGTATCCCTTTAATCGCTTTTATCCTGCTAAAAACGTCTCACCTGACCATCACAGCGTGTTTGTCCTTCATGCGGACCAGAACGTGCTCCAAGGTGCCTTGGAATGGGCCGGGGGTTTCCATCTTCAGGGACACCAAGGCGGCGGCGAAGCGGAGGCTTTCCTCCACGTCGTGCTCCTGACGCCAACTGAGATAGGCGGCGAAGGTGGTGTCGCCGCGGCCGGTGCGGCCGATATCGGTTGAGTTGGAGAATTTCTGGTAATAGGCCTTCCCCTCGGCCAGAGACAGAACGCCCTGGGCCTGGGTAATGACGACCTCGGGGCAGCCCCAGGACTGGATGATCCCGGCGGCGGTGGCCAGGTCGTCGCTGCCGGTGAGCATCTTGGCTTCGACGATGTCGAGCTTGACGCTGTCGAGCAAGGCTACGATCTGCTTCTTGGCAGGCACGTCGGCAAAGCTGATGTGCCTGGTGGCCAGGTCTACCTGCCTGACGAAAGACTGCATGTCTGCCGACAGCGTCCATGGCCCGGACCGCAGGTGGCGGATCAGGTCCAGCGTGAACTCCTGGTCCGTCACGCCGGCAAGGTGAACGTGCCGCGTGCTCAGCGTGGGCAATTCGCCGACAGTGATTGGCTCGGCCGACTCGAGTTGGAGCATCTCGCGATCGTCGACGTTGTCCGACGGGTGGATGACCCGCATGCGTGTGGTCTTGGCGGCGGGGATAATGGCGACGTCAGCGCCTGACTTGCCGATGGCGGCGAATTCCGCTATGTCCGCGGGGTTAAGCTTGAGGATTGCCTGTACCCGCTTGCCGGTTCGCACCGCTGCCATAGCTCCGCACAGAACAGCGCTGCCAGCTTGATAGACGGTAGGACGGCCGTGGTGAAGAATCTCGTCAAAGCACACATGCCCAATGAACGTCAAGTCATACTGCGGTTGCATCATCGCTAAAGAAACCTCGATCCTTGTGTTTATGCGAATCCTGTCCTAAATATCAGTTCATGTCGTCTTCGCCTGAACTCGCGCCTGGACGCGGATCAGGCTTGCCTGTCGGCGCTGTTCGATCGCGTCGAGACACGATCATGTGCCCGCCTTTTCGGGGCGTTTGAACAGGTCCAACTACGCCGACAGCCAAGGCGACCCTTGTGTCTCGGCGGACTTGCTCACCGCGAAACGGTCGTTGCGGGCGGTACAGCAATGCTTTCTCCGCCAAGTTTAACCATTACCGGCCGCGTATTGTCGGCGGCGGCCTCCAGTTCAACCTTGCCCGGCCGCAGCCGTACGTGCAGGCGTTGGAACTGCCAATGCACGGTGAAATCCAATTTACTATACTGCCTGGGCAGGTTTGGCTCAAGATGCAAGGCATCGCGGCGGGGGGTGAGTCCGCCAAAACCGAAGACCAGCGTGAACCACTGCAAGGCACCACCCGTCAAGTGCACGCCCCGGTCGCTGTCCATGTTCACGTCATCCAGGTCCATGCGGCAGCTCTTGTGCAGGTAGTACATGGCCTCGTCGTTCAGGCCGCAACGGGCGGCGGCGTAGGCCATGCCCGGCAGCGACAGGCTGGACCCGTGCAGTGTGCGGTGTGCGTAGTACTGCCAGTTCTTGCGGCGGATATCCAGCGGGAATTCCTGCTCGAATGGCCCGAACATGGCCACCACGTCGGGCTGCTTGACGGCCTGGCTGTGGCGGCAGTAGGTCTCGCAGATGCCCTCGATGTCGCTGGACAGGGCGAAATACCCGTCGAACTCCTCGATGATGCCGTCGGCGTTGGGGCCGATGATGTAGAACTGGTCAACGATCTTTTTCCATTGCGCCAGTTCGTCGGCGGCCAGGCCCACGCGGGCGGCAGCGGGGGCGTACTGGGTGTCGGCGGCCAGTTCCAGGGCGTACTGGAGATTCCACTTGGCCAAACGTGAGATGAACACGTTGTTGTCGGCGAATGTGTGGTACTGGTCAGGGCAGCCGATGTCCGGCAACTCGAATGCCTTCCTGGCGTCGGACCATCGCACGCGCGAGGCGTAGAAGCGGGCGGTCTCGAAGATGAACTCGGCGCCCATCTTCACCAGCGCGTCATGGTCGGGCGTCAGCTCGTCGTAGAGCTTGAACATATACGAGGCATCGGCAGAGATGTGGATCTCGCGCTCCTGAAGGCATAGCCAGTCGGCGGTTACTTCCTCGCCGCGTGCCTGGGTTTCCCAAGGCACCTGGGCCCCGCGGGCACCCCAGCGCTTGGCATTTGCGCGGTAGGCGTCGAGCTGGTTGTAGCGGTACTCCAGCAGCAGGCGTGCCTGTCGGGGCTTGGTCATCAGGTAGTACGGGAACATGTGGAAGTCCATGTCCCAGAAATTGGCGAAGCGGTAGCCATGGCCGGTGAGCCCCTTGATCGGGACGCCCACGCGATTGTCCGTGGGGAAGGCCATGTGCATGTGCATCTGCCCGAAGGCAAAGCCCTGGACGGTGTCGGGGTTGTCATCGAATGCCACCGCGGAGGCATCGGCGACCGCTCGGTACCGGGCCACATGCTCGGCCTGGACGGCGTCGAAGCCCTTGGCCATTTCAGCGGCGGCCATCTGCTGAGCCTGCGCCAGGGGCAGTTCGCCCGCGATGGCCAGTGTCTCCAGCACGACCGTGCTGCCCACGCGGAGTGTGCGGAACTGCTGCACAATCGCGATCTCGATATTGCTGCCGCCGGTGATGCACACAATGCTCTTGCCATTGGCCGTTTCGGCGGAGGCAGTCTTTTTCCACATGACCACGCCGCCAGTGTTAGTCACGGCCTCGTTGATGAATGGCGTGATATCGATGGCTGCGTCGTGGTCCAGCGGTGTGACCGCGTATCGCATGGCGAAGAGGTGGCGGTTAGCAAAGCTTACCAGCCGCCTGCTCTCCACGCGTGTGCGACGCCCGGCGGAGTCGCGAAAGACCAGGCATCGCCGCATGACGCCCTGGTCCATCTCAATCAGTCGCTCGTTGGAGAGCACCTTGGTCTTCTCGTGCTCGAACGCCACGCCGCCAACGCTCAGCCGCACGCCCAGCGGGCAGGGCAGGTTGGGCAGCGTCCAGACGCTGTGCGGGCCCAGTGAGTCGAGGAACTCGCGGCCCATGCGCTTAGGGTGCGTCAGGATGTGGTCGGGATCGTGGAAACCAAGCAGGCTCGCAGGGCCTCCTGAGTACGTGCCGCTGACGTAGAATTCGCACCGGCCCCACGAGGGCATTTCCTCGTGAAAGCCGCGGAGTCCCAGATAGCCGTTGGACAGCGAAAAGGTGGTGCCCAAGCGTCCTTCGAGCTCGGGCCTGGTGGACTGTGCCCAGAATTGCAGCCGCACATCGCGGCCTTGGATCGGATCGTTCATGTCGTGCCTTTTAATCGGATAACAGTGTTTTCGTCCAGCGGTGTCAGGCGAGATCTGCCGACTCGACGTGAGCTGTCATGCGGTGCCTTTGTGTTCGGATCGCAGCAACACTTCGTCCTGCATCTGCGGTGAGAGGCGGATGAAGTAGTCGACGTAGCCGCCGATTCGAACGGCCAGGTCACGGTACTGCTCGGGGTGCTTGCGTGCGGCGAGCAGCGTCTCGCGGTCGATGACGTTGATCTGCGTCTCGAAGCCGCCTCGCTGCAGGAATGTTATGATCAGGTCGCGCAGGCCCTGGCGGGCGTTGGGCGACTTCAGCAGTTGGGCGCTGAACTTCATGTTGTATGCCAGGCCGCCGATCATGGCCGTGTGGTCCCAGCACGTGGTGGACAGAATGCCGGCGGTTGGCCCGTTGACCTCGCGACCCTGTGCGGGGCCACACCCGTCGGCGAAGGGGAAGCCTGCCTTTCTGCCGTCGGGGGTGGCGCCTGTTACGCGGCCCAGTTCTTCATGCTGTATCCAGCAGAAGCAGCCTGGGACAACCGGACTGGCATTGGGTTCCACGCTGTGGCGGCGGCACTCCTCTATGAGGAACTGCGACATCCGCTGCACCAGTTGGTCGGCCTGGGGGGCGTTGTTGCCGTACTTGGGATACGCCTCGGCGAAACGGCGACGCATGGCGTCCTGGCCGTCAAAATTGCTGTCCAGGACGGCCTTGAGCTGGGCGAGGGTCATCTGTCCCTGGCCATCGCCGAAGACCTCACGCGACAGCACCACGAGTGAATCGGCCAGGTTCGCCAAGCCGACGAAGGAGACCTCGAGCCAGTTGTACAAGGCGCCGCCGCGGTCGATGTCCTTGCCGCGGCCCAGGCAATCGCGAGTGAAGACGCTCTGCAGAGGCTTGCCTTCGTGGGCCGCCCGAAGCTGCCGCATGGTATTCTGTTCGGCGACCGCCTTGGCGATGGTAGCCGACATCCGTCGCTGGTAGGCGGCGAGGAACTCCTCGAAGCTCGTCGAGGCCTGCGGGGTGTTTGCTTGTGCTGCGATCTCTTCCAGCAGCACCCCAGTTAAGTTGAAGTACGGCGAGGCCACCCAGACGCCGCTGCCGCCGACCGGCGTGATTTCCACGCACGTGGAATTGATGTAGTTGGAAAGCTCCGCCCGCGGCACGCCAAGATCGGCCAGGCCGTTTTGTATAACGGCATCGTTGAAGAACGCCGGGGTTGGCACCCCCGAGGCCACCAGATCCACCGCCAGATCCATCAGGTCCTGGGGCGTCTTGGGGTTCCAGCATACGCCCACGGTCGGAAGTATCAGCCGCGTCCGCCGCAGCGCCTCCAGGCATAGGTACGAAAGCTCGTTGGTGAGGTCGTTGCCCGCATCGGCGCCGCCGACCATGACGGACATCGTCAGGCCGTCGCAGACGTACTCGTTGATCAGCAGGTAGAAGCTCTCCAGCAGCAACAGCGCGGCGTCGGGGGTGAGCCTGCCGCTGGCGATGTCGCGACGATAGTAGGGCAGGAGCGTGCGGTCAAGCCGCCCGGGGACTACCAGGGCTACGTCGTCGAGCATCACGCCAAACTCGACGAGCCACATGAGCTGGATCGCTTGGCGGAAAGTCTCCGGCGGGCGGTGGGCTATGAAGTCAATGTCCTGCGCGAGCGATTCAAGCTCAGCCTTACGCCAGTTTGGTGCACCGGCCGCCGCGGTGCGCGCGGAGGCTGCGGCATTCTGAATCAGGCCTGCGAGGCCTTCCATCGCAATGAGGAACGATTCGTAGGTCTGTTTGCAGTCTGTGTCGGTGGCCTGCTTCGCAAGGGTTGCTACCTCGGCAGCCAGTGCATCCAGCCCAATTTCAAAGAGCCTGGTGAGGTCAAGCTCACAGTGCCCCGTCAGGCCGGTGTCGAATTGGAATTGCTTACGGTACTTGATTGCCTGGATGTAGGTTTCATCGTCGACAGGCACGGTGTCGGTCACCCGTCGGCCGGCCAGCAGTTCCAGTTCGTTCATCTCGAGTTGTGCCGCCCGGAGGCGTTCGCGGCAGAGCATTGCCCTTCGCAAGGACCAGGGCTGCACACCCTCAGATTGGCGAAGTAACTGTTCGTCGAGTATGGGGTTCCATAGGCAAGACATCAGCCGATCATAAAGACTGGGTCTCAACTGGGCCATCTGCTGCTTGCGGTCAAGGCATAGTTGCCTGAGCGCAGCGATGCGGTCGGCGTCACTGGGGCGGCCTTGGATGTTAATAGCGTGTGGTTTACTGCTGATTGTCATTAGGCCAATCCCTGCGACGCGGGCGTGTAGCCTCGACGGTCGAGGATATCGTAGATCTTCTCGATCACTGGCCCGTTTTCGACGATGTTGCTGAAGTACCAATACATGCAGGTGTTGTCCTGCATGCAGTCCAGGTGGTATTCGAAGAACTCCGCCTCATCCGCGAAGTTTTTGCCCCATGAGAGCGGATCGTTGTCCTTGTGCATGTTATGGCACAGGTGAGGGGCGATCAGGGCCTTGCCGGAAAACGCCGGGATGAGCACGGCTGGGTCGTCGCTGTTGCCTGGGTTCCAGTTGTAGCTCTTGACGGGCCCGATCGCGCGGATGTTGTCATAGTACTGCTTGCGCCACGTGCAACTATGGTAGATCAAGGGCCCGCAGGCGGCGGCTAACTGATTGAGGTAGGGGACACTGAACTCCAGGTGCATGGCCGGTGACAGCAGGCTCATCGTGTCGTCGGCCACCATGACGCCGGTTGGGTCGGACCAGATGCCAGGCCAGGCGGATGCATTGAGACGATCGCCCGCCAATCGCTTGAATTCCTGGACGAATGCGATGATGAAGGCGGTGATCTTCTTCAGCAGGCAATGCATCGCCTCGGGGGCGTCCACGAGAGATATGTAGAAGCTTTGGTCCCACATCAACTCGGCCACCTGCAGAGGCGACTGGATGTCGTGCAGGACGACCGTGGTGTGCGGGTCCTCGGCCAACAGGGCCTTGAGGCCATTGAGCACCTGGCCGCTTCGGCCCTGGTATATGTCTGGCGCGATCAGCTTTTCGGCGTCCTCAGGCCCGTGCAGGATAGGATCGATCCACTCGTTGCCCTGGCTCGTCCGCACGGAGGGGCAACCCAGTGCCAGCGGAAAGAGTATAGTCCCGGGGCCTTGCACGCCTTTCCATCGCTTTGGGGTCCAATCCCAGTGCTTCATGGCGTTGAGGCGAGGGCTGGCAGTAGGCATCAAGCCGGTGTAATAGCAAGCCTTGTGCGTAGGGTTAGCCCACGCGTCGAGGATCATCTGCCTTATCCGCTGATCTGTGTCCATACTCATATCATACCAGTTAGAGGGGGGATGCAACCATGGTCGCGTGAAGGTAAACTACAGGGCGTGGTGCATTGCCGGCCTTGGCGGGGTAATCTAATGTAAGTGGGCTGCAATGCTCTTCCATCCTTTTCCGCACCGGCCGGAAAAACTGTTAACACTTGACACGTTAGTTATTCCGGGTATATCCAGAATACCAACTGCGCAGGTAATCTGTGGCAAGTCCCGCGACGGCGAATTAACGGTAACCGCTGCGCTCGGGAGTAGCGGACATCGCCGTCCTGACCAACGCGCATTCCTTGCTACTATGTGCAAATAGTCCTTATATGTCAATAGTGACTGGAGCAGCCGGTGAGCAAAGATACCGAAGTGTCCAAGTACCGCCGGGTACTGGAGTCAGTGCGTAACGAAATTGTGAGCGGCAAGTACGCCGTGGACCGTCGCCTTCCGACACGTTTCGAAATAGGCGAGCGGTTCGGCGTGGGCATGGCCACGGTGCAGAAGGCACTGGAGGCCCTGACGCGCGACGGATTCCTGACGGCGCGCCCTGGCGCGGGCACTTACCTGGTGGAGAACGCCCCGCACGAGAGTTGTTTTGCCCTATTGCAGCCACATGAGTCTTATTCCGCGTCTGTCATCCACGACAGCGCCGTTCGGCAGGCCGCCAAGGAATTGGACAATGGGTCATCCATCCAGTTCAAGTACTACGGCATTTCGCCCTTGGTACAGTTCCGCCAGGACGTTAACCGGCTCTGCGACGACGTAGTGTGCCATCGTCTGGCCGGCCTGATCTCACCGTTCCATCATGGGGAGCTTGACGACACGCCAATCATGACCACGCCTGGCGTACCGCGGGTTCTCTGTACCGATTTGAAGCGAGAGGGTGTGTTTTGTGTTGGACCCCAGGGCGGGTCGTTCCAGAAGCGGGCGTTGGAATATGTCCTGTCGCGAGGCCGTCGCCGGATTGCGCACCTGCAGATGGAGGCGGAAACCTCGGCCGGGACAGTGGTGCTGGAGACCGAACTACGCGAGATGGGCCTGGATGTCCGACCCTATTGGATCCAGCGAGTCAACTTGGGGCTGACGGCAAGTCCCGCCACCAACATCATTCGACTGCTGATGGAACTGGAGGGAGAAAAGCGTCCGGACGCCTTGATCGTCCACGACGATAACCTTCTGGATGCCGTGGTGGCTGGGCTGTTGTCTTGCGATGTCCGCGTGCCGGATGAACTGGAGGTGGTCTCGCTGGCAAACTTCCCGACCCCGCGCCCGCAGGGCATACAAGTCCGCCGGCTGGGTTTTGACTGGGTGGAACTGATCAGCAGAGCGGTCGACGTGATCCGCGGCGCACACCAGGGTCACAAGTCGCCTCCGATGTACCTGCCGGCTGTTTTCGAGGACGAACTGCCGGCCAGGCGCGCCGCGGGCCCAAACGGATTGGCTGGGGCGGCGCGGTGAGCGAGAGGGACGCGACTAGTGCAGCGGACCATAACGAATGGCGTAACTCCATCCGCCGACAAATCCGAAATCCGAAGCACGAAATTCGAAACAAACGGCAATGATCCAAACATCAAATTCCAAACGAACAAGGCACGTCGGCTTGACAATCGAGCGGGCTCTGCCTTTTTGCTCTTTTTCACGTGGCATAGAAAGAGCAAAAAGGCAGAGCCATTTCAAAGGACGCGCCTCTGCGTTTGAGAATTGCCGCTTGGAGTTTTGGATTTGTTTCGGATTTCGAGTTTCGGATTTCGAGCTTTTGCCGTCATAAGACGGCAAAAGCGTGAAATACGACATTAGTATCTGCCGTGTTTCTCGACAAGGTCGGCGACGAGTCTTACCAGGTCCAGGTCCCCGTTTGGAGGCACCTGATCGGCTACGCCGAGCATGAACTTGCCGCTGTCCTTGTGAAGCTCGATGATTTTCCGGACTTGTTTTTCCATATCGGCGGCCGTGAATGTCGGTGCGAACATTGCCCCAGGCAGGCCGCCCAGTAGGATGATCCTGTCACCGGCCAGGGCGCGAAGATCCTCAATGGCGACATCTCCGACGGGCATGGGAACGACGGCGTCGATGCAGTCAATGCCGGTGGCGCCAACCTTCTCCAGCACGCCGCGGAGCTTGCCGTCTATGTGGATAAGGGCCTTCTTGCCGTGGCGGTGCAGGCCGTCCACGTGGCGGGTCAGGTAGGGGGCAAGGTATTCATCGAAATAGCTGCCCATGACCTCGGCAGAGAGATTCTCGCAGATCATTATGTAGGGGCACTGGCTCTGCTCGGTAATCTCCCACATGCGGTCCTGGCTCTCTTCGATGGCCTGCAGCGTCTTGGCCACCTCGACCGGTTCGTCGGCCAGCATGTAGCACATGGTCATCACCCCGGTCCAGGTCTTGTTGAACTCGGTGAGGGGTGAGCCCGACACGCATGCGACGCATTGGCCGCTGTCGCCATAGTCGCGGTCCATCTGGTCGAACCAGGCGCGGTCGGCCACGTACTGCCGCTGCTCCATGATATGGCGGAGCACCTTGAGGTCCTCGACCGTCTTCACAGGATGCTCGAGATAGCCCCATGAGAAGGAATCGGCTGACCACCGCTGAACCTGCGTGAGCGTGCCGACCGGCGTGTGCCAGCTAGTGATCTGGTCATCGCCTTGGTCCTTGACCTCGATCCTGACTGACGGACCTTCGGTGAAGCGGAAAGCTGCACAGCCCTCGCCGACATACTCGCCGACGCCTAGTTCCTTGTGAAGCTTTGCGATCCCATGGTGCCCGCGCCAGCGGTCGGGAATGTCACCGATCTTCTCGTGCGCGAAGTACCAGTAGGTCATGTCGCCAAAGAAGGGCATCGCATCGGGCTTTTGCCCGGTCAGGATCGCTCTGAAACGCTCGCGCAAAGTCATCGGGGATCTCCGTAGGATGTCACCGGCATATTAGGATAAACGTTTATCTTAGTCAACAGAAAATTGGCGGCATTGCGATGCGAAAGCAGATTGATGCGGAAGGGGGAGGGGCAACTGCCCCGGCGATGTACTGGCCTTATCGCAGAGGCGACTATCTCGCCCGTGAGCCTCCACTGACGGCGGGGCTCACGGGCAAGAAGCCGATGCAAAGTCTTGGTCAGGACCGCCAGTCGAAGACCATCGTGTTGTACTTGTCGGGATTGTCTCGCAGCGCGAGGTAGCTTTGGGGCGCCTGCGCTACGGGGGTCGGCGCGTCGACGATGTCCTTCATGGGGATGTCGCCGCAGCGGATCCGCTCCAGCACGGCAAGGCGGTCGCCGACGGTGCGGTCGCCGGGGCCAAACACTACTGCGCCCTCAACGCCGGTCAGGTCTCCGGGGAACGCCTCCAGTTTGTTCAAATACGTGGCCAGGAACACAAGCCGGGGCCAATAGTGGCCGCTTGAGTGAAGCTGGGACACGGGGTAGTTGGTGTGATGCAACCTGGCCGCAGGATGACGCAGGATGGTGCGGGCCAGTTCCACACCGCCACGGCTGCCGGAAGCCTCGACGACTATATCGGCGCCATCTTGAACCAGTGACATGATCTGCTCGCGGGCATCGCCTTCGGAGGCATTAACGGCGGCAGACGCGCCCCAGGCCATTGCCCGCGTCAGGCGCGAGGCGATGCGGTCAACAACTATCACCTTCGCGCCATGGTGCATGAGCCACTTTGCGGCAAACGCGCCAACCAGGCCCTGACCGATTACCACGGCCGTCTCACCTGGGGCAGGGTAGCAAATGCTCGCGCCACGCCAGCTGATGGCCGCCACTTCGGTGGGGGTATAGTTCCAAGGATCCGCGCCGACGGGCAGCTTGAGCACAGCGTCGTAGCCGCTGACTACGCAGCGGTGGTGGCTCGCTTGTCCGCCCCACATGAAGCCCACGCCCGGCACAGGAATGGGATTGCGCCCGGAGACCAGCTCGCCTTCGCGCCAGCCGCGGAGGTCAGAACCCACCTCCACGACGCGGCCGACCCAGGAGTAGCCCGGAATGAGCGGGAACTTTCCTTGCGACTCCTTGGCGCCAGACAGCACGCGGAGTTCTGTTCCCGGCGAGACGAACGAGTAGATTGTCTCGCAGATGACCTCGCTGGGGCCGCAGGGCGGCAGCGAGAACTGCTGAAGCTTCACTTCGTTTGGTTGCGTGAAGACGATGGCATTGATGGTTCGTGTCATGGTCTAGTATCTCCCGTATTCCTCGACCAGGTCGCCGACTAGTTTGACCAGCCCCAGGTCGCCGTTTGGTGGCACCTGGTCGGCACATCCAAGCATAAAGCGGCCGCTGTCCTTGTGCAGTTCGATGAGGCGGCGGACCTGGCGTTCCATGTCGTCGGCCTTGAAGGGCGGGGCGAACATGGCGCCTGGCAGGCCGCCCAGCAGGATGATCTTGTCGCCGGCCAGCGGACGCAGGTCCTCGATCGCGACGTCGCCAACGGGGTGCGGCACGACCGAGTCGATGCAGTCGACGCCGGTGGCCTCAATCTTTTCGAGCACGCCACGCAGTTTGCCGTCGATGTGGATCAGGGCCTTCTTGCCGTGGCGGTGCAGGCCATCCATCCGCCGTGTGATGTATGGTCCGATGTATTCATCGAAGTAGCTGCCCATGGTCTCTGCGGACAGGTTCTCGCAGATCATGACGTAGGGGCAGTGGCACTGTTCGGTGATGGCGAAGAGACGGTCCTGGTCTTCGGCCATCGCCTGGAACGTCTTGTGGACTTCCTTTGGATCGTCCATGAGCATGTAGCACATGTCCATGATGCCAGTCCAGGTCTTGTTAAGCTCGGTAATAGGCGAGCCCGGGACGGCCGCTATGCATACGCCGCCATCGCCGTAGTCGGCGGTGACCTGGTCAATGTAATCTGGGCGTGGGGTGTACTCGCGGTGCTCCACGATATAGCGGAGTACCTTCAGGTCATCCACACCCTTGATGGCGTGTTCGAGAAATCCCCAGGAGAAGGAGTCGGCCGACCACTTCTGCACCTGGCTGATCGTGCCCACTGGCGTCTCCCAGGACACGTTCAGCAGGTCGCCGTCCTGCCACTGTTTGGTGCGGACGGTTGAGCCTTCGCGCATCTCGTAGGCGTTGCAGCCGCCGACGTACTCGCCTACCCTGAGGTCCTTGTGGATCTGGCCGATGCCTCGGGGGCCTCGCCATTTCTCGGGGATGTCGCCGATCTTTTCGTGTGCAAAATACCAGTAGGTAAGGTCGCCGTAGAAAGCCATCGCGTCAGGCCGTCGGCCAGCCAAGACTGCTTCAAAGCGTTCTTTCAGTGTCATAAGTGTTCCACCTCAGTTGGGGACTTATTCCAAAGAAAAGCTTCTAACACGGATAATAGATCGCGTCAATCTGAAAAAGAAACGGTTTTGGAGAAAAGCACGTTCGTGCTGCCCCGTTAAGTGCGTTCATTAGTAGCGTGACTTCTGACGCGTAAGCTCGAATCACGAAGCACGAATGGCGAATCAATGACGAAGCACGAACAACAGTCCGCTAGCTCGTGTGTTCTTGGATCAGACAATCGTCATTCGGGCTTTGGGAAGATGAAGATAAGGGACGATCTAACTGACGCACACTAGGTCCAGTCGATCATATCCTTGCGGCAGTTGGGATCGAGGCCCTTCTTGTACGCCTTGGATTCTGCCTGCGTCCGGGCTACCGCTTCCTGCGGCGGCCAGAGGCGGTTCTCGACGTCAACAACAGCGTGGGCGTACATGGGGCGCTGGCGGTCCAGGTTGGGCAGGCCGTGTACGATGGCGGCCACCTCGCCCATTGGCGTGGTGATGGTGCCATGCCCAATATGGTATAGCCTCTTGCCGTCGAAGCCGCACAGATTGACCGCGGCCAGTGCCCTGGCAAAACGCATGCAGGTCTTGATGGTGTCCTTGCCGGGGAAGAAAGTCTGCTCCAGCCAGAACGCATAGTTCTCGCGCCCGGCGGGGGTCTTGAGGTCCTCGGTGGTGACTCGCTCTTCTCGACGGCCGCCGGCCCCGCTGGGGCCAAGCAGCACTTCCACGCCCATGCCCGCCAGGATCTCGTTGAGGTTGGCGACTCCGCCGTCGGCGCAGATGGAAAGGGCGCACTTGACGTTGGCTATCTCAAAGCTCTGGAAGATCGGCTGGGTGAGCGGCTGGCCGATCTCGTCGCGCTCGTTGGCGTAGGACATCACCATATCTGTGTCGAAAGGCTGCTCATTGATCGTCACGCGGTTCTTGCGTTGGACGATGAAATGGCCATCCGGCCAGACTGCATAGTGGGCCAGGTACCGTTTGCCATTGGCGGCCTCTGCAAAGCCTGCGAGCACTACGACCTTATACTGGCTGGCCAAGCGGGCCAGACCCTTGTAGATGGGGCCCTGGCCGGCGGGTTCTGCCGTCGCCAGCACCTCTGGGTAGGGGCCATAGCCGCTGGCGCTGAGTTCAGGGGTCAGGATCAGGTCAGCGCCGTCGGCGGAGGCCTGGCGGGCAAAGGCTTCAATCTGAGCCAGGTTGCCAGCAATATCGCCAGGCTTGCTGCAGGTCGAGCCAATGGCGATGTGGATATTCTTACTCACAGATAACTCCTGGTATGCTACTTCGATTAGATCACACCTTATCTTCGTCTTTGCAAAGCCCGAATGACGAAGCTCGAATGTCGAAACAAGCCCGAATGACGAGTTCCCGGAATGCCGCGGCCAGCGCCAACCATCCAGTCATTGACTTTCTGATCCAAGAATAGATTAAACGCAACGGCTACCGGAATTCTCTTCGTGCTTCGTCATTCGGGCTTATGCGCCAGAAGTCACGCTACTAGTGACGCACTACACTAGTGCCACGTTCCAGTCTCATGTAACACTTCTTAGCTTTCCAGTTTCTCGCCATCGAGCAACTGGACTTGCTTTCGGCCATCGGCATAGGTG
>Ga0265339_10001172_pt1 | contig 19813 bp, 15 predicted proteins | sample 4CB219metaG_FD_202085 | JGI IMG/M metagenome (GOLD analysis project Ga0265339, IMG submission 202085) | Rhizosphere microbial communities from Carex aquatilis grown in University of Washington, Seatle, WA, United States - 4-CB2-19 metaG | ecosystem: Host-associated > Plants > Roots >... | reverse complement strand
AAAGCAAACGGATGTACCACCGACAGGGCCAAATCAAGAACCGCGAGGCCGATTGAGGGCACCGGTACCCGCCGATTGAGGGCACCGGTACCTGCGAACATCGCCTATCCGAATCGCCTGTCTCGTTTGCGTCGAGGCGTGTTCACACACCGGGTTCTTCGCGGTCGTGCGCATGGCGGATGGCTTCGCGCATCGCTTTCGGCAGACGATCGCCATCGAGGACGACCTTGCCGTCATGCACGCTGTGCACGGCGTGCACGGGCACGGTGAAGTCGCCACCGTTCTCGACGTACACGACGAGCTCCTTCTGCACCGCATCGATGGCGCGGACCGCGCCGAACTCCTCGCCGCCTTCTTTGAGATACGCCTGGTAGCCGATCTGAATCGTCTCGCTGGACATGCTCGCCTCCTCCGCAGAGACCTCACTGTACTCCCGCTGGCGCAGTGAGCCACCCACCAGTGCGGGCCGGCGCACGATGGTGCCGACCAATCGCCTGCAGCCATCCGCGAACAGCCGGCCGCTGCGCAAGCCCCGAACGGATCTCGTTCTCGCCACAGCCCATTACGGCGTCACGATGGGGAAATCGCCTTTCGGGTTGTCGAAGAGGCGCAAGAACGACACCAGCTGCAAGCGGCTGCCGTCGACGGCCAGCTCGTCCGAGAAGACCAGATCGCGCAGACCCGCCTCGCCGGTCATCAAACGCACGAGCAAGGCACGCGTCAGCCGGACGGTCGCGGCGGCCTGCGGGTCGGGATCGCCGAGATGATGGTGCAGGACGCCGTTCTCCAATGTCAGCACGAAGCTCTCGCCGACATCGGTGAAGATGAAATTGAACGTCGCCGTCTTCCCTTCCGCCGCCGGCCCGTTGAGGCGCGCCGCCATCGAGGTGAGGAATTTCGATGGCGGCACGTGGCGCAACAGCTCGCCGGCAGCGCGCAGGTTCACGGCGCTACCGCTCACACCGTGACGCAACTCATACGCGCCGGTGAGGTACTCGTCGCGCCACGGACCGGACTCGGCCTGGTAGCCGAGTTGGTCGTAGGTCCGCGCCAGTTGCTCACGCGCGGCCGTATCCTGCGGATCGGCGAACACGACGTGATTGAGCAACGTCGCCGCCCAGCGATAGTCGCCGCGCGCGTACGCCTCCTCGGCGCGCTGGCGCACCGCCACGGCGCCGCCCATCGCCGCGACATAGCGCGTTGCCTCATCCTGCGGCGGCAGCGGGTCGAGGTGTGCGGGGTTGCCGTCGTACCAGCCGAAATAGTTCTGGTAGACGGCTTTGGCGTTGTGCCGCACGGTTCCGTAGTAGTCGCGGTCGGCGAACTGGCTGCGCAGCGACGGCGGCAAGTCGAGGTGCTCGGCGATCTCCTGCGGCGTCTCCCCTTCGTTGGCCAGGCGCAGGGTTTGATCGTGAATGTAGCGATACGCGTCGCGCTGCGCGGTCAACAGCGCCTGGACGCGCTCGCGACCCCACACCGGCCAGTGATGGCTGGCGAAGACGACGTCCGCCTCCGGAAAGCTGCGACGCGCTTCGTCGATGTAGTCGCTCCAGCGCAGCGCGTCGCGCACTTTGGCGCCGCGCAGCGTGTACAGGTTGTGCAGCGTGTGGGTGACGATCTCGGCGGCGCAGAAGGCGTGCACATTGGGCAGGTAGAAGGTGAGCTCCGCCGGCGCTTCGGAGTCCGGCACGTAATGAAAGATGAATGGCACGCCGTCGATCTCCAACGCCTGCGGCGTGTGGTCGACGATCTCGGTGGGCTCGACGAAGCCCAGCGCACCGCGCGCCGGGGCTTTGCCGAGACCGGTGTCGACGTGGCCGCGCGGGCTGCGCGCCAGTGGCTGGCCATACATATACGCGGCGCGCCGGCCCATGGCGGTGCCGGCGAGGATGTTCTCGCTCGTCGCTTCTTCGACGAAGCCGCGTGGCGCGACGATGCGGAGTTTGGCTCGCGCGGCCGGATCGTCGGGCAGCGCGGCGCCCACGCCGCCGAAGTGATCGATGTGGCTGTGCGTGAGAATGAGCGCGACGATCGGCGCATCGTCGAGATAGCGGCGCGCCATCGCCAACGCCGCCGCGGCCGTCTCCTTGGCGGTCAGCGGGTCGACGACGATCCAACCCGTCCGGCCGCGGATCAACGTCATGTTCGAAAGATCGTAGCCGCGCACCTGGTAGACGCCGTCCGCCACCTTGAAAAGCCCGTGGATGCCGTTGAGCTTGGCCTGCCGCCACAAGCTTGGATTGACGCTCGGCGGTGCGTCGCCGGCGACGAAGGCGTAGTCGCGCGTGTCCCAGACGGTCTTGCCGTCGCCATCCTGCACCACGACGTCGCCGTTGCCGCCGAGCAACCCGCGCTGTGCGTCCTCGAAGTCCTGCGGGTCGGCCAGCGGCAGGGCCGCCGCGACCGCGGCGTTGGCAGCCGCCGTCTCGGCGGTCGGAGCCGTGTGGCCTTGCGCGTCGATTCCACCGCTCGCCGGCGGCGGTGGCGCGTCATGGCCGCAACTCAGCAGCAGCGCCAGGAGGCCGACACCTGCCGGATGCCAACCGGCGCTCAATCGGGAACGGGACTCGCTCATGCCACCTCCTGCGCACCAGGCCCGACCTCACCAGACGCGGGGCGGTTTGCCTAACGAACCTGGCGATCGGCCGCCGAGCACGCCTGCGCAGCCACGAGGCCTGCTGCTCCGCACACGCAGGGTTGCCACCGGGCGTGACACCGCCCCATCGTGTCCACAAATGCGACGGGCCCGCCGCACTCAAGATTGAGTGGGCGGGCCCGGTGAGGCGTCGCGACTAGCGCCGCGAGTTACTTCTTGGCGCTGTACTGTCCCGCGTCGTTCTTGCGCGTGTCGGCACCGCCGAATTGCGCTTCCCAGCACTTGCCGTCACTGGCAAACAGCTGTGCGGTGATCGGGTACTGCAGCGGCAACGCTTCGGCATCAGGCAGTTGCAGCCCCTTGCCGAGGAAGTTGAACTTGGCCTTGTCGAGATTGCTGGCCTTGGTCTTGATCTGCTTGATGCCGTCGCTCTGAGCGGCGATGTCCTTGAACTTGTAGCCAGTCGGCGAGCTCGGCGGTCCAACGGTCGTCCAACCGGTGCCCGGATCGACGCCCATCGCCATCTGCACGCCGCGGCTGTCGTACACGCAGAGCTCATAACGCGTCGTCTGCGTCGGATCGCCCATGTCGCTGATCAGCGCCGGGCCGCCCTTCCACAGGAACTTCACGCTGTCGCGTGAATCCGGGGTGGAGTTCTTGATCTTGAGCAAGGCGCTCGACGCCGTCGTGCACGCATTGGAGGGTTGCCCGACGCTGTAGCAGCCGTTGATCGGATCGCACGCGTCCTGCGTGCAGGCGTTTCCATCTTCGCAGTCTTTGTTGCTGCTGAAGACGCAGTGGTTGCTGCCGTCGCAAGCGTCGTTGGTACAGGTGTTCGAATCGGCGTCGCAGGTCGTTCCGGCGCTGGCGAAGCCGTTGCTCGGGCAGGTTTGACCCGCCGTGCCGGTGCACTTCTCGGCGACGTCACACGTGCCCGAGGAGGCGCGGCAGACGGTGGTGTTCGGGGCGATGACGTTCGCCGGACACGCCTGCCCAGGGATCGCCGTGCAGGTCTCGCTCGGATCGCACATGTCGCCCGAGCCGACGCGGCATACCGTGGTCGGATTGGCGACGACGTCAGGCGGGCAGCCCTGGCCGGCGACGCCGGTGCAACGCTCGTCCGGATCACAAATATCACCCGAGCCAGCGCGGCAGATGACGTTGATCTTGGTCGGTGCATCATCCGGAGGGCAGGTCGCGCCGGGCGCGCCCGTGCAGACCTCGTTCTGATCGCAGATATCGCCGACCGAGCCGACGCGGCACACGATGCCCGCATTGGTCGGCGCGTCATCCGCCGGACAGCCCTGGCCCGGCACACCGGTGCAGGTCTCGTTCTGATCGCAAACGTCGCCCGAACCGCCTCGGCACACGATACCCAGGTTGATCGGCGCATCATCCGACGGACAGACGGCGTTCGAGCCGGAGCAGGTCTCGCTCGCGTCGCACGGCGCCCCAGCGCCGGGACGACAGACCTCGGCGGCGGAGCGGAATGTGCACGTGGTCGTGCAGCACGAGCTCGGCGTACCATTGGCGCCGCCTTGATCGCATTGCTCCGGGCTGTCGAGCACGCCGTCGCCGCAATCTGAATAGTAGAAGGCGACGTCGACCTTGCTGATCTCCTGCGCGCCAGCCCCGGGCGCTGTCTTGGTGGGATCGTAAACGTTCGGAATGGCGTTGATGCCCGTCGACGGGAAGGTACTGTCGAAGGCCTGCACATCGGCGCGGATCGCAAAGCTCGACGAGCCGATTTGATAGAGCGCGCCGATATCGCCGTTGCCGTTGTTCGCCGGCGTCCCCAACGTCGAGACGAGCGACGCAGTGCCGCTCGTACGCGTCAAGACCAAGCGATTGTTGACGCTCTGCGCACCGCTGAGCACGTCGTTGACAGTCGTCGAGCTGCTGTAGGTCACCGCTGTGCTGGTGTTGCTGACGTAGCGGAACACTGCGCCGGAGGCGTTGGACGGCGGGATGCCGTCCATCGTGTTGCCGTTGACGTTCGAGATGTTGCGAATGCCGAAGTACACCTTGGTGTGGCTGCCGGTCGCCACCCCGGTGCAGGTGATGGTCGCTCCACCGGCAGCCGAGGCGGTGCCGCTGATCGCGCAGCTGCCACCGCCGGGCAGCGTGTAGGTGGGTCCGCCGGTGATGATCAGCGCCGAGGCGCTCGAGGCAGAGATGAGCGTCAGTGCTGCGACTCCGAGCGTCCATCGCAGCGCACCGCGCCAGCCCCGCGTCGCGGACATCTGCACGCCGCTGACCGCGGACTGTCCGGTATCTGGCGGAGTTAACACCATGATGAGGCCTCCGTTTTGCGTTGCCGCGCGCGCCGCACTCACGTGTTCACCACGAGCCATGCGAGCCGTGACTGCCATGCGAGCCGTGGCTGCCGTGCGAGCCGTGACTGCCGTGCGAGCCGTGGCTGCCGTGCGAGCCGTGGCTGCCGTGCGAGCCGTGGCTGCCGTGCGAGCCGTGGCTGCCGTGCGAGCCGTGGCTGCCGTGCGAGCCATGCGACGCGTGCGACATGTGTTGCGCGAGCAACATCTTCTCGCTGTTCGGCTCAGTGCGCAGAGCGTCTGCCGCTTCGGAGGCATCCAGCGCCGCAACGGGTTTCACCGCTTGGCGCGCTTCGTCGCGGCTGAGGAAATCCAGCGGTGTCTTCCGCAATGAGGGCAGTTCAGTCTTCTTGTTGTCGCTCATGGTCTCGTCACTCGCATTCCGGCGCCGTCGCCGTCAGCTTGGTCACCGCAACTTGGCGGCGGAGGCAAAGCGCTCGACGCGCTCCGAATGGGGCAACATAGCCGCAAGCACCGCTGCCTGCCGTGCCGAGCCTTCGTTGTCGGCGACGGCATGGGCGATGGCGGCAACCGCTTGTCCCATGCTCTCTTCGGTCGGCAAGTCGCCCTGGCCGCCGTTCATGACGACCAAATCGATCTGCTTGGTGTAGACCAACCCGCGCGGCGTGCCGTCGTTGCGGCAGATATGCACGCGCTGCGTGCGCCCGCGCGCGTTCTCTAACGTCAGCACGCACGAGCCGTCGACGATGTCGGTCAAGCCGGCGACGCGCCAGCCGTTGGCGGCTTCGGCGCCGAGCGCCATCGGATGCAGCAGCCCCCACGGCGCCGGTGTGCTCGCCACGGGCTCGGGCCGCCCCTCAGCCGCGCTCGCAAGCGCCGGCGCGGCTGTATCAGTCGGCCGTAGAGACTCGCTGGCGTCAGTCGTTTTCGACAACGCCGCCGCCGTGCCGGCTGTTACTGCGGTGACAACGGCCGCTCCAGCAGCCCCGACCGCAAGCTTACTTACGAACGCGCGCCGCGACAGCGCAGACTCTTCCGGTGTGTCCTTTGGTTGCACAGACGTCCCCCCTTGTTGAAGCGCTTTGGTCCCCGTTCGGGCGCTATCATGAGCCGTTTGCGAGAGTAAAGACTAAATCGGTGCGGCGGGTGCGAATGTTTGTGCGTGGCGTGCCGTCACTCAGCGGCTGCTCCGCGGGCCGCGCATCGCGCGGCGACGAGAGCGCGCGGCAAATGCTCGATGCCGCGCATATCCTCTGAAAAATTGTGGTGTATTTCGTTGACCTTGTGGTAACCGTGACGGTCAGGGGGGCGCTTGAGACAGGCACTAGACACGGCCGCTGCGACGCGCTGCGGGTACGTGTTTCTCAGGTCGCGACGACGAGGAGCACAGTTGAACACGGAGTCGACACAGCTGGGCCGAGGTGTCTGAAGAGTCGCCCGCGACGCAACGCTTAATACAGATGGGGTCGAACGACGAACACGCGCGGCGCGCCGTGACGCAGCTGCACAAGCGGCCGGTTGATCTGCGGCTGCCGCTGGTACCGTCGGGTCTCCGGCTGGCGCATGACGGACACGACTCCGAGCTGCTGCCTGCGGCAGAGGTGTTGCGACTGGCTGGTCTGGCGGCGGCACAGGCCGGCGCGTTCCTGATCGGCGGCGGCGAGCCGTTGGCGCGCGGCGACGTGTGGGAAGTGCTCGCCGGATTGCGCCGCCTGCGCAGCGCCGGCCTGGGAATCTATACGTCGGGCTACGGCATGACGCCGGCGCTGGTCGAGCGGTTGCGCGGCGCCGGCGTCGAGCGGCTGAGCGTCCCGTTCCACTGTGCGCGGCAAGATGCGCACGATTGGTTGGTCGAGCGGCCGGGCGCGCTGAAGATCGCCGTGCGCGCCCTGCGCATCGGCGTCGAGGCCGGCCTGCCGGTTACGGCGGACATCGCGCTGACGCGTCCGACGGCGCCGCACCTCGCCGAGACGATCACCGTGTTGGCGCGCATCGGCGTGCGCTCGGTCACCGTGCGGCGTCTCACCGCGTCGGCAACCGACGCGACGCGCTTCGTACCGCTGTCGCCGCGCCTCGCCCTGCTCGAAACACCGCTCGAAGAGGCGGCGGCCGTCGCGTTGGAGGGGCGCGTGCGGCTGCGCTTGCTCGACCTGCCGCTGTGCGTGGCACCACGCCTGCGGCCATTGTTCGCCGCGCCGCACAGTGAGCTCTGGATCGACGCGCACGGCGCGCGGGCGACGCCCGTCGCCGGCGCCGGCTGCCAGACCTGCCCCGGCGCGCCGCGCTGCGCCGGCGTGCCGGCCGACTATGTCGCGCGCTTCGGCTGGGAGGAGCTCGTCGACGCCAGCAGCACGGTCGATCGCTTGCGCGAGGCGGTTGTCGATCAGCAGGCCGGTCGCGCCTCGGAACCGTTGACCTTCAGCTGGAGCGGACCGGCCCGCCTGCAGTGCCCGGCGTGCGCGGATGCAGCGGAAGAAGTGGAATCGACGCGCGCCATCCGCGCGCAGCTGGTGCAGGCGGCGCGGCTCCGCCCTTCGGTGTTGCGCCTGGTCGGCGCCGAGCTGCTCGCGCATCCGCAGGCCGCCGCGCTGCTCTATGATGCGGTGCGCCTGTTTCCGCGCGTCGCGGTGGCCGGTGAGGCGAGCCCGGTGGCGAGCTGGTCGGATTTGGATCTGCGCCGCATCAAAGACCTGACCCGCTTCGACGTGGCGCTCTACGGCGCCGACGCCGCGACCCACGATGCGCACAGTGGCATCGATGGCGCCTTTGCGGCCATGCAGCGCGCCGTGACGCGCTTGCGCACGCGCACGCCGATTGCCGTCGGCGCCTACGCGGTGCTGCACGATGCGACGCAGGTGGCGGCGTTCGCGGAGGCGTGGCGGCGCGGCGAGCTACCCGGCGAGCCGTATTTCCGTCTCTCAGAGCGCGGCGCGTCGTTGGACGAGCTGGCCGATGCGGCGCGGGCGCTGCCGGTCGGCGCGGCGCGCGCCGCGCTGCGGCGCGTGCTGCCGCGCTGCGTCGCCTCGGCAGCTGGACTGGACGACGACGATGACCAGGCCGCCGGCGGCGCCGACGCGGCGCGCGCCGTGCGCTGGGGCCGCCGCGTCGCGCATCACGCCGGCGCGGCCGATCCACTCGGAAATTTTGTAGCCTGCACAGACGAGGCGGGAACGTGTGGCGCCGCCGGGTGTCCGGGGACGGCGGTCGGATGGCACAATACAGCGAGGGCAACGCGATGGACGGTGAATACCTAAAGCGCAGGATGTTGGCGCGTGAGCGCGTCGCCAACGTCAAGAAACACTGGGTCCGCCTGGTGACGGCGTGCAATAGTCGCTGCGTCTTCTGTCTCGACACCGACACGCCGCGCGGCGTGTACATTCCCGAGGACGAGATCCGCCGCGAGCTCGATCGCGGCCGCGAGCAACTGCACGCCGACAAGGTGATCGTGTCCGGCGGCGAGGGCTCGATTCATCCCAAGTTCATCGAGATCATTCGCTACGCCAAAGACATCGGCTACAGCCGCGTACAGACTGTGACCAACGGCGTGATGCTATCGAAGCGCGACTTCTACAACCGCGCGGTCGAAGCGGGCTTGGGCGAGATCACCTATAGCCTGCACGGCCACACGGCTGAGTTGCACGACCGCCTCACCGCGACGCCCGGCGCCTTCAACAAGCTGATGAAGGGCATGATGCGCGCCATTCGCGAAGGGCGCATCATCGTCAACGTCGATGTCTGCATCAACAAACAAAACGTGCCGTACATCGATCAGATCGTCGACCTGTGCCTGCAGGCCGGCGTGCGCGAGTTCGACCTGCTGCACGTCATTCCGCAGGGCGTCGCCTTCGAGAATCGCAAAGACCTGTTCTACGACCCGGTCGACCACCTGCCGCGTCTCAAGAAAGTCTTCAGCCTCAATCGGCATCCCGGCGTGGTGATCTGGACCAATCGCTTCCCGGTCGAATTTCTCGAGGACCTCGAAGACCTCATCCAAGATCCGCACAAGATGCTCGACGAGGTGAACGGCCGCCGCTTCCAGGTGCGCAAATACCTCGACGAAGGGGTGCCGCTGGAGTGCCGCGACAAAGAGCGCTGCCAGTACTGCTTCATCGAACCCTTCTGCAACACCGCCGATCGCGTCATCGGGCGGCAGAACGAGTCGCGCTGGGAGGTCTGGTCGATCGGCGCAGCCAACAGAGACGACTGGGCGCGCTACGCCAGTCTCACCCGCGCGCAGATGCCGTACGGCTGTCAGTCGCTCGGTATCGAGATCGACGATCTGACCGACCTCGAGCAGCTGCCGGTGCGCCCCGAGCTGGGGATCTACGCGACGCCGCGCCAGGTATCGCGTCAGGTCGATCGCCGCGTCGTCGGCAATCCGCTGCTGATCAATGTGCGCGAGCCGGAGCAGCTCGACGTCCTGCTGACCGAGGCGGCCATGCCGGGCGGCGTCGCGCTCGCCGTCGAGATCAACCAGCGCACCGCGCCCTGGCTGCTGGCGCACCGCGACATCGTGCGGCTCCATCTCGGCTCGCTGCGCCTGCATCAACCGAACCACGAGTTCCTCAAGGACGCGATCGACAACGACGTGCGCGATCCGGCGGCGTTCTTCAGCGCGCTGGCATTGCCGGTGCGCGTCAGCGGGTTGCCGGCGTGCATCGCGCAGAACGTCCAGTTGGCCGAGGCCCCCGCGGTGCTCGCCAAGTCGCTGTTCGACGAGCAGACCGGCCGTCTTGCCATTCGCGACCTGGCGCGCGAGCACGTCGTCAACGGCTACTGGGGCAAGTCGGTGCGCTGCCGCGACTGCGCCGTCACGGCGCGGTGCGAAGGCGCCCACATCAATTTCCTGCGCGACCAGGGCTTCAACAAGCTCCAACCGTTGCGCGACAGCGCTTGGGCGGCGGAGGCGGCCGAGCAGATGGAGCGGCTGCACCCCGAGCTGCCGAAGCGCCTGCGCGACGGCAAGCCGCTCGAGCCCGTCGCCCCGAGCCTGCCCGGCTTCGCGCCGCCCGAGCCGGCGGCGATCGAGCCGCTGATGCTCATCGCGCAGCGCGCCAAAGAGGCGCGCGAGGCGCGCCGCTTGGCGGCGCAGCAGAAGGAGAGCGCGCCGCCCGCCTGACGGCGACGCGACATCGAGCCATGGCGAATCTCGGCTACCTGCAGCTGACGCGGAATTGCTACCAGAAGTGCCAATTCTGCAGTAATCCGCCGTCCGGCGTGCATCTCGATGAGATCGCCATGCGCGCCAATATCGATCGCCTGGTCGAGATGGGCTACGACGGCGTCATCCTGACCGGCGGCGAGCCGAGCATCTCCGAGCTGCTGTTCCCCGCCCTCGCCTATGCGCGCGAGAAGAAGCTCTACAGCCGCATGATCACCAACGGCCAAAAGCTGGCGGACAAGGACTTCTTCCGCCGCTGCGTCGACGCCGGGCTGACGCACATCCACGTGTCGCTGCACAGCTATCGACGCGAGGTGCACGACTACATCACGCAGTACAAGGGCGCCTGGGACGTGCTGATCCAATGCCTGCAGCACGTGCCCGAGATGGGCATCACCTGCGACATCAACACGGTGATCAACGTCTACAACTGCGACCACCTGCACGAGAACGTGCAGTGGATCAGCGAGAACTTCCCGTTCATCCGCCACTTCGTGTGGAACAACATGGATCCCGACGGCAATCGCGCCGAGGAGTTCCCGGACTGCATCCCGAAACACTACGAGTTCCAGGTGTCGCTGGAGAAAGCGATGGAGTACCTGGTCAGCACCGGACGCAGCTTCCGCGCCGAGCGCGTGCCGCTCTGCTACATGCGCAAGTTCGCCTGGGCGTCCACCGAAGCGCGCAAGACGATCAAGGAAGAGGAGCGCTGCATCAAGTTCCTCGACTACAAAGGCTTCATCCATCAGAAGGAATTTCTGCACGGCAAGGGCAGCGCCTGCGACGTATGCCGTTGGGACACGATCTGCTCCGGCATGTTCTCGATGGCGAAGACGTACGATGAGCGCGAGCTGTCGCCGATCTTCGAGGATCCCACCGCGGTGATCGTGGAAGTGCTGGGGCGCGCCCCATCGCCCGAGTTGCTGGAGCGCTTGCAGAATCGGCGCGGGCGGCGCTCGCGCACCGAGCAGCCGTCGGCCGAGAAGCGGCAGGAGGCGCTACAGCGCGCGCTGTAGTTATGTCGCAGTTCTTGTTCGTCAACCCGCCGCTGGTGCTCGATGAGGACTTCATCGACTACCCGTATTTCGCCAACCACGGGCTGTTGGCCTGCGCCGCATTGGCGACGAAATCCGGCGCGCAGGTCGAGGTGTACGACGCGTTCGCGCGCCCCGGCTCGGGCCGCCATCGCCGCGCCGCCGGCGGCTACGTTCTCGGCGTCGATCACGACGCGTTCATCGCCGGCTTGCCCGATCGCAACTACGACGTCGTGGTGCTCGGCGCGTCGGTCTTCCTGCGCATCGAATCGGCGCACGCCGAGACCGACGAGCTGATCGCGGCGCTGCGCGAGCGCTATCCCGCCTCGGTGCTGCTGCTGTGCGACGGCTACATCGGCGGCCAGCACTATATGGACTATGACGGCGCGCGCGTGCTGGCGCGCTATCCGGAGCTCGACGCGATCTTGAAGTATCCCGGCGAACGCTTCTTCGCCGATCCCGAGCACCTCACCACGCTGCGTGACGCGCGCCGCGTGCTGACCGACGCCGGCACACGCGGCGGCGATCCGCTCGAGCCGTTCTATCTGCTCGACGGCATCAGCATGAGCCGCTTCGACGACTTCCTCGACCACTGCTTCGGCGACGGCTCGTGGCAGAACACCTTCGGCATCAATCGCGGCACGCGATCCTTCGTCACCAGCATGGGCTGCCCGCACAAGTGCATCTTCTGTACGAGCAATCCCGGTTGGCGCCGCAGCGGCCGCAAGCTGTACCAGCCGATCCCGCTCAAGCGCTTGAAGGACTGGGCCTATCTGCTGCGCAGCGTCTTCGCCGCCGACAAGCTGATCGTGCTCGATGAGATGGTGAACGTCCGCCCCGACTTCGAGGCGATGATCGCCATGCTCAACCAGCTCGGCTTCACCTACGACTTCCCCAACGGCATGCGCGCCGATCATCTCAGCCGCCGCGCGCTGGAGCTGATGCAGGGCCGGGTCAGCATGCTCAGCATCTCCGCCGAGAGCGCCGAGCAGAGCGATCTGGACGGCGCCATCGGCAAAGGACAGCAGCTCGACGCCATCCATCGCGTCGCCGCCTGGTGCGCCGAGCTGGCCGTGCCGCTGATGATCCACTACATCATCGGCTTTCCGTGGGAGACGCCGGCGCACGTCAACGCGACACTCGAGATGGCCTGGCAACTCTACGATCAGCACGGCGCCTGGCCGTCGATGCAGTTCGCCACGCCGATCAAGGGCACGGCGCTGCACGAGCAACTGGTCGACATGCATCTCATCCCGCCCGAGGGCATCGACCTGAAAGACGGCGCGCTGTTCCAGCACAAGCCGTGCTTCGATCCGCCCAACTGCCCGCCCGGCTTCGTCGCCAAGGCGCGCGCGGCGTTCGACATGAAGATCAATGCCACGCACGCGCGCAAGCTGATCATGAACATCACCTACAAATGCGCCAACCGGTGCGTCTTCTGCGCCACCGGCGACCGCATCTCGGCGGCGCTCGGCTGGGACAAGATCGACGAGATCCTGCGCCAGCATGCCGCCGAGGGCACCAATCAGCTCGACATCGACGGCGGCGAGCCGACCACGCACCCGCGCTTGCTCGACGCCATCGGGTTGGCGCGCGAGCTCGGCTACCGTTCCATCAACGTCACCACCAACGGTCGCCTGCTGCGCGACCGCGACCTTGCCGAACGGCTGTTGCACAGCGGCATCACGCATCTGCTCATCTCGCTGCACGGCGGCACCGCGGCCGTACACGACGCGGCCACCGACGTGCCGGGCAGCTTCGAGCAGACCGTCGCCGGCATCGATCACGTCATGGCGCTGCGCCCGCCGCACGTCGACACCGGCCTGAACGTGACCATCGTCCGCGCCAACGTCGACCACTTGCTGGAGCTGACCGGGCTGGCCGTCGCCAAGGGCTTCGCCAAGATCAACTTCCAGTTCACCACGCCGTTCGGCCGCGCCTATGAAGACGTCGTGCCGCCGCTCGACGACGCGGCGCAGGCGGTGATGCGGGTCATCGACCGCTACGCCGAGCAGATCGCCATCCACGTCATCAACGCGCAGTTCTGCGCCTTCCCCGGCTACGAGCAGTACGTCGGCGGCGACTTGCAGAAGCTCGGCCGCACGATGGTATTTGCCGCCGATCCGCGCTTCCCCGAGCAGGTGAATCTCTATCAATGGCTGGGCGCCAAGCGTGAGAAGCGCGAGGTCTGCACGACCTGCCCGTGGACCACGGCCTGCGAAGGCTTCCAGGTGTTCGTGCAGGACAAGCCCGATATGCGCGTCGAGCGCGCCCGGCCCGTGGTCGCGGTGGCGTGAGGCGAGGAATTTCACCACAGAGACACAGAGCGCACAGAGTCGAAGAAATCTGGAAACAGGAAGAGCGAATTCAAGTGCCACAGCACGAGTCTCGCCAGGAAGTGGTTCTCTCCGGTCTCCGTCTCCGTGACTCTGTGCCTCTGTGGTGAATCTCTTCAGCGGTTGATCGATGAGTACCGTCAAGCTGGGTGAGCAGTGGTTCGATTACGCCGACGTGCTGGTCGACGTCATGATCGGCTACGCCTGCAACGTGCAATGCGACTACTGCTCGATCACCGACGAGATGCGGCATGAGAACATGGCCACTGCGGCAGTGATGGACATGCTGATCGCCGCGCGCGCGCGCGGCGCCACCAAGGTGGCGTTCGGCGGCGGCGAGCCGACCATCCGCCGCAGTTTGTTGCCATTGGTCCGCTGGTGCCGCGACCGCGGCTACCGTTCGATCAAGATCCCGTCGAACGGCCTGATGTACTCCTATCGCAACTACGCCGAAGAAGCGGTCGACGCCGGCATTACCGACTTCAACATCTCCTTCATGGCGCACACGCCCGAGCTCTACGCGCGCATCATGGGCAAGGCCGACGCCTTCGCGCTGGTGACGCAAGGGGTGCGCAATCTCAAAGCGCTGAAGCGCAAGCCGGTCGGCGACCTGATCATCAAGAGCGACACCTGGATGCACCTCGCCGACATCGTCGAGCACTGGGCCGGCGAAGGCATCGACACCTTCAACCTGTGGTTGGTGTCGCTGTCCGACCGCAACAAGGACAACCTCGACTCGCTGCTGCCGGTCACCAGCATGCGCGACGGCATCTTTGCCGCCTTCGAGCGCGGCACCCAGCTCGGCGTCACCGTGCGCTCGCGCCACATTCCGATCTGCCTCTTGCCGGGCCACGAATCGCATATGGCCGATCTGCGCGAAGACCGCGTGCTGGTCGTCAGTCCGCGCGCCACCTTCGCACTGTGGGAATCGAAGATCTCGCCCAGCGCTTACACCGAGAAATGCAGCGGATGCCGGTATCAGCACGGTATTTGTCTCGGTCTGCGCCAGGACTACCTGGACCGCTACGGCGATGCCGAGCTGCGCCCGGCCCTCGCCGAGCCGGTGTCGCACGCGACTCCAACGGCCGCTTGAGCGGCCGGCACAAATCCGCCGTTTCAATTTGCCGGCGGCACGTCTACACGAAGTGAGATGACCATGAGCCAACCGCAGATCGAATCGCTCGACGCCGCGACGTCGACACTCACCTTGTCGCTCGACGCGGGCCTCTATCCGCGCGACGTCTTGTATGCCGCGGCGTATGTGTTTCTCGACCGCGCCTACGTGCTGCTCGATCGCGACGGAACGCGCTTCCTCGTGCATCTGCGCGGCAAGAACCGCATCGACGAGCCGACCCTGCGCGCCATGGCCGGCGAGTTCGCCAATGAGCTGCTCGCGCAGGCGCTGCGCCATCAGGTGGTGAAGGTGAATCAGCGCATCATCGAGGACATCACCGCGCTGGCCATCACCGGCGCTGCCGGCAGCGCCGCCTCGCAAGCACACGGCGACGAGCCGCCGCTGATCGATCTCGACGATCCTGCGGACGATGGGTTCCTCGACGATCCGCTCGGCATCGCCGTGCCGTGGGAAGCCAAAAAGAAGGACGCCGAGTCGTGAGCGCCGCTGCGCCGGTCCCCACCGCCACGGTCAAGCTGCACCGCGGCCTCTACGCGCACGACGCCATCACGCAGGCGGCGGCGACCTTCGCCGATTTCGCGTCGTTTGCCGTGCGCCCGGACGGCGACCACTACGTCGTCGACATCCGCGACATCACGCGCGACGTCGACGGCGATGTGGTGGCGGAATTCTTGAACTTTGCCCTCGCCAACTCGGCGATTCGCAGGAAGCGCGACGATGCTTGAGATCGGCACCCCGCTCGAAGCCACCCCCAACGCCGCGGCGGCGCGCCGCTTGCCGCGCGGGCGGCAGGTCGATCTGTCGCGCATCTCGGATCCGAGCCGCTGGCAGCCGTCGTTCGCGGTGCCGTTCAACCAACGCGTCATCGGCGAGCGCATTCTCATCAGCAACGATCTCGGCGATTGGCTGCTGCTGACGTCGGACGAGTTCCGCGATTTCGTCGAAGGCCGGCCGCAACCGGGCGAGTCCCTGTACGAGCGGCTCAAGCGCGCCAACTTCGTCGCGCGCGAGATCGACTATGCGGCGCAAGCCGCGCGGTGGCGCAGCAAGAAGCAGTACCTGTACTACGGCCCGACCTTGCACGCCTTCGTGCTGACGCACCGCTGCAACCACGGCTGCCAGTACTGCCATAGCTCGATCGTCGGCATGGACCGCATGGACACCGACATGTCCTTGGAAACCGCCGAGCGCGCCGTAGACCTCGCCTTCCAAACCACGGCGTGGGCGATGACCATCGAGTTCCAGGGCGGCGAGCCGACGGCCAACTGGGAGACGCTGAAGCACATCGTGCAGTACGCGCGGCAGAAGAACGTCACGGCGCGCAAGGTGTTGTCGTTCGCGCTGGTCACCAATCTGTCGCTGATGGACGACGAGAAGCTCGACTTCCTGCTCGACCAGCACGTGCAGCTCTGCACCAGCCTCGACGGCCCGGCCGACCTGCACAACAAGATCCGCATCTTCAAAGGCGGCAACAGCCACGAGCTGCTGCTCGGCTGGATGCAGAAGATCAACCAACGCTACAAAGACATGGGGCTCGACACCAATCAGTACCGTGTCGAAGCGCTGCCGACGATCACGCGCCCGAGCTTGTCGCGCTGGAAAGACATCGTCGATCAGTTCGTCGACGCCGGGTGCCGCGCCATTTTCCTGCGCAAGCTCGACCCGTTCGGTTTCGCGGCGCGCAGCGCCAAGACGCTCGGCTATTCGATGGACGAGTTCCTCGAGTTCTACGCCAACGCCGTCGATTACATCATCCAGCTCAACCGCCAGGGCGTGCAGGTGATGGAGCGCCACGCGGCGATCATGCTCAACAAGATCCTCGCCGACGAGGAGCCCAACTACCTCGATCTGCGCACTCCGGGCGGCGCCTGTATCGGGCAGATCGGCTATGCGCCGGACGGCTCGATCTATTCATCCGATGAAGGCCGCTTCGTCGCCTCGATGGGCGACGACATGTTCAAGATCGGCACGGTGAACGACGACTACACGAAACTGATGACCAACGCCGCGACGCGTGCATTGGTCATGGCCGGACTCAACGACGGCCAGCCGGATTGCGTCAGCTGCACGTACAAGCCGTGGTGCGGCCAACAGGTGGAGTACAATTACAAGACGCAGGGCAGCTTGCACGGCCACATGCGCGACTCGATGTGGTGCAAGAAGCACAAGTCGATCTTCGATTACTTGATGCACAAGCTCGAATCGGCGGACGAGCGCGACATGGAGATGTTCCGGCTCTGGACGACGAACCGCACGCTGGATCACTTCATCGTCCAGTAATCGTTCGCGCATGAGCACCGCCGGCGGCCCCAGCGGGTACGGCCTCGTCTTGCCGCGCGACACGGGCGACGAGTCGCGTGTCGTCGCCCGCGCCTACGCGCGCTACCTGGCGAGTTGCTGCCGGCAGTTCCTCTCCGCCGCTACGCTGTTGCCAGCGGCGTTGCGCCCCGAGCACGCCGCGATCGCCGCGATCGTGCGCGACGCGCTGGATCGCGACGAGCCGGGCAAAGTCCTCAGCTGCTTCGCCGCACCGGCGGTCGGCACCGCGCTGCAATGCCTGGCGCTGCGCGACGACCTGCCGGCATTCCAGTTGCGCATCGACGCAGCGGCTGCGGCGATGCTGCCGCACCTGCTCTTCGAGCTGCAGCTGCACGGCTTGCTCGCCGACGGCACCTCGATCGTCTGGCCGCACGGCGCTGCGGCATTGTACTCGTCGGCGCTCGGCGGCGAGCTGCAGCCGCCGGCCGGCGCCAGCGGCTGGCGCTTCTCGACGAGCCACCTGGCGGCGATCGCCGGCGCTGCCGAACTCGAGCGCCTGCCGGTGCAGCGCGACGCGATGTCGCAAGCACTGGGCGAAGACCGCTGCGGCTTTCGCTTCGAGCAACGCTGCTGGAGCGCTGGCGCGACGCTGTTCGCCACCATCGACCACAATCCGATCGCCGCCTTCGAGGCGCATCCGGACAAAGCCGGCAACTGCGTCGACCTCGGCGCGCACAGCGAGACCGAATGGGTCGCGATGTTGGATGAATCGTTCGGACTGGTCGAACGCTTCCTGCCCGGCGAGCTCGCCGAGATGGCCACGCTGCTGCAGGAGATCATCCCCGTCGGCTACGACGAAGTGCGGCACCTATCGGCGTCGTACCGCGAGGCCGTCGGCACCGTGTACCTGACGCTGCACCCGAACCTGATGACCATGACCGAGGCGTTGATCCACGAGTTCCAGCACAACAAGCTCAACGTCGCGGCGCACGACGCCCAGTTTCTGCACAACGCGTTTCATCCGCTGTACAAAAGCCCGATTCGCCCCGATCCGCGCCCGCTGTGGGGCATTTTGTTGGCCGTGCACGCCTTCTTACCGGTCGCCGAGCTCTATCGCCGCATGCGCGACGCCGGCCACCCCTTCGCCGAACGGCCCGACTTCGCGCGCCGCATGAACGAGATCGATCTCAAGAATCACGAGGGCATGGACATGCTACGCGCCCACGCCGATCTCACCCCCGCCGGCCGCGCCGTGTTCGACGACCTCGAAGCGCTGGAGCGCGCCCATCTCGCCGACCGCTCGGCGCGCGGCCTCGACAACACCCCGACCGACGCCCATCCCGAGTAGGTCGGCATCGCCATCCGACAGCTGCCGCTACATCCCCCCGTGGCGGCGGGTGTCCCGCGCGCACGCACGGCGCAGCGCGGCTGCTCTGCTGTGCGAAGCTGCTCTCCTTGCCGCACTCCAACCCTCGAAGCATCGGACGCTACGGTAAAAGCCAATCTCCTACAGCGTCGTGACGGGCAGAAGGTCTGCCGACGGTGCGACTAGCGCGCGACGCGCCACGGCTCGGTGGCGGAATCGAGCGCAGCGATTTCGGCGGCGCTGAGCACTGCTGCGAGCGCGTGCGCGTTGGCGGTCACCTGCGCGCCGCGGGTGGCGCCGGCGAGCGGGATCACATTCGGCTTGGCGAGTAGCCAGGCCAGCGCAATCGCGGCAGGCTCGACGCGGTGCGCAGTCGCGATCTCGCGCAGCAGCCGCAGCACCGGTTGGGCGGCGACGACGTTGTCGCGGGTGAACTGGGCGGCCTCGGCGCGCGGGCCGGGTGGCGGGTTGTCCAGCGTGTACTTGCCGGTCAGCAGCCCTTGCTCCAGCGGGCTGTACGCCAGCAGGGTGACGCCGAGCTCGCGGCAAGCGTCGAGCACGCCGTCGACTTCGCGGCTGCGGTCGAGCAGCGAGTAGCGCACTTGATTGGTCGCCAGCGGCACGCCATGCCGCGCCAGCGCGGCGTGCGCGGCGCGCAGCTCGGAGGCGCTGAAGTTGCTGACGCCGACGGCGCGCGCGTGGCCGGCGTGCACGGCGGCAGCGAAGGCGGCCATGGTCGCATCGATCGGCGCCTCGTCGCGATCCGCCCAGTGCAGTTGGTAGAGGTCGACATGCGGCAAGCCCATGCGCTTGAGACTCGCCGCCAGCCCTTTGGCGATCGCCGGCGGACCCCCGCGCTGGCGCAGCGGCGCATACTTGGTCGCGAGCACCAACGGCTGGCCGCTGCGCCGCGCCAGGTAGCCGAGCAGCTGCTCGCTCTTGCCGGCGCCGTAGGCTTCGGCGGTGTCGAAAAAATCGAGCCCGGCATCGAGCGCGGCGCTGAACGCCTCGACGACGTCGTTCGGTCCGAGATCCCGCTCGTAGCGCCAATAGCGCTTGTCGCCCCACGCCCAGCAGCCGACGCCGAGTGGAACGACCTCGACCGGGCTCTGGCCGAGCCGCATGCGATTCATCTGTCCGGCCACAGCCACACCGCGCGACAGGCGAAGCGCATGCGCTGAGCCGGCTACGTCACCCGCGCTTCAGCGTGCCGCGCAGACGGGCGAGGAACAGCACGCCGATAACGCCCAACAGCGCGGCGATGACCGGCAGCATCGGCTGCGAGACGGCCGGCGCCGCGGTCGCGCTCAGGCAGATGCCCGGATCGCTGGGCCGGTCACACGCCTGGCCCGGTCGGTCGCAGACCTGATCGCAGCACACCGAGTCGGCACAAAACCCGGAGGCACATTGCGTCGGGTCGCTACAAGCGGCGCCGAGCGCCTGGTCCATAGGCGTCGGACTGGCCACGGCGGTTTCAGTCTGAGTCGACGTGACGGTTGCGGTGCCGGTTGCGGTCGCGGTCGCGGTGGCAGTGCGGGTCGCCGTTGCGGTGCTAGTTGCAGTGGCGGTGTCGGTCGCGGTTGCGGTCCCAGTCTCGGTTGGGGTGGAGGTCACCGTTTCCGTCGCCGTGAT
>Ga0265339_10001169_pt1 | contig 19822 bp, 16 predicted proteins | sample 4CB219metaG_FD_202085 | JGI IMG/M metagenome (GOLD analysis project Ga0265339, IMG submission 202085) | Rhizosphere microbial communities from Carex aquatilis grown in University of Washington, Seatle, WA, United States - 4-CB2-19 metaG | ecosystem: Host-associated > Plants > Roots >... | reverse complement strand
ACGACCGGGAGCGCGGCGATCGACGCCGGCAAGACGACGAATGCCACCGCCGACATCGACGGGAATCCGCGTCCGCTAGGCAAAGCCTTCGACATCGGCGCTTACGAGTTCGCTCAGTAGCCCAGGCATTCGGGGCGCTCGCACCGATGCCAGGTTGGCGCATCCAACGAAGCTTTCTGGACTGGCACAGGCGCGGCGCCACACTACAATCACCGGGTGCACAGCTCCATTGAAGCCATCCTGACAAGCAAAGAACACATCGCGACCGGTGTGTGCGATCTGCGCTTCACGATTAAGTCGCCAGCCCGGCTGGGGTTCCAGGCCGGGCAGTTCGTGACTCTGCACGTGCCAGGGGGAGATGCGGGTGCCTCCGTGAGGCGCAGCTACTCCATTGCGTCGCCCACCTTTCGCGGCGAACAGGTACGAGTGATCGCCCGCCAGATCCCGGGCGGCCACGCCAGCGAATACTTCACCCGACTGTCGCCGGGCGACCCTGTTTCCATGACAGGTCCCTTCGGAGCTTTCACACTGGGAGAGTCGCATCCCGGCGACCTCGTGTTTGGTACGACGGGAACCGGAGTTGCCACTATCATGCCGATGCTCGAGGAGCTTGCGCGCGCGCCAGAGCGAGCACCGGGGAGACGGCTCGTCTACTGGGGGCTGCGCCGGACGGAGGATATCTTCGCACGTGATGAGCTCGAGGACTTGTGCCGGCGCGCGGGTGCCGAACTGTGCATTCACTTGAGCTCCGCAGGGCCGGGATGGCAAGGGCGTCAAGGACGTATCAATGGCAGCGTCCTCTCGCTTTTGCCAGGGCTCCGTGCACCGGTATTCTATCTGGTCGGCAACGGGGCCATGGTCGCGGAGATGCGATCCTCGCTGGTCGAGCGCGGAGTGGACCGCAAGCATCAGATTCGCACCGAAGCTTTCTTCAGCTAAAGCCTGTCGGGAAATTCGAAGGCCTCCCCGCGCAGATTGGCCAGCGTGGGCGGTAGCGTGAGCGAGCAGGTCCGGACTCCACCCGGCTTCTGTTACTTCGCTCCACCGTAGAAATAGTAGTCGGCGCTGTAATCGGCGCGAACTTCCGCGCCGAAGTTCGCGGCATCGCAACCAGAAACAGGAGCCTTTCCTTGGATCGTGTTCACGCGCTGAATGTATTCCACCTTCGAGAAGACACCGTTCCCCACGTGCGTAGTCGCCTGAAGCAAAAGCCAGGGTATGGAATCAGACTGCGGTGCATCGGCCTGCGCGATCTTCCTTCCGTGTACCGAGCTTCCATCGTTCGAGGTCCAATTCGGCCCCTCGCCGTGAGTACCAACCTGGTTGTCCTTGGCATCGAACAGTTTGGCGGCAGGCGCTTTCAACGTCCAAGCCGGCGCTCCGCTGGCGGACGCGATGCAGGTGTACACCTGCGCCCCAACGGCATGAAAGCGCGCCAACAAGCTGCCCCCCGAAGGGACGCGAATGGCTGCGGGCAGCGCCTCCGCCCGAAGAGCCTTGTCATCCATGCTCGTGGGTGTCGTTCCATGGGCGCATCCCGACGCAACCGCCACAATAAGAAAGGGAATCATCCGGTCGAGCTTCACTGTCGCACCTCCGTTGCGAACAGCCTGACCGACTTCCTCCAATCGTGCCACTCCGGCGCTCAGCCAGGGCGATGCCCCGTCCTATCGGGTGTCTTTCGGTCTTCGGACAAGGACAAGACCAAGTGGAGCGAGCAGCAGCAACGGTGCATGGTTCGAGCGACCGCGGCCATCTCGACCGAGCTCGCACGAGCAGCCCGAGCTGGAGGCGCTGGTATTTCCGGTCGTGCTGCCACCCTCACCGTTGGTCGAACCGGTCGTACCGCCCGCGGCCGAACTTCCACCCGAGCCCAGGCTACCGCCACTTGCAGACGCGCCTCCGCTCCCTTTCGCGCCGCCAGTGCCGGCCGCTCCTCCACTCCCTTGCGCGCCGCCACTGCCGGTCGCGCCTCCGCTCGCTTGCGAACCTCCACTGCCCGAAGTTCCAGCCGCCCCCGCGCCTCCGCTGCCCACGCCGATCGCGCCTCCGCTGCCTTTCGCGCCGGCGCTGCCCCCTGATCCGGCAGTGCCGCTCGTGCCACCCATGCCGATTGCGTCGCCGCTGCCACCGTCACGAACCCCGCCATCACCACACGCGGCCACCTCGGGATCCGCCCCACCGGTATTGTCGAGACCTAGAAACGGGATGACATATTTTCCGTTGAGCGGAGCATCTGTGTTGTGCGGTCCGCCGACTTCAGACCAGACATCGAGGACGTTGTAGCCGCACGAGCTTTGCCAGCTCTCATGCTCCCACGAGTGGGAGGAGATCGTCACCGTGGCAGATGGCGTGGTGGGATCGGTGCTCAAACCCAGGACGTTGGTCCATTCCTTGATGGCCTCGAGCTGGTTCTGATAGGCGATGGTGGCGTCGCTCTTGCCGTGCCAAAGCTGAAGTCGAGGGCGAAATCCAGTGTATCCGGGATCCATGGCGCGGACGCTGTCTCCCCATTGCTGCGCAGTCGGAGCCGTCTTGTCTCCGCAGAGTCCCGCCCCATCGAAGACATTTCCACAACCGGCGGGCGTTCCGGAAAATTCGGAGCCTGCCTTGAACACGTCGGGATACACGGCCATCAGAAGCTCGGTCATCATGGCGCCCGAGGAGACCCCCGCCGCATACACGCGATTCGCATTTCCGGTGTGCTGTTTCACCGCGTAGTCCACCATTTCCATGATCGCGTGCGAATCGCTGTTGCTGGAGCGCGTTTCAGTAGTCTTCGAGGAAACGTCCCAGCAAGAGTTCGATGTCTGTGGATAGACAATGACGAATCCGTATTGATCCGCCGCCGTCACAATCTCGGAGCCCCAGGCGAACATGCTCGCCGCGGTTCCGCCGCAATTATGGGCGATGACCAGAATCGGCGGAGTGGCCGCGACTTTCGCCGGGACGTACTCGTACATCGAGGTCGTGCTGGGGACGTCTCCTTTGGACCATCCAGAGAGCGGGCCCGCAAGGGACGAGGAGGCGCCCCGAGCAGGCGGAGAAGCGCCAGACACGATGGCCACCAGCGCGACAACACCGGCAGACTTCAAGAACCATCGACCAAGCGCAGGATGACGGATTCGGCTGTTGAGCATGAACTACATTCCTCGTTATGCCGTTAGAAACAGGCGACACCCCATCTTAGTTATTGTTCTTCGGTTGGCCGACAAGATTCGGGTTCGAGCGCCGGCGTTTAGGCGTGGTGCCGGTGACGCATCGGGGGAACCGGAGCAAGTGCTGCCTCAGGCGGGTGTTCGTGCAGCGTGGGCCACTTTCGTGAACCGAAATCGTCGGGACATTACGTCCTCCCAACCATGCATGTAGTCCTGAACGCCCTCGTGAGCAATCGCTCGAAGATGGTCTCACTGCTGACGATCTTGGTCAGCCTGCCCTTTGTATCCTGCAAATCGGACAGCAATGCCCAAACAGGGAGCGGTGGTGCCGTTACTGGAGGTACAAATTCGAGCGGCGAAAACGCTGCGGGCGGAACGCCTTCGGCCGGCGGTGCCCCTGCGTCCGGTGGCGCAACTGGCAGCGGAGGCAGTAGCCAGACGACCGGTGCGGGAGGGGGAGCGTCCTGCTCCGACGTGACACCATGCGCGGGCGACGTGGTCGGGACCTGGACCGTCGTGTCGTCCTGTCTGAAGGCGACTGGTGCACTGGATCCCTCGGCGTATAGTCTGAGTTGCTCGACCGCGCCGATCACCGGTGGGACTATCCAGGTGACCGGGACATTCACCGCCAAGTCCGACGGGACCTATTCGGACAGCACGGTCACCTCGGGCAGCGAGCAGTTCACGTTGGCGAAGTCGTGCCTGGTAATTTCGTCGACACCCGTCGATTGCAATCAGGCTGCCCACGCCATGCAAAACGCGGGCTTCACCGCTGTCAGTTGCAACACCGCTACCGATGGCGGCTGCACATGCTCGGGAACCATCCAGCAAACTGGGGGAATTGGACTTCTATCCACGGATCTGTCGGCGACCGGCACCTACAAGACCTCGAACAACGTCGTCTCGCTTACCGGCGCCACGAGCTCCAGCGACCTGAAATACGCGTCTTGCGCTTCGGGGGACAGCATGACCTGGACCCCGCAGAGCACGAACCCTACCCTCGCGGGTACGATCGTCTTTCAGAAGCAGGCTGGCGGATCGGGCGGCGCCGGTGGCTCCGGTGGATCGACTGGTCGCGGGGAAAGCGGCGGATCCAGTGCGGCCAGCGGCGGTTCCGGTTCAGGCGGAACGGCCGGCGCCGGCGGATCCAGTGCAGCCGGCGGCGGGAATGGCTCAGGCGGTGCCACCGGTGCGGGCGGCTCGACCGGCGGCAGTACCGGCCCGTGCGACCTACTTGCCGCCGCCAACACTCCATGCGTCGCCGCACACAGCACGGTGCGGGCGATGTTTGCCGGCTACAGCAAGCCGCTTTATCAGGTCAAGAAGGTATCCGACGGCACCACCAAAGACATCTCTGTGCTCGCCGGGACGAGCATCGCCGATGCTTCCGCGCAGGACGCCTTCTGCGGCACCACCACGAAGGCCTGCACTATCTCGACCATCTATGACCAGACCGGCAATGGCAACGATATGAAAGTGGCCCATGTCTGTCCGAGCTGTTCAGGTTGCCCAGGAGACAGCAGCAAGAAAGGCCAACCCGACGTCGAAGCATTCGCGGATCTCGGCAAGATCACGATCGCCGGTCATCCGGCCTACGGGATCCACATCCTTCCCTGTGGGAGCGGCATAGCGAATCAAACCGGGTATCGCTGCGATACCCCGAAGAATACGCCAACCGGCGATCAGCCCGAGAGCACGTACATGGTGGTCGACGGCGTAGGCGCAAGCTCTGGCTGCTGTTTCGATTACGGCAACGCCTCGACCAACGACATGGCCGGTGGCCTCGGCACGATGGATGCGGTCGAGTTCTCCTCCCAATCGATTTGGGGCACCGGCGCCGGAAGTGGTCCCTGGGTCGGAGCGGATCTTGAAAGCGGCGTCTACACCTGGAATGGGGCCGGGGGAAATTGGAAGAATGCGAACAACGTTTCCCTCAAATTCCCCTTCGTGACGGCGCTCATGAAGAACAACCAAAAGGGCAAGACCGGCGGCCCCTTCACGCTCAAGGGTGGCGACGCCACGACGATCACCCTCACGACCATGTGGGACGGGGCGCGTCCGAGCGGTTATGAGACCATGCAAAAGATAGGAGGCATCGTCCTCGGAATCGGCGGCGATAACGCCGCTGGCGGCAAGGGCAACTTCTACGAGGGAGCCATGCTCGCCGGCTTCAGCTCGGACGCGACCGATACCGCCCTGCAGGCCAACATCGCCGCCGCCGGATACGGGAAGTAGGCGCGGGTCGCAGGTTAGCCCCAAGGCCTCGCTCGGGCTGAAACCGATCGCCCGATCACGGAAGGCGTTCTGTTAGGATACCTGCTCGCGATGGAAAGAACTGTTTCCTGTCATGCTTCGTGAGGCGCTCGCTGGGGCGGTGCTTGCTGCCGTGCTCTTCTCTCCCTCGTGTGGCTCGAATTGCCTGGAGCTCGGCAGCGCGGGCTCGGTGTGTGGCCAGCGTGAGGCCGCCATGCCCGTTCTCGCCGATGGCCAGGGCATGCCGGTGGTCGCGGGAACGCTCGACGGCGCCCCCATTCGCCTACTTCTCGACTCAGGGGCGAGCCGCACGATCGTCTCGGCCACCCTGCTCGGCGCGCAGGCCGAGGGAGACCATGCCGTGAGCTCACTGTGCATCGGCGCCCTATGCTTGAGCAACGCGATCGTGTGGTCCAGAGATTCGGTCTTCAGCGCGCCTGAGGTCGGCGCAATCAACGGGCTCGTCGGCATGGACGTGCTTGGCGCGTTTCTCGTCGAGATCGACCATGGGCAAAGCGTGAGCTTCGACCCGAAGGCGGGTGCGTGCGCGGGGACCGTGGTGCCGCTCAGCCTCGACGTCGACGGACGCCCCATGGTGGTCGCCAGTCTCGACGGCCAGAGCTTGGGACCGATCCTGCTCGACACCGGTTCGCTCTACACCCTGTTTGCGACAGCGACCGTGGCCAAGGCGCCCTACCTTGCCGACAGCGCCGTGGCCGCCACTGGATGCAGCATTGACGGATGCATCACGGGACAGTATTTCACCTCGACAGCACGCCAGGTGTGCGTCGGCAACGTCTGCCTGAGCAATGTCCCGGTGAAGTATCCGGTCTGGGACGCCATCGGCGACAGCCTCCTCTTTCAACGTCGTGTGGACCTCGATTTTTCGCGAAGTCGCCTCACATTCTGCGATCCATAGAATCGCAGCGGACCATGGGACAGTGGAAAAGCGCGATCCCAATGTCCGGACTCGGTCTCCGTCAGGGAGTTTGTTGAATGCGCGCGGAGAATGCCGCAAGCGCGAGGCGCGTGTCTTGCGGGGTATTCCCGTACACCCCGCTTGCAAAGTAGGAGGCGAGCCCTTCGAAGGTCCACTCTTGCCCATGGGCGCCGTTGGCCATGGCGTAGTAGAGCGGAGTGCGGAGCAGACAATTCTGCGCGAGAAAGTCGAAGTCGTCGCCAAGCTCGAAGAATGCCAGAAGGACTTCTGCGAATTCGCCATAGGCCTCTGCCGATCCGCCTTGGTAGGTAGGATGCGGAAATTGGTCGAATGCGTTCCAACTGAACTTGTAAGTGGTCACGACACTTCTCGCGGCCTGGTTCCACCGAACCATGAGCTCTTGTTCGACGCCTGCCGTATCCGCGGAGGTCGCACTGCCGCTCGCGCCCTCGGATCCGACCAGGACGCAGCCCGACCCCGATCCATCAGCGACCACGGCGCCACCTGCGCCCCCACCGATGCCGCCCGCCGATCCGCCGACGGCTGATCCTCCGGCGCCTTGGCTGACGGCGACACCGCCAACGCGTCCAGCCTCGCCCGACGTCGCCTCTCCGGGTTGGTCGACCGGCGTATCCAGCGCCGTGCTGCCGCACGAAACAAGACAGAGAAGCGTCGAAACAATAGAGACTTGAGCTAGGCAACGCATGCGAGAACTCCTAGGCACGAAAGCGAGGCACTTGAACAAGTGGAAGTCTACCCCGCCGATTGGCCTGCCATCATGCATAATTCCACGATGGTCTCCCTCTTTGTGAACCTCATGGGAGCGCTGTGTGCCGTCATGCGCACCCGCGCTGACCTCGCCCTCGAGAAACAAGCCGTGCGACGTCTTTTGGCTCTCGGGCTGATGGTGAGCGTCGGATGCTCCGGCAGCAGCAAGCCCACGAACCCCGACGCCGCCAGCAGCAATCTGGGTCAACCGGACGCGGGCGACTTACGTAAGGACGACGGCGCGGCCTGTGCTTCCTCGTATTGCAACCCGAGTCCGCCCAGCACCCTGCTGCCGCCGGGGACAACCTCGGTGGACTTCAGCATGCAAACCGGCGCGCCCGCGCGCTGCACGTGGTCGCTGGGCAGCGGTGGGACGTCGGTGAATTTCACGGGCGGCGAAGGCACGACCGCGCACACCGCAACCTTCACCGGCCTATCGATCGACACGACCGTCGTCAACGAGGTCTACGTCACCTGCGACGCTGGCACGGACTGGCCGCTGCACCTGCGCTATCGCGATTTGCCGTCGGTGAAGCCGGGCTTTCCGCGGGTGGGCAACCTGTGGGGCTCGTGGGAGGTTCAAAAAAACGGGGGCATTCCCCACTGCGCGCGCATCCCGCTGTGGTTGGGCGCAGGCTTCAGCGAAGCGGACATCTCGCAACTGCGTAGCTTGAACAAGGACGTTTTGGTGCTCGGATCGATCAATACGGTCGAGCGCAACGGCGAGCCCGAGGTGCCCGAGTCGGCGTACTTGCACGACACCAAGGGCAATCGCATCGAGGTGTGGCCGGGCGCATGGCGCTTGAATCTGACCAAGCCCGAGGTGGCGGTCATGCAGGCGCAGTTCGCCTACGACCAGATGATGAAGGTCAACCTGGCCCAAGACGGAATGTTCTTCGACAACTTCTTCCTCGATCAGTCGTGGCTGAAGACCGACTACAAGGGCAACCCGGTCGACGTAGACGCCGACGGCGATGGCAAGCTGGATGATCCAACGTGGCTGGATTCCGCCTGGCGCGCCGGCGTGTTCGCCGAGCTTGCGGCGTGGCGCCAGCTGATGCCGAACGCCTACGCGTCCGGCCACTTGCCGCGACCACCGTCGGCAGAAATCGGCGCGCTCTTCAATGGCGACAGCATCGGCTTCCAGGTCCCCGAGGTGATCGAGAGTCGCATCGGCTTCGGCGATTTGTGGGACACCTACCAGGGTTGGTGGACCGTCGGCCGTAAGCCGGTGATCACGATGATCGAGGGCGCGACGCCGTACCAGATCGGCTATGGCTACGGCTACGATCCGATGAAAGTAATCACCGCGGGCGCGCTGGAGTTCGGACGCACCGACTATCGCAACATGCGCTTCGGCCTGGGCGTGGCGCTGATGAACGACGGCTACTACACCTACGAATTCGGCGACACCTTTCACGGCGACGACTGGTGGTACGACGAATTCGACGCCAATTTGGGCGCGTCTTGCGGTCCGGCTCAGCGCCTGCCGGTGGCAACCGCGAAAAGCACCGAGCATCTGCGCGACGGCGACTTTGAAGGAGCCCTGGCGACGAACTGGAGCCTGTGGGCCGACAACACCACCGGCGCAGCCGCCACCCTGTCCGCGGACAGCACCGTTCACAGCGTCGGGAGCAAGTCGGCGCGCATCGACATCAGCAACGCCGGCGACGCCACCGACTGGAAGATTCTCTTCTCGCAAAGTTCAATTTCGGTGGTGCAGGGAACGTCCTACGACCTCACCTTTTCAGCCCGCGCCTCCGCGCCTTGGGAAGTCGGCCTGGTCTTGCAAAAGGGCGCAACGGACTGGCACGGCTACGGGCTTTCCCGCGTCGTGGAAATAGGCACCACCTGGCAGAGCTTCACCATCACCTTCGAAGCAAATGAAACCGCGAGTGACGGCCGACTGGGGTTCGAGCTGGGCACCCTCACGGGCTCGGTGTGGATCGACGGCGCGACGATGACCGAGCATCCCGCCGACGTGTACCGCCGCGATTTCCAGCGCGGAGCCGTGGTGCTGAATGCCTCGCGCGCAGTGCAGAGCGTGGCGGTCGGCGCTGGCCTGACTCGCCTGACCGGCACGCAAGCCCCGCTCTACCAAAACATCGTCGATGACGCCGACGCGGCCTTTGTCACCGGCGCCGGCTTCAGCGCGACCGAGCACGATAGCGGTATCTGGAAGGCGGCAGGGCCGTATTTCCACGATTGGGCGGGCGGTAGCCACGTCCTCGCCACGGGCAGCGACAACGCAGAATGGGATCTCGGCCTGCAAAGCGACGACACGTACACCATCTCGGCGTGGTGGGCGGCAGCTCCCGAGGCCAGCGGCTGGACCAAGGCCGCGGTCTTCGAGGTCATCGCCGCTGGCGTCGTAGTCGCAAGCAAGACGCTCGATGAGAGCGCGGCGGGCGACGCCTGGACTGCCATCGCCACGCTTGCTCTGACAGCCGCTGACAAACCGCGTGTGCGTGTCCACAACGCGGGCACGGGAATCCTCGTCGCAGATGCCTTACTCGTGGAATCGCGAGCCCGCTGGAACGATGGCAGCACCGCCAGCACGGTCACCCTGAATTCCATGGACGCCATTGTCTTGAAAAGGACAACAGCCGGATGCCCGTAGCCTTCGGGACCGCTGGGTTGGCCGCTGCTCTGGCCAGCGCTAGCGTCAGCGCGGCCATGTCTTACCCTCGCACGTAGGTGATATTCTCGTTCGATGCTCACAGAATCTTCGCCACGGCTCCTGGTCCTCGGCCTGCTCCTGACCCTCGGATGTTCCGAGGACGGAACATCGGCGAATCACCCGGACGCCGGCGGAGCCGGAGGAACGACGGCGACCGGCGGCTCGATCGGCGGCGGCGACACATCGGCGACCTCGTCCAAGGGTGGCACGACCCAAACGGGCGGCTTTTCGACGACCGGCGGTTCGTCAGCGATTGGCGGATCATCTGTAGCCGGCGGTAGCGGTGGAGCCGGAGGACGTTCGGGTAGCGGCGGAAACGCCGGCGCAAACAGCGACGCTGGCGACACTGGTAACGACGGCGTTCCTCGCTCTGACGGAAGCAACGCCGATAGCAACACCGGCAGTGGTGGCACAGGCTCGGGCGGCAGCACGGCCGCGTCCAGCTGCGGTCCACTGAAACCAGCGCAAGCTCCGTCCAGCAGCTCGGGCACGGGCGGCGGTTCCGGAGGCACCGTCACGCCCCTGCGGGCGATCGACGGCTTCGTGACCCGCACCGGGACCACCCTGTCCCTCTGTGGACAGCCGTTCCAAGTTCTCGGCACCAACCTCTACTATCTTCAGTCGTACTCGGTCTACGAGGCCGGCAACTTGCGGACGGTAGCCGACGGTCTCGACGACGCGGTCAGGATGTCTTTGCCGGTGGTGCGAACCTGGGCCTTCAACGACAGCAAGGACACCAACGACAGCGCCACCATTCGCTCGGCGCCTGGAACGTACCTCGAAAAGGGTCTGGTGGGTCTTGATACCGTGGTCGCGGAGGCCAAGAAACGCGGCCTTCGCCTGATCATGACCCTGAGCAACTACTGGGACGCCTACGGCGGCTTTCCTCGCTACGCGACCTGGGCGGGCGCCTCCGGCCCCGACGACTTCTACACGAACACGACCATGCAGGGCTATCTCAAGGACTACGCGACCAAGCTGTCGCAACGGGTGAACACGCTGACCGGCATCGCGTACAAGGACGAGCCCACCATTCTCGCTTGGGAGATCACGAATGAAATGCGCTGTAAGACATGCACCGATGCCAGCGCTCCGGTGGCCGTGATCGACAGTCTGTCGAAGTTCCTCAAGCCCCTCTTCCCCAACCATCTGATTGCCGACGGCGGTGAAGGGTTCGATGACACCCCCTCCAATTGGGGAACGCTCAGCAATACCTATCCGGTCAGTGGCTACGAGCATGTGAGCTACTCGAAGATCGCCCAGCTTTCCGCGCTCGACATGCTCAGCTACCACTACTATCCGGACCCTAACTATTGGAATCTCAACATCACCGATTCCGCGATCGTCGCCAGTGACGCCAAGACCTGGATCGATGGCCACGCAGCCCTCGCCAAGGCGGGTAACAAGGTCGCCTACTGGGGCGAGTTCGGGATCGACGGTACGATGTCTACCACCGATCGAGATGCCGCCCGCGCCCCGGCCTACGACAGTTGGCTGTCGAGTTTCTTCGCGACGACGGACACCAACCCGGTGGTCACCTTCTGGCAGTTGGTTCCGCAAAGCCGTGGCGCCGACGACGGCTTCGCATGCATCCTGGGTCGCGATCCCAAGACCGTCGCGGTCTTCGAGAAGTACTCACAGCCGCGCGCCCCGCGCGGGAACTGAGCCTCGGCACAGGGACCGAGCGCACGTGCGGACCGTAGTCGGCTACGCCACGAGGCGCACGACGAACAACACGACACCGACGATCGCGATCAGGATGCTCGTCACCTTTACACCGCGATCGCCGAACCAGCGTGAGCGTCGCGCGGCTAGAATCGCCGGGAGCGCGACAGCGAGGACGGCGAACTGGCCTACTTCCACGCCCAGGTTGAAAGAAACCAGTGCAATCGGGATCTGTCCGCGAGGCAGAGCAATCTCGCGCAGCGCTCCCGCGAAGCCGAACCCGTGGATGAGCCCAAACGGGAAGGTGATCCGCCAGCGCTTGCTTGCATCCTTGACGAAGAAGTTCTCGACGCCGACGTAGGCGATGGACAAGGCGATGGCCGGCTCGACGAGGCGCGGGCTGGGCGTGAGCACGGAGAGCGTCGCGAGCGCCAGCGTGATCGAATGCGCGAGCGTGAAGGCCGTCACCACACCGACCAGCGAGCGCAGCCTCCCGCCCACGAGAATGAGGCCCAGGAGAAACACCAAGTGATCGGCGCCCGTTAGAATGTGCTCGACTCCGAGCTTCAACATCGACCAAGCCATGCGAGCTGAGCCCGCAGATGGGGTGGTCTCGTCCAAGGTCCAGGTGGCGTGGGACCGATCGAGCACCCTGACTTGCGCCTTGCCCGCGCGGAAGACGCGAGCCATGTGGCGGTGACCTGGCGCCAAAGCATCGAGAATCGGCGCGGCCAGCGTGAGCCGACCGGGAAGCTCGGGACACGTGTAGCGCACCTGGAAGACGACGCCGCCCTCGGCCTCGAGCACCCATGCGCGATCGAGCGTTCCGAGGCAGGCTCTTCCGTCAGCATCGACGGTCACGCCGCCCACGAGGGCGCGTGCGACAGCCTCGCGACCCGCGTCCAACTCATCAGCATCGATCGCACCGTCGTGGTTGGTATCGATCGCGGGCAGTAGGCGGGCGAGCTCGCGCCCGGCCATGCCGATATCGCCGTGGAGCACCTTGCCGTCCAAGCGGTATTCACCGCTGGAGACGCCGACGGCATGGGCCAGGGCGAGGTCTTCGGGCGCCAACGCGGCGAGGCCGATCGCGGCCGCCGAGACCATAGCGGCGCGCCGGATCCCGCGCCCAAGGAGCCTCGTCATGGGACCCGCATCTTACTGGGCGGGCGACTGCGCGACTGGCGCGCTCCCGTTTCCATGGGCTACCGCCGCATAGGGCGCGTCGGTCAGCGTCCCCAAGAAGGCCACGACGGCATCGATCTCGTCATCGCTCATCGGCGGCGGGGCGCCTTCGCGTCTGTTGTAGACGGGGGAATAGATGTTGACGCTGCCGCGGTACCGCGGTGGTACATCGTCGAACTTCTGCCCCGACGGGTAGACCAGGCCGGGCGATACCGCGCGCCGGGCGTAAAACACCACCACTTCGCGCAGGGTCTTGAACACGCCGTTGTGCCCGAAGCTTTCGCGAACCGCGACATTGCGCAGCGACGGCGTGCGAAAGCTCGAGCACCACCTTTCATCGTTCGAAGGGGTCTCTTGGTTCTTCCGTGCGCACAGGCCGAGATCGAAGGACGCGGCATTGTGAGTGCCGGGCAAATCGTGGTTGCGGGGGATGGCGACCGCATCGTAGCCAAAGTCGGTGAACATCGACTCGGCGGGGTTGGTCGACGTTTCGGCCATGCGGTGACAACCCGAGCAGGCGCCGCGGCGGCGGTCTTTGAAGATCTCCAGACCGAGCCGCTCTTGCTCGGTCAGGGTCGCCTGGCCGCGCACGTAGGAGTCGTACTTCGAGGTTGCGGGCGTCATCTCGTCGCTCGTCAAGAACGCTTCGAGAGCCGCGCCGACTCCGCGAAGGATCGCTTCAGGCGCCGAGGCCGGGTCCATCGCATTTCGAAATTCCTGCGCGTAGGGGCCGTGCATGATTTTGGCGGCGAGGCGTGACGGTGTTCCGGCGTTCATCTCGTCGGGGTTGAAGAGCGGCTGGCGCACCAACTCCGCGACGCTGTCGGAGCGCCCGTCCCAGAAGAAACCACCGCGCGGCTCAGGCACCGGGGCTTCGTCGTCCTCGAAGTAGTGGAACTTGGGGACGTACCTCATGTACAGAACGGAGGGCGTGGACCGCCGGGCGAAGTGCCCGGGACGGCTGCCCAGGGCCACGCCGATACCGGAGCCATGGCGTCCCGAAAAGGCGTGCGCCGGATCGTGGCAGCTCGCGCAGCTCGTGCCAGGCGGCTCCGACAAGCGCTCGTCGAAGAAGATCTTCTTGCCGAGCGCAACGAGCGGCGGATTGTCCGGTGGTACCTGGCGGACGGGCACCGGAAGGACATGCGCGCGGCGAGCGGGGATCACCGGCGTTCCGGATAGCTTGGGCACCTTGGCTGCCGCCCACGCCTGCTCGATTGTCGGTTTCGGCGCTGGCGCAGACGGCCCTTTCCCGCACGCACCCAGCGCCCACAGAAGTGCGGCGCCCGTTGCCAGGCGCCGGCGGAATAGTGCTTCCATTCTCAGGCTGATTCGATCGGCATCGAGCAACTCGATCGTGCTCTTGGCTACGGGATGTTCTCGTAGGTGCCGACGGTGCTGCCGCTGCCGTCGGTACAGGTGATCTGGCTGCCCGGGGTGCTGTCGCACACGCCACTGCAGGCGATCGGCGCTGCCATGCTACACACCGCGATCACCGTGCCGTTCGTTCGATAGGCCGTGAACTTCCAGTTCTTCTGACCAACGGTCCCCACGCGATCCATCACCATGAAGCCGAACCCGTTCGAGAAGGCAAAGGTGTTGACCAGGGTGTTCGCCGCCGGCAAGTCGGAGTTGGGGTCGAACACGGCAGGCAGAGCGGCGTCCAGGTTGTCGCCGCCGTTACCGGCAACGAAGGTCGCGGGGTGATTGCTGGAGAAGCTCAAAGCCTGGAAGTCGTGCACGTGACCGTGCAGGGCGATGGCGACGTTGGGTGGATAGTAATTGCCTGGGTAGGCCGCGTTCATGACGGACTGGAGCCCCGGGTTACCCACCGTCGGCGGGCTGCCCGCGGAATAGCCGAGGACCGGGTGGTGGACGGCAAATAGGTTCAACAGGTTCGGGGTCGCCAGGCTGGCCGCTTCGGCGAGCTCGGTCGTGTAGGGCACAAAAGCCGGCGGCGAGTACACGCTCTTCGAGGTGTTCGACGAGTCGAATACGATGAACTGCGTGTCGCCGAACGCGACGGCCCACGGGTCGTTGTAGTTACCCACGTTGTCGTTCGCCGGAACGTCGCAGGTCTTCACGTCCGTGCCGTCGAACGGATTCGGATCGAGATACCGATACCAGCCTTGCCCGGCACGGTTGCAGACCTCGTGATTACCGCGGACCATGACCCACGGGGCGGCCGCGAGCAGCGGCGCTGCTGGCGTGAAGAAGTCCGCCAGCCAGGCATCGGATCCGTAGCCCCAGGGCTGTCCGGCGCAGGCCGTGTTGCCCGGAGGGCAAGGATTGTCGCGATACTCGTAGTCGCCCACGTGCAGGACGAGATCCGGCTGCATGGCGGCGGCCGCCGACGAGATGACGGGGAAAGGCCACTGCGTGGGATCGGCGCAAGCCTGGTAGACGTTGCCGATCGAGATGCGGCAACCGGTGTCACCGAGGATCACGACGCGGTTGACGACCGGCTTCGGCAGCGGAAGCTTGATGCCGGCCACGCTGGCCGAGGTCGCCCCGGCGGGCAGAAGGAACTCGCAGGTCGTCGTCGTGAAGACCGAGGGCTTGGAGTTGCCCGACGTCGCCGCAGCGGCGAGTGTCGCATCGGTGCTGGTCGTCCGGAGCGGAAGGCTCGCCGGCAGCGCACGGACGCTCATGGCGCTCGAAACTCCATCGACCGCGATCGAAGGGCACACGGTGTAGGGCGTGATGAGCCGTGCGATGGCCTGGCTGTTCGCGCCGATTTCCACCCACGCTTGCGCGCCGACCGCCGACTCCGGCGGGCAGGTCAACAGGAGGTTGAACGTATCGGCGCAACCCGCATCTCCGTCGCTCACCGTCAGGGTGAGCGAGGCGTTTCCCGGCCCGCTGCACGCGAAGGTCGGATTGGCGACGGTCGTGCTGCTGAGCGTTCCGCCGCTGGCAGTCCACAAATAGGAAATCGGACCCGGACCGCTGTCGGGATCGCTGGCCGAGCTGACCAGCGCGATGGTGTTACCGACCGGCGCGCTCGCGCTGACACTCGTAACGCTGGCGCAGACGTTGAGTTGCCCGGTCACCGAGATGCTTCCGGTACTGTGCCCCTGCTTGCAGTCCAGATGCACCGCGACCGCCGTCGTCGCCGACGCCGTCACAGCGAAGGGCGCCGACGTTCCGGTGCAGGTCGTCGTTCCGTCGGTGGTCGTTCCCGTGAGGGTCAAGGTGTAGGGCGAACCTGCCGCAATGTTGCCGATCACCGCGCTGATGGTCGCGGAATGCGAGACATCCAGAGTGCCCGAATAGGAATGCGGACCCGCGGTCGAATACGCCACGGCGTTCAAAAAGATGCCCGGCGCAGCCTGGAGCTGGAGCTCCACGCGGCCGAGGGCACCCTTGCCATCGCCATCGCTCGGCCTCTCGGCGTTACAGGCAGCAACACTGGCGGATATGAGAACGAGGAGCAGTTTCGCGTTGGACTTGAGCACGCTTGGCCTCCGATAAAGCTGTGGAATGGAACCCGAACCGGTAACTTCGGTTCTTCGATTCCCCAAGCAATGAAACGATTTGCAACAAAAGGGTTCCAACTGGCGGCGGCGTCGAGCCTGCGTACCAGCGGAATCCCGACGAGCGCGGCGACCTCCTTCCGGAGGTGCACGAATCCAGCGCGCGGGTCCTGCGGTGGCCGGCGCCCTCAGCGCGGCCGAGATTCTGCGCTAATGTTGCACCACCGCCGAAAGGAAAACATGAACGCCATCCAGACTTTGACCCAAGACCAGCTCGACGCTTTGTTGCGCGAGGGTGAATTCCCCGAGAGCGTTCGCCGGGCCGCGCCCAAGGTGGTGGTGATCATGACCCAGGACTGGTGCTCGCAATGGGCCGATATGGCAGCCTATCTGCGTGACTTCGCCGATGAGGCCGCGATTTTTACCGTCGAGTACAACCTGCTGCCCGACTTCGCGCGCATCATGAGCTTCAAGGAAATCGTGTTCAAGAATGCGAACGTGCCCTACGTTCGCTTCTATCGTGATGGCACGTTGGTGCACCAATCCAACTGGCTGCCGCGCGCATCGTTTTCGAGCGTGCTCGGGCGCAAGTAGCTGGACACGATGTCAATTGCGCGACGTCTGGAAATGCCTGGCCGAGGGAGCACCTTGCTTGCTCGGAGCGGGCCGATTGTACGAACGCGCACGAGCGGTCTTTCCACACGCTCGATTGGGACTTGGCAGGTGGTTCTGAAGCGGGATGCGAGAAGGATGCTCACAACTCAACGCCACGACGCACGAAACTCTTGACTAGAATCAAGCGGTCCTGAATCGTTCTTCCATGTTTAGAACGCGACGAGCCTGGGTCGGATCATTGGCGATAGTCGGGATGGCCTCGCTGCCGACGTCCGCCTGGGCTGGAGAGATCGTGGCCGTCTCGGACGTGGCGGCCACGCCCGCGTCGGCACCTCGGTCTCAGACGGTCGTCGTTCCCCCGATGGACCACCGGCCGGGCTTCGATACCACGACCGTTCCCCCATGGTGGATGCAGCGCACACCGCTCATGGGACTTGGCTTTGGTGCCGTGGGTCTGCTGGCCACTGGGTTCGGTGCCTACTATGTTGCCGTCGACGGAAATACCCTGGTAAAGGACAAGATCAACGGCAAGGGTGTATGGGTCAGAGACACCCGGGGATTCGGCTGGACCTTGATTGGAGTTGGCGTAGTCTCCTTAGTCGCTGGACTGTCCATGGTTATCTGGGGTAGGGACGACGGAAGCGAAGTTTCGATGGCGGTTGGCCCCACCTCGATGGGTCTGCTGGGAAAGTTCTAGGTGATGAAAGCCTTGTACAAACTTCTCGCGGTTTCCCCGTTCCTCCTCGTGCTCACGGGTGGCTGCGATTCCGGACGGCGCGAGTTCAAGTACTGCGACAGCACCTATTCCCAGTGCGGCTACGGACGCACGTGTGACTTCGATGCAGGTCTGTGCGTGGCCGACGTTGACAGCGGCATCGCACAAGATGCGGGCGTCAGTAAAGCCGACGCACGTTAATTCCGACAAGCCGACGACAATCGACAGACGGGGCGTTGGGCAATGGTAGGAGTCTTGAGCGTTCTTCGCACGTTGGGGATCCTGGGTGGCATCCTTGCCGCCGGAACACTGTCGACCGGCTGCGGTTCGAGCAAGTCAGTGAACTTCACGGGAGCCGGTGGTGGCGGCGGCACAGGCGGAGTCACACCCAGCACCGGGGGCACCGTTGCCGGTGGCGGTAGCGCGGGTTCGAGCCATGGCGGAGCTGGCTTCGGCGGCATGAGCGCGGGTGGGACGGCCGGCGAGCGGACCAGCGATTCGGGCGGGAGCAGATCGGGTGGCGCAGGCGGCATGAGCACGGGTGGCGTCGGCAATAATTTCACTTACGACTCTGGGACCGACGGGGCGAGCACGGGTGGAATCGACGGCATCGGTCGTACTGGCGCCGATGGCGCCGCGGCTGACGTTGGCGATACGAGGGGGGGCGGTGAGGTCGCTGATGAAGCCGCAAACGACGATGCTGACGGAGCCGGAGGGGTCGACGGCACGAGCACTTCGCACTACGCACAAGTCAGCGCGGGCGAGTATTTCACCTGCGGTTTGAGGACGGACGGCACGATCGCGTGTTGGGGGGCCAACGACAATGGCCAGGCGAGCCCGCCCACAGGCACATTCGCCTCCGTCAGCGCCGGGAACGACCACACCTGCGGGGTGATGACCGACGGCACGATCGCGTGCTGGGGAGCCAATTACTATGGCCAGTCGAAGGCACCCGCGGGTACGTTCACCTTCGTCAGCGCGGCCTACGAGCAGAGTTGCGGCATTAGGATCGACGGTACGCTCGCTGGTTGGGGCCGAAATGCAGACGGCCAGGCAACACCACCCGCGGGAGCATTTACCTCCGTCAGCACAGGTGACGGCCATACCTGCGGCGTGAAGGCTGATGGTCATATCGCCTGCTGGGGATCCAACGACAGTGGACAAGGATCACCACCTGCCGGCACTTTCGTATCGGTCAGCGCGGGTTCTCAATTCACTTGTGGAATCAAGACCGATGGCAGCGTTGCCTGCTGGGGTCGCAACGACACCGGCCAGTCGACAGCACCCGCGGGCAGCTTCGTGTCCGTCAGCGCCGCCTACAGCGACGCGTGCGGCGTGAAGACCGACGGCACCCTCGTCTGCTGGGGGAAGAATGAATATGGCCAGTTCGCGCCACCCTCTGGCATTTTTACTTCGGTCAGCGGAGGCGTTGGACACACCTGCGCCCTGAGAACCGGCGGCACTATTGTCTGCTGGGGCCTCAACGACAGTGGCCAGGCTACGCCGCCGTAGGAAGCACGGCTCTTCGCCTGGCGGTGTGCCCAGACTTTCCGTGATGGTAGTGCGCTACCCCACTCTACCGAGCGGAAGAAGCTGTCCCAGGCGCGCGTTCGCACGGAAAGAGTGCAGCCAACCGGCTACTATGACAACATGGCGCTTCGGTGCCCCGGGGTACCGAGCACGTTGCCGAGTATCCGACAGAAAGTAGCGCGTCGGTCCTATTACGTTCAAGGGTAGCGTTCTGAATCGAGGGAAGATCATGAAGCGTTCGATGAAGGTCTTCGTTTTCGTTCTTGTTGCTTTGGTCGTCAGTCAGGGCGTTTTCGGCATCCGGCTTTGGCGAGCGGCCCACGCGATCCCACGTACGGCGCCGATCGTGGCGAGCGCACCCGCGCTGTATCTGGCTCAGGAGGCAGGCGACTGGAACAACATGTTCCTGGGCGTGCCCTTGCTGCAGTTTCCAAACGATCTCATGACCTACCAGCGGCTACTCTTCGACGTCAAACCGGACATCGTGATCGAAACCGGCACGTTTCGGGGCGGACTGACGCTTTACTTGGCGATGTTACTGGAGAACATCAACGACCAGGGGCGAGTGTTGTCGGTGGACATCGACGACACCGGGATCAAGGCCGTGCTGTCTGCTTCCGGCATCCGAGCGAGCTTGAAAGACAGAATTCGCTTTTTCGGCGGCAGCAGCACGGATGCCAAGATCGTCGAGCAAATCGCGGCTCTGGCCAAGTGAAGTGGACCCCGAAAATAGGACCATGGGCTAAGGTGTAGTCCGCCTCAACGACGAGGCAGGACACGATGAAGAACCGACAGAAGCATTCAGCAGCATTCAAGGCGCAGGTCGCACTCGAAGCC
>Ga0265339_10001166_pt1 | contig 19833 bp, 15 predicted proteins | sample 4CB219metaG_FD_202085 | JGI IMG/M metagenome (GOLD analysis project Ga0265339, IMG submission 202085) | Rhizosphere microbial communities from Carex aquatilis grown in University of Washington, Seatle, WA, United States - 4-CB2-19 metaG | ecosystem: Host-associated > Plants > Roots >... | reverse complement strand
GGCGTTGATTAAGTGCGGGGCGTTCGACTCCCAGGGTGCCCACCGCGCAGCCATGATGGCAGCCCTCGACCAGGCGATAGAACTTGGGCAGACGGCGGCTGAGGACAAGAAGTCCGGCCAAATGAACATCTTCGACATGCTCGGCGGCGAGAGCGGCCAGCCGGTAGAGAAGCCCTCGTTCCCCCGGGTCGAGCCATGGTCCGAGAGCCAACTCCTGGCCGCGGAGAAGGAGACGCTGGGGTTCTACGTCACCAGCCATCCGCTGGTGCGATACGCCCGCGAACTGGACAGCCTGTCGGTAGTCAGCGGCGACCAAGGCGGGCCGGGGCAGAAGGTGTCGCTATCTGGACTGGATGGCTTCCCCGACGGCGCGCGGATCAACGTGGGGTGCATGATCGCGTCGGTGCGGCCGACAGTGACCAAGAACGGCAAATCGGCCGGCAAGAAGATGGCGATGCTGACCTTGGAGGACGTGACGGGCAAGAGCGATGCGGTGTGCTTCAGCGAAACGTACGAGCGGCTGGCGTCGCTGATCGTGCCCGAGGAGATGGTATTCGTAGCAGGCACGATCGACAAACGGCGCGAGAAGCCCTCGATCGTGGTGGACGAGATCATCCCGATCGACTCGGCCCTGGAGACATTCGTCGGCGCGATGCTGCTGCGTCTGCCGGCCTGCGGTGCGGGCAGCGAATTCCTCAAGCGGCTAAAGGATATCCTTGTCCGCCACCACGGCTCGTCGCCGATATTCTTCGGCCTGCGCCCCACCACCCATGCCGACGTAGTAACGATCCTCCGCCCCGACGCCCAGTGGCACGTCAAGCCCACACGCAAACTGGTGGATGAGCTGATTGGCCTATTAGGCGAGGAAAACCTGGTCCTCCGCGCCAAACCCATGCCCCCGCCCCAAAAACGCAACAGCTGGCAACGCAACGGCGACGTAAAAGGCCACAACGGCGTAGCCAGCGACGCAGTGACACGGTTCAATTAGGAGGGCCACATAGCCACGTAGCCACTAGCCACGTAGGGTGCCACGGCTAAGCGTGGTCCGCGCGGCCGTGTCTTGCGAAACTGGATTCGCTAAGTAGGGTGTGCAGGTTCTGATCGCGTCGTAGGCGATCAGGTCCTGCACACGCGAGCACCCTGACACGATTCGGTGTGCAGAACCTGACCATAAACAACATGGTCAGAACCTGCACACCCTACAAGACTGCACACGCAAGCACGCCGATGCTACTCCGTGTGCAGCACCTGACCATTACAATGGTCAGGTACTTGCGGAGGAATCCAATGCGGCGCGGCTGTAGATCAGGAGGAGATGATCCCTGGACCAGAAGTCCCCTAGCACCGGCCAGTCGCTGGAGAATCCGCGTAGAAACAGGATACTCTTGGCAAAGGCGTCCTGCACTTCCCTGCGGGACATTCCGACAGAGCATTCAAAATGGTATAAGCCCGGTGTAGGTGAGGGTGAAAGCCGGGAGATCGAGTACCTGGCGGGGTCGTCAAAGACGGGGGAATTCTTTTCCAACTGAAAGAGGCCGCGATGGACATGGCTGATCGCGGCCTTGTGCCGGGACAGCAGATCCAGGGTAAGCTGGAACTCCTGACGTGTCTCTGTTGGGAAGCCGAACATCACGAAGACGTGATTTCTCAGGCCGACCTCCCTGGCGGTCTCTAGAACCTCCTCAATCTCGTCGACCCTCGTGCCTTTGTTCATCAGGTCAAGGATTCGTTGCGACCCACTCTCAAGGCCCCAGAGAATGTATTGGCAGCCTGAGCGGTGCATCCTGCCCAGCAGTTCGCGGTCGAATTGCCTGGTGGGCTTGGCCATGGCGTAATAGTGGAACTTCAGCCCCGATTCCAGGATCGCGTCGGCAAGCTGCGAGAAGCACGCCGGGGAGATCATCTCATCAATCACCGAAAAGTGCCGAATGCCGATGGCATGGTGCCGTCGCAGTTCCTCGATGACATTCGGGATCGTTCGGAGGCGGTAGGTCAGCCCGGCGGACTTGTAGTGCGCGCAGAATGCGCAGCGTCGCCAGTAGCAGCCACGGGATGTCGTTATCGGAATCACGGGCAGTGGGCTGTAGTAGGCGTGCAGATCCAGGTCCGAGAAATCCGGTTCGCCCAGCGAATCCAAGTTCTCCTCGAATGCCGGTGGGTTCGATACCGCCTTTCCGTCCTTGAAACTGATAATGCCGGGCACCTGGTCCGGCGCGATTTGGCCGGCCAGGAAGGCCGCCAGCGGCTTCTCGCCCTCGCCGGTAATCACATAGTCTAGGATCCCCGCGTTGCCGGCCAGGAATTCCTCGTCCAGGGAATTGAAGAATGTGCCTCCCGCGATAATCGGGACGTCCGTTCGCTTCTTGAGTTCCGTGGCTAGGCAAAGGCTCATCAATAGCTGCTCGTTATAGCAGATCGAAAGCCCAATGATATCCGGTTGTTCCTCAAGGATCCGATCCACGCACCAGCCCACCTGGGCGGGCGTTGGGGCATCTTGCCGCAGGCCGTTCTCCTGCGGATGAAAATTGCCAACCAGGGTACGTACATTCCGGTTCCAGGCGTTAGCGTAGAGGAGGCAGCGGTCCGGGCGGCCGTAGAACTCGTCGTTACGCTGGCCTGCGAACGTCTCAGCCGCCCGTGAAAGCAGCACTTGCGTTACCAGCTCTTCTGGCTGCTGGATATCCTGCGGACAAATCCGGTGATTGAGCTCGGAGAAGACCCGCTGGTGGGCCAGGAGGTTTAAGTCCAGGACTTTTACGGACCACTCCGGCAGATTCCGCTCAACGAATCCCTTGATGGAGCACACGCCCAGGGGCGGGGCTGTCGCCGTTGTATACGGGGAATACGCAAGAACAAGTTTCTTTCTGGACGTTCCCATGACCTCACCTCGGACTGGACTGCATTCTACCGCGTGACTTGCGTCTGTTATGGATCCGGAATGAAGCGGCCTTCACTTGACTGCAATTGTCGATGCGGGACTCACTTCAGAGGACTGCAACGCTGTCAGCATAGGTAAGCATGATCACCGTATTCAAACTTTGTCGCCACAATTGGATTCGGCAGGAGACCGGGCGGCAAAATACCACGTAGGGTGATGCGTTCCAAATCGCGTGAGGCCGTGAACGTACGGAGCAGGTAACTAGCTCCCACGGAAGAGGGGAAAGGGGCAGTCACAAGCCACCACCGGTGCGGACCTTATAAAAGGGAATGTCAAAATTCTGCATACGCGGGTGCGGGCGCATCCACTTCCTCCACCCAATGGCGAAACTCAGGCCAATCCCGATTCATCTGTCTTGCAACCAGTTCAGCCACATCACGTGTGTCAAAATGCGGCCGTCCGAAGCCAGACCTGTCCGTTCGATTTTCCGACCATACGATTCGGTACATAATTCATCCTCCAACCTAGGAACGATTACCATGACCTGGGCTACCTGACATCTTGCCGATGGCTCTTTGGCAAGTAATTGGCTGGACGTGAAATCTTGGTTAAGACCCGCCTGCAGACCGATAGCCTACGACCACATTTTTGAGCAAGACATTTCACGTGCAACTAGCCTAGCGCGTAACTAAGTTGGACCTCTTGGGAATGGGTCTTATAACAGGCGATCATGATTACAGGATGTCCGCTTATTGCGGCCGCAGGCGAGTATGAAGATATATCTTTTTCCGTTCCTGATGAACCTGGTCGGCTTCATGTTGGTAATGCACATCAATGACCAGGCAGGGCGCACGCACTTGTCGGACATGCAGCTTTCCATTCTTATGGGCGTACAGGCCTTGGTTTACATGTTAAGCTGCTCGCTGGCTGGGCGGGTACTCCGCAGGTCAAACGCGCGAGGCATTCTGATCGCCTCCACGATCTTCATGGCCTTGGCTTGCATGCCGGCATATTTGTTCACGGAAATGGCGGTATTGCTTGTCCTGCTTGGCGGCGTCGGTGTCGCGGGGGCCTTCTTCGCCAACAGCTTCCAGACCTTCATGCGCGGCGAGTCGCCGGCCGGCTCGCTGGCTGGCTCGATAGGGAAGTACAACTTTTCCTGGGGCAGCGGCATCGCCATGGGCTTCCTGCTGAGCGGAACAGTCGAGGACCTGCTTGGAAGATACTGCCTCGCCGCCCTGTCCACAGCCGCATGCATGGCGATCCTGGTGATGACGCTAATGCATAGGCAGCGCCGATGCACGGAAGTCAGCGCCGATGGCCATATCGAGGGCTCCCCCCGCGGCGCCAGCCCCGTCGATCGGCGGTACGTCCTGGTCGGCTGGTCGATGATCTTCATGGCGTGCTTCATCCAGCGGCCATTGCAGACCTTCATACCCAAGCTCTCCGCGCAGACCGGCAATGGCGCTGCCGTGGCTGGGACGATGATATTCTGCCTGATGATCGCACAGTCGCTTTCCTCGCTGCTTGGGCAGCGGATGAGGGGGCTGCTGTACCGCCGCACGTGGGTGCTCGTATCGAACATCATTATTGTCACCGGGCTTGGGCTGCTTTGGCTGGCGGGCAATGCCCCTGTTGCGTCGATAGCCATCATGCTGCCGCTGGGATGCGTCTTTTCATTCCTGTTCTTCTCGAGCATCTATTACGTGAGCAACGACTGGGCCAGCTCGCGAAACGTCGGGGTAAACGAGGCTCTTGTGGGACTGGCAAATGTCGTCGCGCCATTTGCGTGCGAACCTGTCATGCGAATACTTGGTTGGAGCGAAGGCTTCTATCCAGTCACCATGGCCGCCGTGTTCGTCATGCTGGTTGTGCAGATGACATGGCTGAGCTTTGGCAAGCCAAAGACCGCCCCAACGCCAACGGAGCCTGCATTTGCACTCAGCGAGGTCTGAGCTCAGATGTTCCGTTAGCATAGCCGCAAGAACTACGCTTAGCCGCCCCACCCGTCTTGAACCGTTTTTGACACTTTTGGTTTTCGACGACCCAAAGTACCACTTTGAAAAAACAGGGGTCTTAAAACGCGTGTGGCCGTGGTCGTTTTGTGCGCGCACAAAGTGCGGCATGGCAACGATTACAGCCATTATTATCCGGACCTTCGAAAAAACACAGGACTTATGAACGTTTTTGGACTCCGACTTTTCCGATTTCGAGGTCAAAAACGTCAGAATCGAGTCAAAATCGATTTTAAAGGGCTCGGACGTGAAAAGTTCTATATCACAGCGTGATTACGCTACACGCCTGGTTAAGACGCGGACTTGCTTGTTGGGCGCAAATGACGGAGTTAGGGTGCCACGGCTAAGCCCGTCGTTTGGGCGCGGCCGTGTTTGTGTCCAGGCGCACCCGCACGGCCGCGCGAGCAAACAACGCTCGCTTAACCGTGGCACCCGGGCCGAGGCTTGTAGGGTGCGCAGGTTCTGATCGCGTCGTAGGCGATCGGGGCCTGCATACGCGAGCGCCCTGACACGATTCGGTGTGCAGGATCTGACCATAAACAGCATGGTCAGAACCTGCACACCCTACGAAACTGCATCCGCGTCGGGTATAATGCCCGCCTGGAATGGAGAGCGTGTGCCCAAGTTTTCGGAACAGTTTATTCAGCAGGTGGCCCAGGCGACTGACATTATCGACCTGGTCTCGCAGTATGTTGCGCTGAAAAAACGCGGGGCTGAGTACGCTGGCCTGTGCCCGTTCCACAATGACAAGAACCCCTCGATGTACGTCTCGCCGGCTAAGCAGATATTCAAGTGCTTCTCCTGCGGCGCGGGCGGCGGCGTGTTCAAGTTCGTCGAGCTGCACGAGCGGCTGAGCTTTCCCGAGGCCGTCAGGCACCTGGCTGAGCGGGCCCACATTCCGCTGCCGCGTGACGTCGAGGCCCCCGTACCCGACGGCACGCCCACCAAGCAGGACCTGCACAGGCTGACGGCCTTCGCGGCGGATTACTTCCACCGCACGTTGCTGTCGCCGGCTGGTCGCGAGACGCTGGAGTACGCCCATAGCCGCGGGCTGACCGACGAGTCGATCCAGCGGTTTTGCATCGGTTACGCACCGGAGTTTTGGGACGCCTTGCTGCAGGCGGCCGGCCGCGAGGGATTCGGCCAGCAGGCCCTGCTAGCGGCGGGCCTGGTGGCTCCGCGGGACCAGGACCGAGGCGGCGGATGCTACGACCGCTTCCGCAACCGTTTGATCTTCCCAATCTACGACATCGGCGGCAACGTGATCGCCTTTGGCGGAAGGGCGCTGGCCGCCAACGAGCGGGCCAAATATCTGAACAGTCCCGAGGGGCCCCTGTACGATAAGGGCGCCAACCTCTTTGGCCTGAACTGGGCCCGCCAGGCCATCAGCGACAAGGAGCAGGCCGTCGTCGTCGAGGGGTACATGGACTGCGTCATCCCCCAGCAGGCCGGCGTGGGCAACGTGGTGGCCAACCTCGGCACGGCCCTGACGGACCGACAGGTCAAGCTCCTTGGCCGGTACGCCAAGGAAGTCGTGCTGGTATACGACGCCGACGCAGCCGGAGAGGCCGCCACCGACCGGGCCTTGGAGATGTTTCTGGCCCAGCAGCTACACGTTCGCGTGGCGCGGATCCCCGATGGCAAGGACCCCTGCGACTACACGCTCGCCCACGGTGGCGAGGCAATGCAGGCCCTCATCGACCAAGCCCCCGACGCCCTGGAGTACGCGTGGCGGCGTCGCCAGGGGGAACTGGAAGCCGCCGGCGACAACCTGGCCAAGCGCCGGGCGATCGTCGAGGATTTCCTGCGGCTGGTGGTATCGTCGTCGGCGTTTGGCGCCATCGACGAGGTTCGCCGCGGCCAGTTGGCCCAGCATATCGCCCACGTGCTGAACCTGCCGGCCGGCGAGGTCCAGCAGCATATGCGCCGCATGGGTCGGGCAATCCCACGGGCAAATCCGCTGCCAGGCGATGCCCAGACCGCCCGGACCAGCCCGCGGCACTTGCCGCCCGCGCCTGGGACGAATCCCACGTACCTGGCCCAGCGTCACATCCTGGAGAGCCTGCTGAACGCGCCGGATCTTTTTGACAGCGTGGTTGAGCAGGTCGGCCCGGTGGACTTTGACGATCCGGCCCTGCGATGGGTGGCCCAGGAGGTCTGGAATCGCGGCAGTCGCGGGCACCTGGCCGTGGAAGAACTAGTCGCCTGCGAGGTCCTTGCGGAACTAGGCGCCCTGGTGGCAGATATGATCGACGCCGGACATCGTCGCGGTAATCACGAACAAACGCTTCGCGGGGCCGTAGAATTTATGACCTATCGTCGCGACCGTCAGAACATGCAAGACCTGAAGGCCACTGGCATGAGCGACGATGTCCTGAGGCAGATCGGTAAGCGTTGCCAAAAGGCCGACCCCAGAAGAAAACCGATGGCTGGGGGGAGCTAATAGCCAACGGCCAATAGGTTTGTGGCGAGTTGACTAAGCGTAACTCCGGCGTTTTTCAAGATTAATGGCGATTGCATTTGCTGGGGAAGAAGTGGGAAAGCTATTGTGTAAGAAGAGGGCATGCGGACGAAGCGCATCCCAGACTTGCGCACAGGAAAAACAGACCCTGCCTGTCGGCTCGTATATACCCATTGGCTATTGGCCAGTGGCTATTGGCTGTTTTACTGCATTGACATAACCTTGGCGGCCGATATACTTGTGCGTTTCGGATTAAGCCAGACCGCTACATTCACTCTACCAGGAGCTCCCGAAGATGGCTGACCCCTTGGATGCCAGTGTCAAGAAGCTTATCGCCAAGGGCAAAGAGCGTGGCTACCTCACATATGAGGAAATGAACGACGATCTGCCGGACGAGGCCGTCTCGCCGGACAAGCTCGATTCATTGCTGATGACCTTGGACGAGTTGGGCATTGAGCTCATCGACGAGGAAGAAGCAGCACAGCGCCGCGGGAGCTTTGCCACCGGCGAGGAATCCACCGAGCGGGTCAAGCCTGCCGAGGAACCCGCCGAGGAAGAATTCGAAGAAGACACCCGTCGTATCGACGACCCGGTGCGGATGTACCTCACCCAGATGGGCGAGATACCCCTGCTGACGCGCGACCAGGAAATCTCCCTGGCCCGCAAGATCGAGATGACGCGAATGCACTTCCGCCGCCGCGTCCTCGAAAGCGACTACTGCATCCAGCAGGCAGTGGATATCCTTTCCCAGGTCCACCTGGGCGACCTGCCCTTCGACCGGACGATGAAGATCTCCACGGCGGAGAACCTCTCGAAAGAGACTATCACCGACCGCATGCCGGCCAACCTCGACACCCTGCGGAAGGTCATCAAGTCCGACCAGGTCGACTGGAAGGACGCACACGACACGAAGCGATCCGACAGCGAACGCCGCCGCTCCCTGCGGAGCCTCTGGCGACGCCGCCGCCGCGCTGCACGACTGCTGGAAGAGCTCTCGCTCCGCACCAGCAAGATCCAGCCGTTGATGAAGAAGCTCCAGCACATCTGCGAGAAGATGGAGGAGCTGCAGCGCGAGATCGCCACCGGGCCCACACACGGCACGCCCCCAGAGGACATCGCCGTGATGAAGGAAGAGCTCGAGGGAATGATCGACCTGGTCCTGGAAGAGCCCGACCTGCTCAAGAAGCGGACCAAGGCTATCCAGAAGGTCTTCAACGATTACGAACAGGCCAAGCGCGAGCTTTCCGGCGGCAACCTGCGACTGGTGGTCTCCATCGCCAAGAAGTACCGCAACCGCGGGCTTTCGTTCCTGGACATTATCCAGGAGGGCAACACCGGTCTTATGCGGGCCGTGGACAAGTACGAGTATCGCCGCGGCTACAAGTTCAGCACCTATGCCACGTGGTGGATTCGTCAGGCCATTACGCGTGCCATCGCCGACCATGCCCGCACGATCCGCATCCCGGTGCACATGATCGAGACGATGTCCAAGCTGCGGAACATTTCCAAGCGGCTGGTGCAGGAGCTTGGGCGCGAGCCGACAATCGAGGAGATTGCCGAGCAGGCGGGCATGAGCGTGTCCGAGGCCAGGCGCGTGCTGAAGATCAGCCGCCACCCCATCAGCCTGGACCGCCCCGTCGGCGAGAGCGAGGACAGCTACTTCGGCGATTTCATCGAGGATGAGACAGCCGAGAGCCCCGTCGAGACCGCCGGCAACGAGATGCTCAAGGACCGCATCGAGGAAGTGCTCAAGACGCTGACTTACCGCGAGCGTGAGATCATCAAGCTGCGGTACGGCATCGGCGACGGCTACACGTATACCTTAGAAGAGGTCGGCCGGATCTTCAAAGTCACCCGCGAACGCGTCCGCCAGGTGGAAGCCAAGGCCATCCGCAAGCTGCAACACCCAGTCCGCGCCCGCAAGCTCGAGGGCTTCCTCGACACCGGCCGGCTGGGCGCAAACAACTAACGCCCCGCCCGCCAGGGCGACGACGAACAACGCAAAAAGGCAGGCCAGCATCAGAGTTGGCTTGCCTTTTTGCGTTGTTTTGTCTCATCGCTCTGCAAACGCGTTGGCGGTCTGTCCATGCGACCTATATAATGCGGGCTCTGGGAGATTAACATGTTTCTGATCCGTTGGGGCCGTGCCATATTATCGCTGCCGTTGAGGGTCCTTGGTTGGCCGTTATTCTTTGTATGCAAGCCGGTTGGCAGGGAACTGCTCAAAGCCGTCTGGCCAGTCACCAGATTTCCTAAAGACGGGGCGTTTGCGCTTCAGATGGTTGTTACCCAGCAGGGCCCGGCAGTAGCCATCGAGACCGGTCTTGCCTGGGCCCAACGATGGCCGTCGGCACATCTGTGGGCGATGGTTGGGGCAATGGCCCTGGACAACAAGCAATTGAAACTGGCCGGACAGTGCCTCCAGCAGGCACAGGCCTACCCGCCGGACGCAGAAGGCCTTGTGGACATCCTCGACTTCCACCTGCAGATGCGGTCCACCCCGCCGGGCGAGTTCGTGCCCGAGGAGACCATGCAGCGGTTTCTTCAGCGACGAGATCTCCCTCCACATCTAGGTAAAAGCCTTGAACTGGAGCAACTGTGGAAGGCCATCCTGCTGCGGCAGTTCGAGCTTGCCCAGCAGCACGCCCAAAAGATCCTGGAAATAGAATCCGCCCCCTCGGCACACATGGCAATGGGATTGATCCACGCAATCAACGGCCAGACGGACCAAAGCCGGCGTCATTTCTCACAAGCGGTCTTCCCGGGGCCAAAAGGCCCGAGCTTACGACTTTACTACGAGACCGTTGTAAACGCGGCAATGGGCAACGCCCAGGCAGGACGGGATTGCTTCGTCAGACTGCAGACCGCCCTGCCGGATGATGCCCGGAACGTCAAGCCCCACCTGGAACAACTCATGCCGGGCATGCTTCAGGGCATAGAAGACGAAGAACCTGACATCCTCACGCTGATCGACGATAACTCAGAAGGAGGCCAGTTATGAGCATTTGGCTGTCCCTGGCGCTCCTGCCATTTTTGGCGACATCCCTGACCGTGCACGAATTCGCCCACGCGTGGTCTGCGAGCCTGCTGGGCGATGGGTTCGCGCGACGCAATGGCCGCGTCAGCCTCAACCCGTTCCGGCACATGTCAGTCATGGGGACGCTGGCGATCCTCCTGCTGCCGTTTGGCTGGGCCAAGCCGGTGGTCGTGAACCCCTACAACTTCCGCCGCCCCCGACGCGACTTCCTGATCACCAGCCTTGCCGGGCCCGCCGCCAACCTGCTTATGGTTGGCCTGTGCCTTGCCCTGGCCCAGTTCACCCGCCACAGCTACGCACTGGGCAGCCTCTGGTCGCCCCTGATAGATTTGACGCACATGGGGTTGTTGCTACTGGCCATGCTTAACACCACACTGTGCGTGATCAACCTCGTGCCCATCCCCCCACTGGACGGCAGCCGCATCTGGCCGGTGCTGTTCCCAAAGTTCACTCTTGCCCTCAAGGGCAAGGGCAATTTGATCTGCCTGGTGGCCATCTTCGCCTTGTTCAGCTCGCACGCCCTCGACGGTATCATGGCAAGAAGCATGGCCTTCACGCAGCAGTTCTTTCCCAAGTCGGACCGGTCCTTGAAGGGCTACCACCCGGGATACAGCGAACGGGGCTTCGCGGCACTGGGCCGGCATGATAATCGTACCGCCCTGCGTGAGTTCGATGCGGCCATCGCTGCCGACAACACTGATTCGGAAGCCTACTACGGCCGAGCACACGTCCTCTACGATATGCTGCATCATGAGCAGGCCCTGGCCGCCGTTACTCGTGCGATCGAGCTGACTGGCGACGAACCACGTTATTATCAACTGCGATCGTACATTTACTGGGAGATGGGCCGCCCAGCGGAGGCTCTCAAAGACGCCCGGCAAGTCACCGATCTTGGCGGGGAGATGCCCGCGTTCAACGCCCTGACCCAACCGGCCTCCAGACCGGCGACGATGCCCGCCACCGGGCCTGCAACGACTGCACTGCAGCACCTGCACTTTGGTTACGACGCCATCGAAGCCAAGAACTACACCCTCGCCAAGCGGGAATATGAAACCGCCATGGTCATTGACCCCCATCTGGCCAGCGCCTTTTACGGACGGGCTTTGGCCTTCTACTATGAGAATGATCTGGCAAAGGCCTTGCAGGACGTAAACAAGGCCATCGAATTGTCTCCACGAAACGGCCTGTTCTTGACGCTCAGAGCATACATTTATTGGAGCATGGGACATGAGGCCCAGGCCCATGAGGACGCTCAGCGAGCCGAAGATCTTGGCTGGCAAAGGCCGATTCTAACCTGGGCAAAGCAGCCCACTACATTGCCAGTTGCCACCGTGGAGATGGGCCTCCTGGAAAAGGGCTATCAGGCTATCCGGAATGAGGATTACCCAGCGGCCTTGAGGGAGTTCGATGCCGTAATCGCCGCGGATAAGCAACTGGCCGGGGCATACTACGGCCGGGCTCTTGCCCAATACACAACAGCCCACTATGAAAAGGCCTTGCCTGATGCTAACCGCGCGATCGAACTGGCGCCTCGCAACGCCACGTACTTCACGCTTCGATCGTACATCCACAAAGTCCTTAAGCATGAAATGCTCGCAAAGGAAGATGCCAAGCGCGCCGATGAACTGAGGTCAATGGGGCCACAGCCCGCGACCGCCCCAAACCGCCCAGCCCCTGCATCCAGGCCGACAACCGCCCTGTGAGGCCGAAAAAAATCCATTAAGCCTAACCTCCGGGGCTTCCGATGGGTCGTTAGCCTAAGTAGACTGTATAGACATGAACTTCTTCCAGACCATTTATCAGCACATTGACGCCTATCTCCATAGGCTCTCCACATACAACGGTATGGTGGTGGCCGTGGAGATGCTGCTGATCGGCGTGGTGGTCTGGTGGATCATGCGGTTTCTCCGCGGCACGCGCGGGGCCCGTTTGGTGAAGGGGGCGGCCCTGCTGCTGGTGACGCTCTATGTTTGTATCCAGTTGCTGCCCAAGAGCCTGGGATGGTACCGCATCCAGTTCCTATACGGCAACTTCCTGCTGTTTGCCTTTGCGGCCATGATCGTTGCCTTTCAGCCGGAGCTGCGCCGTGCCCTGATCCAGATCGGCCAGACCAAGCTGTTTAAGACCGTCCGCAGCGAGATGGACGCGATGATCGACGCCTTGGTGGACTCGGCGGCGTTCCTGTCGCGAAACAAGATTGGCGCGGTGGTGGCCATTGAGCGGTCAGTCGGGCTGGGCACACTGCTGGAGTCCGGAACGCCCCTTGACGCCAAGGTGACCAGCAGCCTGCTGAACACGATCTTCTACCCAGGAAGCCCACTGCACGATATGGGCGTGATCATCCGCTCGGCCCGCGTGGCCGCGGCGGGATGCCAGTTCCCGCTGGCCGAGAGCGAGGAGGTTGACCCCTCGCTGGGCAGCCGGCACCGGGCGGCGCTTGGGCTGTCGCAGGACACCGACGCCGTGGTGCTTGTGATCAGCGAAGAGACCGGCCGTGTGTCCATCGCGGTCGAGGGCCAGCTATACGTTGGCCTGGAACTCGAGGGCCTACGAGATATGCTGACGGGCCTGCTGACCCCGTCAAGCCTGATCCCCCGCCGACGCCGGGAAGAAGATTGATCCACAGATTACAAGACTGATGATCCGCAGATTACGCAGATTAACGCAGATTAAAAATGGAACAGTAGAAATGGATTCAGATAACAGGGATCCGCGAACCTATGCGATTGTTGGTGCTGCCATGGAGGTGCACGGGCAATTGGGATGCGGTTTTCTGGAGGCCGTGTATCACGAGGCCTTGGCTGCCGAATTCGCTAGTCGGACTATAGCGTTCGGCAGCGAAATCGAGCTGCCAGTTTTTTACAAGGGCCGGCAACTGACGACATTCTACCGAGCTGATTTTGTCTGCTACGGCGAAGTGATAGTTGAATTGAAGGCGTTGGCCAAACTCAGCAGCATCGAAGAACGCTCAGGTTATCAACTACCTCAAAGCCACCGGCTACGAGGTAGGACTGCTCCTGAACTTCGGAACGAAGTCTCTCGAACACAAACGTTTAGTCTTTTCAAAGTCGCATAACGCATGATTACGGAGGCTTAGCAGATCAAAACGAATCAGTCATCATTCGAGGTCTTGCCAGGGCTCCAAATAAGAAGCAATAGTTGTTTCTTAATCTGTGTAATCTGCGTAATCTGCGGATAAGAAGCTGTAAATAATGCCAGGCGACTATAACAATCAGGCGATCAAGCGGTTCTCCCGACATTGGTGGGTGGCCCGGGGTCAGAATCTGTTCTGGGTCGTCCTGGTGACTGTCCTGGTCTGGGTCTACGCGGACATGGAGTTCACGCAGACGCAGGACTTCAACGTCGTCCTGGACCTGAAAACCGGCCCGAACCTGATTTGCATGGGCAACAAAGAGATGGCCGTCATCTTCAAGGCTCAGGGCAACCGCAACGGAGTGGACAAGTTCGAGGAGTTCCTCAAGGGCCGCAATCACCATCTGACCGTGGATGTCAGCGAGTACAGCCCCGGCCGCAACAGCGCGACTATCGAGGAATTGCTGGCCAAGAACGAGACCTTCAATGCTGCGGGCATTTCGATCGTTCCCGGCTCGTCGGCGGAGCTGCATTTCGAACTGGACCGCGTGGTGACAAAGACCGTGCCTGTGCAATTCGAGTTCACCGGCGCCAAGCTGACTACGCCCGCCAACGTTCAGCCCAAGGCCGTCGACATCCGTTGCGGCAGTTCGCAATGGAAGGAGATCGACGCCCCAGGCACGTCCGGGCCGCCAGCCGTCAAGACCCAGGCGGTGAACCTCCGCGAGTTCCAGGCCGGCAAGCCTCAGACAGTCAAGGCCCAACTGGTGGCCGAGATAAACAAGGTCCCGGTCGAGATCGTCGGCCCGGCCACGGTATCGGTGGACTTCCAGATCGAGCAGATTACCAGCTCGGCCCAGGTCAAGCTTAACGTCCGCGTGCTGACGCCTCGCAGTTGGCTGGAGGACAGCACCTGGAAGGAGTACGAACTCCAGATCTCCGAGAAGGTCGAATGGCAGCCGACGGTCAAGGTCGTCGGGCCGCAGGAGGCCCTGGAGCAACTGACCTCGCGGGCCAAGGACATCAAGGCGTTCATCGAGCTCAACGACGACGACAAGGCCCCGGTGGACAGTTGGAACACCCGCACCGTCATCGTGCACTTCCCGCGTGACCTGAACGTCGAGCTGGACCCGACCGAGAACCCGACCGTCAAGTTCAAGATGGTCAAGAAGTAGTTGACTGGTTAACTGGTTACCTGGTTAACTGGTAGACTGGTAGTCAGTTGATTCGATGACCCTGAAAGTCGCCACCGCTCCCCAATAGCCCAGGCACGGCGTGCCTGGGTAGCATGTGACAAGACTAATGGACGCAAAACAATACATCGAGACCCTCGCCCGGCAGGCCCGCGTTGCCGCTGGACAACTCGCACTCACCAAGGGCAGCCAGCGCGACGCCGCCCTGCGTGCCTGTGCCGCTGCCATCCGGGCTGCCAAGCAGACGCTCCAGCAGGCCAACCAGAAAGACCTGGACAAAGCCCCGCAGTTTGGGCTCAGCCCAGCCATGATCGACCGCCTCCGCCTATCGGACAAGACGATCGAGTCGATGGCCCAGGCCCTGGAGCAGATCGCCGCCCAGACCGACCCTGTCGGGCAGGCGATCGCCGCGTACAACCGCCCCAACGGGCTGCGGATCGAGAAACGCCGCGTGCCAATCGGCGTAATCGGGTTCATTTACGAGTCCCGGCCAAACGTCACCACCGACGCAGCCGGCCTGTTCCTCAAGAGCGGCAACGCGTGCATCCTGCGCGGCGGCAAGGAGGCCATGCACTCCAATCTCGCCATCGCCGCGTGCCTGCGGGACGCCATCGCATCGGCGGGACTGCCCGCGTCGGCGGCAATCATGATCGATAACCCCGACCGCGAGATAGTGGCCGCCATGGCCCAGGCCCAGGGCCTGATCGACCTGATCATTCCCCGCGGCGGCGAGAATCTCATTCGCGCCGTCACCGACGTCGCCACTATACCGGTCATCAAGCACTACACCGGCAACTGCCACGTCTACGTCCATACCGACGCCGACAGGGACATGGCGCGCAAGATCGTCGTCAACGCCAAGTGCCAGCGCCCCGGCGTGTGCAACGCCACCGAGACGCTGCTCGTGCACGCCGACCATGTAAAGACTGGCCTCTTGTCGCAACTGCTGGCCGACCTGCAGGCCGCCGGCGTGGAACTCCGCGGCGACGCCCGCGCCCAAGCGGCAAACGCCAGCGTCAAGCCCGCCACCGAGCAGGACTGGGGCACGGAGTACCTGGCCCTGGTCCTTGCCGTCCGCGTCGTGGATAGCCTGCAAGAGGCGGTTGAGCACATTAACACCTACGGCTCCAAGCATACCGACGCGATCATTACGCAGTCGCTGGAGGCCGCCGAGCACTTCGTAACGGCGGTGGACTCCGCCAGCGTGATGGTGAACGCGTCGACGCGGTTCAGCGACGGCGGCGAATACGGCCTGGGCGCCGAGGTCGGCATCAGCACGGACAAACTCCACGCCCGAGGCCCAATGGGCGCCGAGGACCTCACGACATACAAGTGGGTGGTAACGGGCCAAGGACACGTGAGAGGATGACAATGGACAGTTCCAAGCCGGTCGTCTGCGTTTGCTGGTATGAGACCGCCGAGCAATGGCAGGCCATTCGCGACATCTCCGTTGATCCGGCGAAGTGGGATGACTCATACAACGATTGGAAGAACACTGTACGCGAGGTCATGACTCTGGTGCTTGAAAGAGGTTCCAAGGCCGTGAGAGTGCCTATGGACCCAGCAAGCGTGCAGGAATGGTGCAGGGAGAAGGGCGTCCAATGTGACGCTCACGCCCGCACCGACTATGCCATCGCAATGGGCAAACGCATGTCTAATAATGGGTGACCGCGCCCTCACTCAGTCTTGCAGAATCGACCGATGCCTTACGAAACAGGAATCCATTCCTGGACTGTAAGACATGCATTCCCCACAACGCGCCCCTTGGCGAAGAGCCCACATTGCGGTATGCTCTTGCCATCATGCCAATACAACCTGGACATCGCGAAAAGGAGAACCTCTGGCAGTTGCTGGAGATGGCTCGTAACGAGGACCTTGGCAGCGGCGACGTGACGAGCTCGATCCTGCCGGCAGACTTGCAGGCCCATGCCGTATTCAGGGCACGCCAGCCTATGGTCGTGTGTGGTTGTCCACTGCTGGAGATGATCGCCGTTAGCTATGACGGCTCGATCGTTACCACCTGCATGTCCGAGGAAGGCCAGGAGCTCGAAAAGGGCCAGGTGATGGCGGAATGGCAGGGACCGGCCAAGCACATCATGGCTGCTGAGCGGGTAGCGTTGAACTTTCTGCAGCGGCTTTCCGGCGTGGCGACGACGACGCGGGAGTATGTCCGCGCGGTACAGGACACGGCGGCAGGCATTTACGACACCCGCAAGACCACCCCCGGCTATCGCGAGCTAGAGAAGTACGCCGTCCGCGTTGGCGGGGGCAAGAACCACCGCCGAGGCCTGTATGACGCCATATTGGTGAAGGACAACCACCTGGCGGTGCTGGCGAGGGCCGAGGGGCAGGACCCCATTTTCGCGGTCGGTCGCGAGTTAGAGCGGTTGCGGCCTTACCTGGGCGAGCACGCGTTTGTCGAGCTGGAGGTGGACGACCTGGACCAGTTGGAGCGTGCCCTGCGAGTGCCGGGCATCGACATCGTCCTGCTGGACAACATGTCGCCCGAGCAGCTGAAGCTGGCTGTGAACCTGCGGGACAACATTGGGCTCAAGGGTCGCCTTGACTTGGAGGCCAGCGGCGGCATCACGCTGTCAAACGTGCGAAAAGTGGCACTGACCGGCGTGGAGCGGATCTCGATCGGCGCGCTGACACACTCAGCCCAAGCGGTGGACATTGCTTTGGACATCGAGCTGGGTTAGCAAGTCCTTTAGCAGGATGAAAGGGATGAAAAGGATACTGCGAAACCGTTAATCCGTAAACGCCGACGTTATTCTGCGAACTTACGGAATGCTCATTCTTGATCTTGTCTTCGTCTTATCCCTTTCATCCTTTTCATCCTGCTAAGATGTGTTTGTCTTCTCATCATGCAACACGCCCCCAACAAGCTTCTGGACGTCCTGTACGCTCGGCGGGCCTATGCCCATATGGCGGACCTGCAGGCGGCGACGGGGTTGTCGGCAAGGGGCATCGGGCAGGCCTTGGCGGCCCTGCGGCAGCGGGGGCACGAGATTGAAGAGTCCCCCACTCACGGGGTGCGGCTTGGCAGACCGGTGGCGATGGACGCACATCTCATCGAGCAAGGCTTGGGGACGCGGCGGATCGGGCGGGACGTGATCGTCTTCCCCGAAGTGGTTTCCACCAACGATGTGGCCTTCGATTCCGCGCGACAGACAGATGCCGACGGGCTAGTGGTGCTCGCTGAGAGCCAGCGCAGCGGCCGCGGTCGCCTGGGGCGGCGATGGGTCAGCCCGCCCGGTAAGAACGTCCTGATGAGTGTGCTACTGATCGACGAACCGCAGCGGCTGTCGAATGAGGCCTTGACCATCGCCGCTGGGCTTGCCGTGGCCGAGGGCGTAGAGGCGTTTACGGGCCTGGGATGCCAGCTCAAGTGGCCCAACGATGTCCTCCTCGAGGGCGCCAAGCTGTGCGGGGTGCTGGTGGAAGTTCGCACTGTGCCGCGACAGCCCTCCGCCCAACGCGGCCGGACCACCCCAGCCGAGCGATGCATCGTCGTGGGAATCGGCATCAATGCTAACGTCGCCCCGCCACCGGAGGCGATCACGCGGCCGGCGACGTCGCTGGCTGCCCACCTGGGGCACGAGGTGGAGCGGATCGAACTGGTGCGCGCCGTCCTGCGCCGACTGGACCACTGGGCGGCCGCCATCGCCGCCGGGGCTGCAGACCTCCACGACGCATGGCTGGCCCGCTGCGGCATGACAAATCAGCGGCTGACCGTCCTGCACGCCGGCCAGCGTTTCACCGGGCGAGTTCTTGATATCCACCCCTTCCAAGGCCTGGTCCTCCAGACCGATACCGGCCAGCAGGTCCTACTGCCGGCGGCGACAAGCACAATCGAGTGACGCCCGGGCCAATCTGGGCACGTGCGTAACCCAGATCATGGTGTACAATGGCTGCGGGAGAGTGGGAGGCATGTACTTACGGGACCCCTACCAAGTTCTGGGCGTTTTGCCCTCAGCCTCTATCGAAGAGGTGCGGTCGGCGTATCGACAGGCGGTCCTGCGGTGCCATCCCGACACGCACCCGGAGAATCGCGAGGACGCGGTGCGGCATTTCCGTGAGGCCACGGCCGCGTATCGGGCCATCCTCTGTCGAGCGCCGTCGCCTGCCCATACCGTGGAGAATATGATCGACCAGCGGGTCTACGCGCCCCAGGACTTTGCCGTGATGCTCGACGATTATCTCAGGGTCAGCCAAACCGAGGCGTGGCAAGGCCCCACCCGCCCCCACCGTTTGGACATGCCCTCCCGTGACGAAAACGCCTGCTTCGCTGGAGGCGTGGCGCTGTCGGTGGTGCTGGCTTTAGTGGTGATGTCGGCCGTCGCAGCCTGGGGCGTAAAGACCGTCCCCACCGGCAGCACGCTGTGGGCCCTGGCGATCGCCGGCCTGGGGCTATACGCAGCCATGGTGGTAGGCTGCATTTTCCTGGTGCGGGCCACACGCAGAATCGTCTACCTCGTCACTCGCAGGGGCTTTCGCCGCGCCCTGCCAGGGGCCCAGCGGCCTTTGAATCTCCCCTGAGAATCGCCCTGCATGACGAACTTGATGGCAGTAACAGCACGCCTCAGTCTCCGACCCTCTTCATGGTGAAGTCGTACGACTCGCCGTCGTTGCTCCGCGTTCGCTTGCCGACGAGGTCGCCCTTGTCGTCGAGTTTCACTTCGACGTCGAACTCGAAGTTGGGGTTGGTCTTGACGTGGAACTTGAGCGTCTTGCCGTCGAAGCGGGCGTTGCTGTACTCGTATTGCTGGTAGTGGGCAGCCGGGGCGGGCGCCATCGAGATCGCGCCCTTGGCGTCGGCGGTGATGCGGACCAGTTGCGTGCGGCGGACATCGGCCCAGAGTTGCTCCTCCCACGTGCCGCCGACCTTGATGCGCGCCGTGTAGATGGTCTCAAGCACCCTGGCGGCACGCTCCTTGAAGCGGTCGGACACGGCACCCTCCATGGCCCGCTTGATGGCGTCCTCAGTCTGACGGTCGTAGTGGGACAGTTCAAGCACGGCCCGCTCGGCCTGGTCCCAGTCCTGGGCGTCAAGGTCGGCCACCAGCTTCACCACCCGCGCCGCCGGGGCGGAAGTCGGCCACGAGGTTGGCTGCGAAGCTGGCCTGGAAGTGGGTGCTGTGCCAGCCTGAGTT
>Ga0265339_10001162_pt1 | contig 19867 bp, 12 predicted proteins | sample 4CB219metaG_FD_202085 | JGI IMG/M metagenome (GOLD analysis project Ga0265339, IMG submission 202085) | Rhizosphere microbial communities from Carex aquatilis grown in University of Washington, Seatle, WA, United States - 4-CB2-19 metaG | ecosystem: Host-associated > Plants > Roots >... | reverse complement strand
TACAGTCGCGTGAAGTACCCCAGCGCCTCGTCAGCCTTGCCGTTCTCCAGCAGGGCGTCGGCGTAGAGTTGCTCGTAGGCGTTCTTGGAGGCATCTGGGGCCTTCTCCAATAGGCTCTTGGCGAATTCCATATAGGTCTTGCGGAGCGCGGCGAGCTTGACGACTTCCTCGGGCTTGGTCTCGTTCCGCAGCGCGTTGATGTTAACCTGGATCTGCGAGATCACGTTGCCCATAAGGGCCGTCGCCTGCTCGGGGGCTTCCTTCTGGATCTGGTTGATGCCGTCGATCGCCTCGGCGGTCTGGCCCATCTCCACCGCGCGACGGATCTGGTAGACCCACGAGTCCAGCGCCGAGGGCGTGTCCTTGAAATCCTTGCGGATAACAGCCAGCACCTGCTTGGCCTTGTCAGGCTTGCCGCTTACCTCCCACAAAACCACCGCGGTGTGATACTGCGTGAGGCCCGCCCACGTCCGCAGGTCCCTGGCCAAGGGAGCGTCGGCCTTGGCGGCCTGGTCCTTGGCTTCGCTGACGAACTCGTCATCGGCTCGCACCAGGTCATTGGCCATCTTGGCGAGGACGAGTTTTCGCTTCTCGATCACCGCATTCATCGCTGGCTCGTGAAGCGCCATCAGGCGTTCGAACTCCAGTCGCCGGCCCTCGAACTTCGCACCCAGTGCCGTCCGCGGATCGGTTGCGGGCACCTTTGCGAACGCGGCCATGCCGTTTGCCTGGAGGTCGATCATCTGCTCATCGGGCGTGCCCCGCTGCGACAGCATGCGATACTGCTCACCGAGGGTGTAGAACCATGGTTGCACGAGCTTGGCGTCCTTCACATATTCAGCGTTGCCGGTCAGGGTTTCGAGCACCTGCACAAGCTTGAGGCGAACGGCGCCAATGTCGCCCACGTCCTGCTTTTCGATATGGCCCTGCAGCGCCACGGCCGCGTTAATCAAAGCTTCCTTCGTGCCGGCCTTCAAGGCCTTTTCGGCGACGTCGGCCCAGTCGCCACCCATGGCGACAAGCATTTCCAGCGCCTGCGGCTTGAGGTCCTTGACCTCGGTCGCGCCGCTGGCGTTGACCATGTTCAGGGCCTCCATGGCCTTCTTTCGCTCAGCATCCATCGGGGCCGTGTCGCCCTTGTTTTTCTCGTGGATCTGGTAGAGTTCGGCGTACTTGTCGAAGTGGTCGCGACCGACAGCGAACTGGATCAGTGCCGGCAGCTTGCTGAAGTCCGTCTCGCCGCGATACTTCTCGGCCAATATCTTCAGGAAGTCCCCCACCGCCACCTTGTTTACAGAGTACTTGATGATGAAATCGACCAGTGCCTGCTGGGCCTTCTGTTCGTACTGGCCCTTTTCGGTGCTGGCCTTGGCCCAAGTGTCGAATAGGAAGTTCTTAAGCAGGGCCGCACGCATGTCGCCGGTCATCTGGGAGTTCTTCCCCATCAGGTCGACCATGAACTGCGGGAAGGCGTCGATATTCTTCAGGGCATCTTCAAACTTGCCCCATCTGACAAGGTTGCAGCAGGCCTGGAACTGCAGGTTCACCTTCAGGGCGTCAGGCAGGTCCTTCATAGACAGGGCCTGGACGAAGGCCTCCTTGCTCTTGATGAACTGACCATCGTCCTTGGTTAGCACGCCCATCTCGCTACGGGCCACGCCCTGCAGAAGCAGCATCGCGGGGTCAACCTCGTTGTCGTCATTCTTCACATACGGCTGGGCGGCCGCTATCGCCTGGTCGAGCATGGCCGACTTTTGCTTGTCCTTGGCATCCAGGCTCAGGCCGCGATAGAAGAATATCCAGGCCGAGTAATACTTCAGTTCATTCTGTGCCCGCTCGACCTTGGGCGAGTTGGTCATGAAGTTCTTGGTGTTGGCCCAGTCCTCCAGTCGCATCTGCATCTGGTCAAGGAGGTCTGTGATCATGGACTTGGAGTCCTTGTCCTTGCCCAGGATCACCTCGCGGGTGTCCTGCTCCAGCAGCTTGCGGTCCTCGTCGCCGCCGATGAGCATCATCACCTTGTCGGCACACAGGGCGCAGCGATCGTATGCCAGCATGCGTGCGTACGCGGTGCGGTATACATAATACGCGACATACTCCTCGTCGGCCTTGGGGCGCTCGGTTGCCTCGACGCACTTGCGGCTCAGGTCCAGGGCCTCGGACAGCAGCTTCTCGCGGCGGTCGAGGTCCATCAACTCGCCCATGGCGATGTTGGCCTTGCACTGCGCGGCGACGTACATGTCCGCGGTGGCGGTGGATTGGCCGGCCTGCTCGCCCAGTGCCTCGACGAACTCCTTCATGTTCATCGCCTGCAATTGCTCGGCCAGCTTGGCCTGATCCAGGCGCTTGTAAGCGCCAGAGGTGTCGGCCTTGGGGCGGGCCTGGGCCATACACGGAATGGCCATCGCCGCAGCCAGGGTCATACCGATCCAAAACCGATGGGGCATATCGAATCTCCTAACGGCAGACGGGGCGTTTGCGTCACGTCTGGCGAAAGCCAATTATTCATCAGACAGGCAATACCGAATCACGAAGCTCGACAGAAACCAGAATGCATCGTTCCATGGCTAATGCCAACTAACGCGGCGGCACATTCGTCATTGCCGTTTCGTCATTGATTCGGCATTCGGTTTTCGTCATTCGGTCTTGGCGTCGTTACTGCTGAACAACACTGCCGGGCGCCTCTGGCTTGTGGCTGGGATATTACCTTTCCAATTGCTGGACACTGATCTGCTTGTACCCAGCCGCGGCGGCCTGGTTGTAGGCGTTCACGACGAATCCCCACCGCGCGTTGTTGAACTTGATGTAGACGGCGGCGTCGTTTTTGGCGCTGGGATCAACCGCATCAAACTGCTTTTTGAGCGTATCACGAAGCTTTACTGGGTTATCGGTGCTGTCGGCCTGACCGCTGACGGCGTAGTACGCCTTGGTGTTGTACTTATCCTGTTCTTCGCCACGAATATCTCCGCCGCGGACCTCCACGATCAAGGGCGGCGGAATGGGCTTGTCACTGGCAACGTTGTTCGGGCCTGGCAGTGAACCGGGCAGGAAGCCTTCGTCCTGGCGGACTCTGCCGGCCAGCACGAAGAACAGCAGCAGCAGGAACAGCACGTCGATCAGTGGGGTGATGTTGGGCGTATATCGAACCGCGGGCGGCGACTTCTTCTTCACCGGCGCCAGCGGCTCTTCGGTCTTGGTCTGCTTGGCCATGCTGTTACTCCAATGCCGTAATGTAGACCTTGCTCATGCCGGCCTTGGCGGCCGCCTGCAGGATCGGCAAGACGCTCTCGGCCATCACACGCTGATCGCCACGGATTTCCACGCCGAACTCTCCGACGTTCTTGACCTTTCCGTCCTTGATCGCTGCCGACGCCCGCTTCTGGAACTCCGTCGTCAGTCGTTCAACGGCCTGGTCGGTGGTCACCTCATTAGGGTCGCACGGGAACGAAACGCCTTCGATCTTGTATTCTTTGGCGTCCATGGTGTCGGCGGGGTCGGCCTCGGGCTTGCGCGGGTTGACGCGGCACATGATGTTGACCAGGACCCGTTTGTCCTTCTCTTCGCCGCCCATCTTCTTCGCGTTGCTGTCGGTGACGCTAGGGACCTCCAGGGCGGCGTAACTGGCCGAGGAGATCGTCGTCGTCAGAATGAAGAACAGGATCAGCAGGCAGCAGACGTCGACGAGTGGAACCACATTCAGTTCCACCTCGCCAGCCGCTCGGCCGGTCATCATTGCTGATTTAGCCATAGGATGCTCCGTGTGGTTAACTGGTTAACTGGTTAACTAGTTAACTGGTCACTACTACTTGCTGCCAGGCTTGAACGTCGCCATGAGGTCCTGGGCAGTCACGACCGCCTCGCCCGCCAGTACGTCGATGCGGTTGCGCATCAGGCCGTACGTCGTCAGCGATGGAATGGCCACTACCAGGCCCATGAACGTGCAGACCAGCTTGATACCAAGGGCCTCTGCCAGCTTGCCGGGGTTGGGCACGCCACCCTCGGCCACGATGCTGAAGAAGGCCAGGATCATGCCGTACACCGTGCCCAGAAGGCCGAGCATCGGGCCGATGTTGCCCAGCAAGTTGAGGTACTCGATGCTTCGCAGCATCCGACCGGTCCGCTCGTTGGCGGCCTCGGCCAGGGCCTTTTCCATGGCGTTGTAGCCACGGGGCGCCTCGGTCAGGGCGGCGTGGACGATGTAGCTGAGGTAGTCCGGCTGCGTGGAGGTCAGCTCGATGGCCTCGCGATACTGCTTGTTGTCAAACAGTTGCTGGACCTGTGCCTTTGTGGCTTCCGGCGAGACATTGATCCGCCGGATCGCCAGGAAGGTCTGGATGACCAGGGCCACCATGACCACGCTCAGTCCCCAAAGGACCAGGCCGATCACGCCGCCGCCTGGCCAGAAGAAGACTTGAAAGAAGCTCCTATCGCCAAACATCCCGCCGATCGGAAGCCCGTTCAGACCGCCAAGCAATGACGTTACATCACCAATCATTAGCAACGCTCCTTAGTGTTCGTCTGCCGCCTCGCTGGCGGCATATTTGGAAACTAGCCTTCGCTACTTATCACGACAGAGGCACAGCGTGCCCGCTTCAACTCCCGCAATTCCAAGTGCTCCTGGACCAGGGATTCCGCATTCCGCACTCCACATTCCGCATTTCTTTACCGTTCTATCGTTGCCAGCGCCGCCTGGGCTTTCTTGGCCTGATCGCTCTGGCCAAAGTGCTCCACGACCTCCCGGAACGCCGTCCGGGCTGCAAGGTTGTTGCCCAACTGCTTGCTGATCTCGCCAGCCTGCAGTAACGCCTCCGCGGCTGACGCATGGGCGGGATAGAACGCGTACACCCGCATATAGTCCAGGCCCGCCGCCGCCAGTAAGTGACGCTGCTCGTCGCCCTTGGCCTTGGCTGCCATCGCCTGCTGTGCACGGGCGGTGACCATCATCGCGTCACCAAGGTCGTTGGCGCCGAACGAGTTGATCTTGCCGCTGACCTTCGCTAACGCTTCCTTGGGATTGCTCTTGAGCAAATCGCTGGCTTCACGCAGAGTCGCCGCCACGTCCGCCGCCGCCATCGGCGAGGCCGGCCCTTCGCCGCCAGCCTCCGTCTTCGTGCCAAGGGCCGCCTTGAGCTTGTCGGCCTGCTCCTGCATACCCTCGGCTACGTACGCCTTCAGCAGGACGTTCTGGATCGCAGCCAGTTCCGCACCCTTGCGTTGTGCGGCAGCCTCTTCCAGGAGCTTGATCGCATGCTTATTGGCATCGGAGCCCTTTTCGCCGGCCGTACGCGGGGCATAGGCAAAGGCATCCGCACCCTGGGCGGCCACCAGGGCCAGCCAGTCCTTGGCCGCCTGGTCGATCGGGCCCACGCGGGCCAGCGCCCGGAGCCTACGGACCGTGACGAGCTGCTTATGCCAGTCATCGCCCGCACGATCCAAAGCCGTCGCGTATGCCTTGGCGGACTCCGCAAACTTACCCTGGTTATACAGGGTCTCGGCCTCGTTGAGGGAGTCATGGTCGGTGATCTTGATGACTTCCACTTCGTCAAGGCTCTTGGTGACCGTGTTGCCGCCTGAAGTCGTATACTCCAACTTCAACCCGGTCAGGCCGGTGATCGTGGCGTTTTTGAACGCCGAGGTGTTGTCCTTGACCGTCACCTCATCGGCCCATGCCGAGGTCAAGGCTGCACACACCGCTGCTATGGCGATAATTCGCTTCATCTGTTGGCTCAATCTCCAGTAATAGCCTTGAACTGCCCGCCAGTCATCCGTGAGATGTCTTGCAACATCTTGCTAGTCGTTACACCCAACTCCCCATGTGTCTTGAAAACGTAGGTATTAATGAATACGTCCTTGCAGTTATCCCTAACAAAACCCAATATTTCGTTAACATCCGCATCAAGTTTTTCGTCCGCGTCCGTCAGGAGGAATATCTGCTTGCCGGGATTCTTATTTGCCTCCTTTAAAACAGCCACTGCACGCTTCAGTGCCGGCATAGGATCAGTCGCGCCTCTCCCATCGATTTTGTCCAAGAATTCGGCCGCTTTCAGCTTATTGGCTTCGGTGGCAGGAATTAGGCGTCTCGTTTCGAGCTCCTCGGTCTCGCCCTTCTTACTAAAGAAAATGATATGAAAATCTTGCTCCTCACTCAGATTGCGGATGCTAACCTTCATCTGCTGTTTTACTGCCCCGATGGTATTGTCTATCATCATCGACCCACTACGGTCGATCAAAAATACCACGTGGTGAATGTTGCCACCTCCACCACCACTGGTGCCGAAGAACTTTGACTTGGGGCCGCGACCCATGCCGCCCATCCCGCCCATGCGGGCCATGCCACCGCCGGCGGTGCCCTCTCCGCCCATCGTCTGCATCAGGCCGGCGCTCTGGCCCGAACTGCTGGTGATAATCGAGGCGCCTGTGGACTTTACGCCGGTGGAGACCTCTGTCCGGGCGGCCGCCGCCTCCTTCGAGACGCTCATACTGCCGGGATGGATCACCCCGCCGGGGGTCTTGGTGAAGTTCTCGCCGGGGATCAGAATGTCATCGACGGTTACCGTCTTGGAGGTGACGTACATCATGCCCGCGAACGATAGGATAAGCCCCACGCCCAGGTGCAGGAACAGGCTCATAACCCACGGCAGCATTGCCGCCACCGTCCCGACCGCCGCCCCGGAACCAACGGGCTCCAACTCGCCTTCGCCCTCGGGTGTTACCTCTGGCGGCGTGACGGTGCTGGCGTTGGCCTGACCATCCATGCCGGGGACCTGAGGCCGCGGCAGGTTGGCCAGTGCCGCCGGAACCTGGACCTTCTTTTGGCAATGCGGGCACTTGACGTCCTGGCCCGGCAGGGCCTCAACGCTCAAGAGCTTGCCACACTGTTCGCATCGAAAATCCACGGCTGTCATAGCTCGCTCCTCTTAGGGTCGCGTCGACGATTGTACAGCAATCGCGCAGATTCCAGAAGTATTTCAACCGAGTCAGCGGCGGTTAAGGCCGCCAATAACCATCGGGCAGACCCATTTAATGGCGATAGCGGCAGGGAATGGCGCTGTCGGGGCCGATTAGGGACTCCGCAAGCATTGGCGCCGTATGCTACTTACTCCTGCAGCTTTGGCACACCGAATCATCAGGCATGACGGACCTGGGCGAAATTGCTTCGTCCCGATATGGGCCCGTTTGGACAGGCGTAGGACGCCCGTCCGGGGAGTTTCGACGCGACTTACTTCAAAGGTCACAACCTCTTAAGCCGCAATACGTCACTTCAACTCTGATTCTACCGGGAGCACCGACTTCCGACAACTCCAAAAGTAGTGGAATACCCTGAAAATGTCGACTGGAAGTGGCCGCGAATTACGTGAACAGCTTATGAAGCGGCATGACAAACGCGGAGGCACCGGAGGAACCAGAGGAAAGAATCATCCTCTGGCACCTCTGCTGCCTCCGCGTTAATACAAACCGTCTTACTGAACTCGCGTGACCCGCCGGCAGGCAGGTCCGCGGCTGATTTAGTCCTTGGTCGCCGCGGCCATTGCCTCTTCGGAGATGTCGAAGTTCGCATAGACGTTCTGAACGTCCTCGTGTTCCTCGAGAACCTCCATCATGTTAAGGATCTGGCGGATCTTATCAGTTCCAACGTCCACGGTGTTCTTGGGAAGCATGGCGATGGCGGCTGACAGCGTCTCGATCTTGGCGGCCGCCAGGGCCTGCTTGACCTTGTGGAAGTTCGTCGGGGCGCAGGTGACTTCGAAGGTGTCGCCGTCGAGCTTGACGTCCTCGGCCTCGGCTTCCAGGGCCACTTCCATGAGCTTGTCCTCGGTGATCGAGGCGGCGTCTATGGAGAACGTGCCCTTCTGTTCGAACATCCAGCCGACGCAGTTGGTAGAGCCCAGCTGCCCGCCGCCGCGCTCGAAGATTTTTCGCATCTCGGGGGCAGTGCGGGCGCGGTTGTTGGTCAGGCAGTCGACCATGAACGCCACGCCGCCGGGGCCGTAACCCTCGTACATGATGGCCTCAAAATTCTCAGCCCCCAGCTCGCCGGCGCCCTTCTTGATCGCGTTGGTGATCGTGTCCTTGGGCATGTTGGCGGCCTTGGCGTCGTCGATAGAGTACCTAAGCGTAAGGTTCTCGTCGGGGTTACCGCCGCCGGCCCGGGCCGCTACGATGATTCGCCTCGCCAACTTGCTCCACTGAACGCCTCGCTTGGCATCGTTGGCGCCCTTGGACCGCTTGATCTTCGCCCAATGTGAATGTCCTGACATCGCTACACATCCTAAGAACAGAAGTAATAGTCAAATCGACAATCCAAACCGCTTGCGATTTCGCAAAGCACAGGCCGCGACAAACGACGGCTTGGCCGTAACACCCGTTAAGTTAACCTATCTGCGGTTCGGAGGCAATCCAAAGTCGTACTCCGTGGCGCGGGCGTCTCGCCCGCGCGTCTCGAGGGCATCTTGCCTCGTTGGTCCTCTCTGGTTTCGCGGGCGAGACGCCCGCGAGACACGAGGGCAAGATGCCCTCGCCACGCTAAGGCGGCCCTACTCTTCGCCGCTGTCCTCACCACCAGCAGTGGCGGGCACATTGGCGGGCACCTGCGGCTGGGGCTGCTCTTGCCCGAAGCGAGGCCTCTGGAAAGTGCTGGCCGAACCAGTCGGCTGGGCGCCCGCGTCGCCGGTCACGCCCTTGCCCAGCGGTGCGACGGAGGGCTCTTTCTTGGCCTTGACCGCGTCGAGCTTGGCGGGCGTGTTCTTGAGCACCTTCTTAGTATCGGAGCTCTTGATCTTTTCCTTCTTCCCAAGCTCAACGGCCTTGGTCCACAACTGCTGGGCCTTGTCCTTGTCGCCCAGTCGCCAGGCCACGTCGCCGGCGTGATCGTAGAGCACACAGTTTTCGCTGTGCTCCTCGGTGTCGTCGCTGAGGATCTGATCAAAGATCCGGTCGGCCTGGTCGAACTTGGCCTGCTTGTAGAGCACCCAAGCCAGGCTGTCGAGGAAGGCGGAATTCTGCTGATCGGCCAGGGCCTTGCGGATCATCCGCTCGGCCTTATCCAACTGCAGCCCCATGTCAGCGTACTGGTAGCCCAGATCGTTATTGAGCCCCGTGTCGTCGGGATCGATCTCCATCGCCTTTTCCAGCACAGCCAGGGCCTCGGCGGGCTTGTTCAGTTCCATCAGGCAGGTGCTCTTGAGCTGGTAGAGCAACAGGAGCGGGTTGCCCATCAGCTGCATCGTTCGCTCGTGCCCGGATAGCCGTTGGGCCATCATCTCCTGATATGCGGCGGCCGTCTGGTAAGTCTTGGGATAAGCCTTGATAAACTCGTCGGCCTTGGCCAGGGCCTTGTCGTACTTCTCCTGGCTCATGAGCAGTGAGACGGTCATGTGACGTGCCCAGTCGACCACTTCCTGGCTGACCCGGACCTTTCCGGAAGGCTTGGTCGCAGGCCTGGTGGTCGGCCTCGTCGCCGGCTTGGTCGTTGGCAGCGAAGTCGGCTGGCTCTTGGCCGTCGCGGGCGTCTTGTGCGCGTCGACCGCGCGCGGCGCGTTATTCGCGCCGACATCTTGCATCAGCACGTCAGCGGGGCCCTGGCCGATCGGTCCGAAGTTCTCTTCGTCCGACCCCTGGTCGCCTCCCTCATCGGTGCCTTCGTCGGGCCCTTCCTGCTCTTCTTCCTGATTTGGCGGCTGCAGACCAGGTGCACCCTCTCCGCCAAACGCCGCAGGCGGCGGGGGCAGCGTCGGATCAACCGTCATTTCGGCAAGCCACTGCTCCAGGAGCTTGGCGGCCACGTCGAACTTCTCGACCTTCTGCAGGGCGGCAATGAGGATCTCGCGGGGGGCCAGCTCGTTTGGCGTCTTCTTCAGCCATGCCGCCACCTTGGCCTTGGCGTCGTCGATCTTGCCGGCCTGCACCAACATGTCTATCTGCCTCATTCGCAGCAGCCGAACGCTGGCATCGGTCTTCGTGCCGACCCACGTATCCAGCAGCCTCAGGGCCTGGTCGAATTGCTTGGCATCCTCCAGCACGCCCAGCAGGCTCAACTGTGGGCCAAGCACGTTGCCGGCTACCTGGGTCCGCTCGTCCTTGATCCAGCCCAGCGTGAAATCCTCGGCCTGTTTGAACTGCTTGGCCTGGGCGTAGAGATCGAGCTTCTGGGCCCGCAGTGCGCCAAGGAGCCTTCGATCCGCCTCCAGGGCGGTCCAGTCGTCCAGCAGCTTGTTGGCCTTGTCGTAGAGCTTTTCCTTCTTGTACAGTTCCACGAGTTTGGAGCGGTACAAGTTGCGGTCTTCCTGGGAGTCTGCCAGCCACTGCTCGGCCTGAGCGATGGCCTCGGCGTTCTTGTTCTGCTTCTGCAGCACTTCCATGAGCATCAGGCGGAAGCTGCTGTCCTTGGGCGAACTCTTGAGGACCTCTCGGATGACGGGCTCAGCCTTGGCAAATTGCTTGGCCCGGTACAGCGCCGCTGCGTACGGGCGGGCCACCTTTGGCGACTTGCCAGTGGCCTCGTAGGCCGACTCCCACAGGGTCAGAGCTTCGCCGCGATGCGATGACTGCTCCAAGAGAGCGCCCAGGTATACCAGGGCGTCGTCGTTGCCGCCTTCCTGGCGGATCATCTCCGTCAGACGGGCGGTGGCCTTCTTGAAGTCCTCCTTGGACAGCTTGCCAAGCTTGGCCCCGAACTCCATGCGGAAGTCCAGCATCTGGACCTCGGGGTTCTTGGGGTTGATAGCCTTGAGCTGTTCCAACAGTACCCTGGCCTTTTCGTTCTTGCCCTGCTGCTGCCACAGTTCGACCTGGGCAGTCTGGGCGCCAAGGTAGTCGGGGTGCTTTAGCAGCAGTTCGTCCAGGCGTTTCTGGGCCATCTCGACTGCACCGGCCGACATCAACAGGCGGATGAGGTCCACGTGGAGTTGGTCGTTGTCGTCCTGTATCTCCAGGGCCTGGGCCAGGGTGCGTGCGGCGTCCTGGGTGCGTCCGATGCCTCTCAGCGCACTGGCTAGCAGGGACAGCGTCGGGACGTGCTTTACGTCATACTTCTGGGCCAGCTTGGAGGCCTGGTTCAGTGTGTCGGCCGCGGCGGTCATCTCGCCGCCCGCGATCTGGACCTTGCCCAGCAGGAACAGCTTCATGAAGCCAAGCCGCTCGGGCAGTTGCTGACTCTCTTTGAGCGTCTTGTCGATCTGCGCTCCGCTTCGCAGGGCGAGGTTCACGTCCATCAGGGCTTCCCATGCCGGTAGGAACTCCTTGCTGATGGCCAGGGCCTTACGCTGCTGGGCGGCGGCGGTTTCGAGGTCTCGCTTGGCCGCCGCCGCGATGCCCGCAACGTAGTGCATGGCCTCGGCGTCCTTGCCCTTGTCGTCGATGGCAGCAATGAAGGCGTCGAGCTTGAAAGCGGCGTCCCGCGCAACAATCTGGCGGATGCGGGGAGCGACGTCAAGGGACTGGTTCGTGTCGGTGGCAACCACGGTCGCCAGCTCACGCATCGCCCGGTCGGTCTGCTTTTGATTGGCCAACAGTTCGGCAAGCATCTTGCGGGCCCGGAGGTTGCCCGGCTGCACGTCCAGGCCGCTAGTCAGGATTTCGACCGCCTGTTTGGGCGTACCGACCTTGACTGAGACTCGGGCCAGGGCCATGGCGAGGTCGGCATCCTTCTTGCCGGCGTCCAGGGCGGCCTTCCATATCTCGGCAGGCAGGGCGGGATTGTTCTGCGACCTGGTGACGGTCTCGACCATTGGCACCACGTCGGCGGCCATCTCGGAGTTGGAGGCCATCTCAAGAATGATGTCGCGGGCCTTGTCCGTTTGCTTGGTGGCGATGAGCGCCTCCACCATCAACCGCGTGATCGTGGGGTTGCTGCGGTCGGCCTCGCGGGCCTGCTCAAGGACAGTCAGCGCCTCGGCGGGCCGCCCAAGCCTGAGCATCATCCTGGCCCGCTCGACGCCGATCCGCTCAGGCCGCAGCACGAGCTTTTCGACCATCGGCCTACCAACGTACGAGGCGGAATACTTGTTGATCCAGTCGCTCAGGCGGTCGTACGCCTGCAGAGAGGCGGTCCAATGACCCTGCCTGGCCAGCAGGTCACCCAGTCGGGCCAAGGCCTCGGCCGCCCGCGGATCCTCGGGCTTGGCGTTGCTGGTCAGCAGCGCCGTGCGGTAGCTCACAATGGCGTCGGCGGGCTTGTTGTTGGCTTCCTGGATCTGACCCAGCAACAGCTGCAACTCCAGGTCGTCGCCATTGGCGGCCGCCGCGGCCTTGAGGTTTTCCATGGCCTTGCCATAGTTCACCACACCCAGGTAGGCCATGCCCAGGTCCTTGAGGATCCTGGGATTATTTGGCTCGAAACCCACGGCGCGGTCAAGCTTGTCCAGGGCGCTCGCGTACTGCTTTTTGGCCAGGTTCTTCTCGGCGTCCTCTACGAGCGGCTTGGCCTGCTCGCCCAATTCGCTTGCTGGCCTGGACGTCGGCTTGGCGACGGCGGGAGAGAGCTTGTCCAGCCCAATCAGGGCTTCCTTGGGCAGGGCCGGAGCGGTGGAGGGCACAGTCGAAAGATTGTTCGTCGCACCCGTGAGCGGAGGGAAGTTGACAGGCGGGGCATCTCCCGACGTGGGCGGACAACCAGATAAAACACCGGTCAGCACGACCCCACAAACAAGCAAGCAGGCTGCAGGCCAACGCATCTGTGCATTTTGCCTACAGCCTCCAGCCTCAAGTCTCAAGCCTTCTGCGGCCTCCAGCCTCAAGTCTCTCTTCACGGTATTACCTTGTTCAGCGGATAGGTGATGATCCCGGTCGCCCCAGCCCGCTTGAGCTGCGGCACCAGGTCACGTTCGACACGCTCGGGCACGATGACCTCGATAGCTACCCAGTCGGGGTCGGCCAGCGACGAGACCGTTGGGCTCTTTTCCGACGGCAGCAGTGCGGCGACCTCGGCGAGGTTCTTGCGCGGCACGTTCATCTTAAGGCCCACCTTTTCGCGTGCCTCGATCGCACCTTGCAACAGTAGCGCGATGTTCTCGATCTTTTGGCGCTTCCAGGGAATTGCCCAAGCGGCCTTGTTGGCGATCAGCCGCGTCGCGGTGGTCATGATCGTATCCAGCACGCGGAGCTTATTGGCCTTGATGCTCGAGCCGGTCTCTGTGATGTCGACAATGGCGTCCAGGAGGCGGGCCTTGACTTCAGTCGCGCCCCAACTGAACTCCACCTTGACGTTGACGCCCTTGTCGGCGAAATACTTCCGCGTGACGCCCACCAGTTCGGTGGCCACAATGCCGCCCTCAAGGTCCTTGACTGTCTTGACGCTGGATTCCTCCGGCACGCACAGCACCCAACGCGAGGGCACGAGCTTCTGCTTGGAGTACACCAGTTCGGCCACTGTCACGACGTCGGAGTTGTTCTCAACGACCCAGTCGTGTCCGGTCAGGCCCACGTCGACAATGCCATCCTCGACGTAGCGGCTCATCTCCTGCGCGCGGAACATGATCGGCGATATCTGTTCGTCGTCGATCGTCGGCACGTAGCTGCGGGACGAGACATTGATATTGTATCCAGCCCGCGCAAACAGGTTCAGCGTGCTGTCCTGCAGAGAACCCTTCGGAATACCCAGTACCAGCTTGTCATCAGAAGTCTTGTGAACCATTCTTCTTTACTCGTTCATGCGTTTCTAAACAGGACAGCCACAGAGAACACGGGGGACCCAGAGAAACAAATGCATCTATTTGTCAGGCGGCGTGCTCGCTTCAGACTGAAGCAGGCACGCCGACACAATTCACAACCTGGCGATTATTTCTTCTTTGACGCCTTGCCCGGCTTGGCGTGCTTCTTGCCAAGTTCCTTGAAGGGCTTTACGTCATTCTTCTTAGGCTTGGCGGGGCCGCCCTCTTCTTCAAGGTCCTCGCCGACCTCGACCGGGGGCAGTTCCAGGTCGACGTCATCATCGGCCGGGGCATCCAGGTCGGGCTCTTCCTCGATCACCGTCGGGTCCAGCACGACGTCGTCGTCCATGTCGTCCTTCTGGCCGGGCAGGGGCTGGTGCTTGACCAGCATCCGCACCTTGGGAGGCGGCAGGATTGCGGCGGCCTTGGTGGCGTCCTCGGGATTTGCCTTGGCCCACTTGGCGATCGCTTTGGCGTTCTTCTCAATATATGCGCGGAAGAACTCGTGGATGGCCAGTATCTGCTTGGCAGGAAAGGCCCGCTCGATGAAGGCCTGTGCCTCCTCGATGTCGCACGGGCCGATGTCGTCGTTCATCTTCAGGGCGTCGACCAACGAGACGTCTACCGGAAGCGTGGGAATGTCGAAGCCAATCAGCATGACGTACGCGGCCGAGAATGGCGACAGGCCGATCTCCGCCAAGTGGCGGCGCAGGTCTTTTCGCGGCATCTCGCGCATGTACTCCAGGCACATCTTGCCCGAGCGGTCAAAGACGCTGTTGAGGACTCGCACGAGGGTCTCGGCCTTGTCGCGGGCGTTGGGGAAGTCGCGTCCTATGGCGTCGACGATCTCCTTTGCCGGCGAGACTCTCAACTCGTTGAGGTCCACAAACTCGCTGGTCAAGGCCACACTTGCCCGGTGGACGTCCTTGCGTGGCGCGTCTGGTGCCAGGACGGACTCGACAAGCACCAGCACCAGGTCCTCGGGCGTAGCGGGCTTGGTCTTGGGCAGCGGGGTAAGTAGCTTCTTGATATTCTTAGCGTATATGGTGGCGTTTTTCATGCAGTCATTCCTGCGAATCGCGATCCGGCGTTTCGGGCGAGGCTTGCTCCGGCGCCGTGGGCTCGCTTGGGTTCTCAGCGCTTTGCTCGCCAGAAGGCCCCTCCTGCTGAGCCTCCTCCTTTTCGCGCAACTCGGTCATCGCCTTCTGGATGAGCTGATACGTCTCTAGAGTCTTCTTGAATTTTTCGTCCTCAACAAACTCCAGGTGCGGCGTGAACCGCAGCGAAATCTGCCGCATCATCAAGTCCTGGATATGGCCGCCGGCATGCTGCAGGGCCCGCACGGCCAGTTTTTGTTCCTTGGCATCGCCGATGACGGAGATAAAGATGCGGGCCGTCATCAGGTCCTCGCTCACCTCAACATGGGTGATCGAGACCCGGGCTGGATCGATTCGCGGATCGCTGATCTTGGACAGCAGCAACTGTCCGACCACGTTGCGAATCAAACTACTAATACGTTCTTGACGTCTTTTCATAACTTCCTAAGAGACAAAAGCCACTAGCTACAAGCCACAAGCCACAAGAGCGTTTAATACCTGCACACCGCCACGCGCACTGGCCACAGGCGGTGAAAAACGGCCACACGCTCACAGCCCTCGTGGCTTGTGGCTGGTGGCTCTTTCTTCACAGCCATTCCACGCTGGACTCTATCAGGATCATGTCCCGGTGCGTGGCTGCCAGGTTTATGATCTTCTGCAGCGCACCTTCGACGTACGCGTGGTCGTTAGAGACCATGGCGATCGCCAGTACGGCTCGGCGGTGGCTTTCCAGCCCTTCGACCTCCGCCACGCTTACGTTGAAGCCGTGCAACAGCTTATCCTTGAAGCCCTTGATGACCCGGCGCTTATCCTTAAGCGTAAACGCCTGGGCCACGTGCAACTCCAAGTGCAGCAAGCCTAGTACTGTGGACATAGTGTTAAGGTGCCACGGCTAAGCCCGTCGTTTGGGCGCGGCCGTGTCTGGCGACAAGCCGCGCACGCACGGCCGCGCGGGCAAGCGACGCCCGCTTAGCCGTGGCACTCATTTGTTACAGTTTTCTGGCGACCTCTATCTTCGTGTAGAACTCCAGCACATCGCCATCCTTGATGTCGTCGTAGCCGGCGATCTTCAGGCCGCACTCCATGCCTGTCCGGACCTCGCGGGCGTCGTCCTTGAATCGCTTGAGGCTTTCCAAGGATCGGCCGTCCTCGATGACGATATTGTGGCGGACGATGCGGACCTTGTGGTTTCGGCTGATCGTACCGTCGGTGACAAAGCACCCGGCGATGGATCCCACGCGCGAGACCTTGAAGACCTGCCGGACGTCGGCATGGCCTTGGACCTGCTCGCGGACCTCGGGGCTGAGACCCTCTTCCAAGGCCTTTCGCATGTCGTCGATGATGTCGTAGATGACGCGGTACTGCCGGATCTCGACATTGCTTCGCTCGGCCATCGTTCGGGCGGACGAGTCTGGCACGACGTTGAAGCCAATAATCAGAGCGTCGGAGGCCTCGGCCAGTGCAACGTCGCCGGTGGAGATGCCGCCTACGCCGGTATGCAGTATCTTGACCCGCACCTCGGCGGTATTGAGCTTCTCCAGGGAGCCGGTGATGGCCTCCACGGAGCCCTGAACGTCGGACTTGATAATCAGGTTCAGTTCGGTCGCCTTGCCGGCGTCGATCTTGGTAAGCAGGCTCTGCAGGTCGTGCGCCTGGGTGGTGGCCAGACTGGCAGTACGGTCTTGCTGATGACGATCCTCAGCCACTTGGCGGGCCTGATCGATATCCTGGGCCACGTAGAACTTGTCGCCCGCGTCGGGCACCTCGGCCAGGCCCGAGACTTCCACCGGCGTCGACGGCCCGGCGGTGTCAATTGCCCGGCCATGGCTGTCCACCATGGCGCGGACGCGGCCGTAGCCCTTGCCGGCCAGCAGCACGTCGCCGACCTTCAGAGTACCGCTGCGGACCAGCAGTCGGGCCAGCACGCCCATGCCCGGGTCCATCTTGGCCTCGATAACATAGCCACTGGCGGGGGCATCGACCTCGGCCTTGAGCTCAAGGATCTCCGCCTCCAGGCTAAGGGTCTCGACCAGGGAGTCGATGCCCAGCCCTGTATGGGCGGAGGTTTGGATAACTTCAGTCGTGCCGCCCCACTCGCGAGGCGACAGTCCGTGCTCTGCCAGTTGGCCCAGGGCCCGCTGGACGTTCGCATTAGGGACGTCGACCTTGTTCAGGGCAACCACGATCGGCACACCGGCGGCCTTGGCGTGGTTGATCGACTCGACGGTCTGGGGCATCACGCCGTCATCGGCGGCCACCACCAGCACTACCACGTCGGTCATGTTCGCACCGCGGGCACGCATGGCCGTAAAGGCCTCGTGACCCGGAGTGTCCAGGAACACCACGTGCTTGCCGCCAACGTCGTAACGGTACGCGCCGATGTGCTGCGTGATACCGCCGGCCTCGCCCGCCGCAACGGCGGTCTTGCGAATCCGGTCCAGCAGGCTGGTCTTGCCGTGGTCAACGTGACCAAGCACCGTCACTACCGGTGCACGCGACATCAATTCCGCCTTGGGACGCTCGTTGAGCGTGTTCACCAGTTGTTCCTCGGCCGTCAGGGGCCGAACAACATCCAGCTCCATCCCAAATTCCAGCGCGATCACGGTGGCTACATCCTGGTCGATCACCTGGTTGATGGTCGCCATCTTGCCCGTTTCCATGAGCTTACGAATGATCTGAGCGCTCTTTATACCGGTGGCCGCCGAGAGGTTCTTGACCGTAATCGGCGACTCGACCTGTATCTTGCCGCCGCGGGCAGAGGGACTGGTAGCCGGGCCAGATTGCGTGCCATGGCGATGACGACGCAGCCCGCCACCGCTGGTGGCGGCGGCCAGACGCGCATCACGCTCGATCAGATCCTTATCACGCCACTCCTTGATGACATCCGTTGGGGAGGTCACCGCGGCGGCACTTCGACCAGCTCCGCCGCGACGGCGCGGCGAGCGTTTCTTATTCTTAGCTGCCTCGTCCTCTTCCTCGATTACGATCGGCTTGACGGTGCCGAGCGGTCGCCGGGGCGGGACGGACGTACCTGTCGCCTGCATGGGCCCCTCGCCTGGACGCCGACGGGGCGGAGGCGCCTGCACAAAATCGGGCTTCTCCATGCGAACTACGCGCGGACCCTTCAGCGTGGCGGGACGAGGAACTAACTGCGGGCCGGCAGGCTTGACCTCCGGCCGCTTAAGTGGTTCGTGTTTGACCGGACCAGGCTTGCCGGACGCCGGCGTGACAGGGGTCGCCTTGGCCGCGCCAGGAGCAGTGCTGCCTACGGGCCCAGCAGTCGGTGCGTGGGTGACTGCCGGCTTGTGCGCAGGTGGCGCACTGGGTGCAGGCGCTTGGGCAACCGGCGCCGCCTTGGTCTCAGCCGGAACAACAACTGCAGGCTGCTCCACGACGGCTGGGGGTGGAGTCTGGGCTACGACTGGCGCCGCCTCGGCAACCGCAGCAGCAGCGGCTGGAGGCGCGGGGGCTTCTGTCACCGGCGGTGCTTGGGCCACCGTCTCGGCTGGCGCCTCGGCTTGGGCCTCGGGTTCTTCCAGGGCTTGCGGCGCCTCGGCTACGGCTTCTTCTGCAACGGCCACTTCGGCCCCTGCACCTTCACCGTCTTCCGCCTCAGTCTCGCCCTTGGCCTCGCCCTCGTCCGAGGACGGCTCAGTGCCGGCCGCTCCACGTCGACGGCGCTGCTTGCGGGCTTTTTCCCGCTCAACAACCAAGTCCACGTGCTCGGTCGTTTCCACGGCCGTTGTCGTTTCGCTGCCGGAGAACCACTCACGGATGGTGGCTTCCAGGCCTGCGCCCAGCTGTGCCATGTGGTTCTTCAGCTCAATGCCCTCGGCCCGACACTTGTCAAGAATAGTCTTGCTTGTCACGCCGATATCACGGGCCAGCTCAAATACACGTCGTTGCGCCAAGAATGCCTCCCGGCCTTATGGTCTCGTCCCGGGCCACCTTGGCCAGGGACGCGAATCACTCTACAACTCTACGCAGGCTGCTTCTTCAACTACAGGAGGCAGGACATGAGTCCTGCCGCCTTTTAACTGTTAAGACTGTGCACCTTCAGCCGCAGGGCCGGCTGCTTCACCGGGTGCCGCTTCGGCAACAGGCACTTCGCCGCCCGCTGCCGCCGCGGCGGCTGCCGCGGCCTTGCGCTCCTCAGCCACGCTGAAGGACCGCTTTTCTTTGCCTTCCTTGGCCGTCTGCTCGGCCACGCGGCGGGCCTCGTCAGAGCAGCGGACCACGATCTTCTGTGCCACTTCGCGTTCCAGCTTCAGCTCGTTGATCAGCGGGTCAATACCCACCTCTTCAACGTCCAGAACGTTCACCATGCCCATCGCCATGATCTGGTCAACCACCGTGCTGTCCACACCGGTAACCTCGCGAAGGGCCTTCTCCAGCGTGTCCAGCCCAAGGTTGAACTCGTTGGGCGTCAGAATGTCAATATCCCAGCCAGTCAGGCGGGCCGCCAGTCGAACGTTCTGGCCACGCTTACCGATCGCCAGCGACAACTGGTCGTCTGTAACCACCACTGTCGCCCGGCCCAGTTCGAAGCACAGGGCCAGTTCGGCCACCTCGGCTGGCTTTAACGCGTTGGCTATCAAGACCTTGGACGAGTCGTTCCACCGAACGATGTCGATCTTCTCGCCGCCAAGTTCCTCGACGATGTTCTTGATGCGGCTGCCGCGGATACCAACGCACGCGCCGACCGCGTCCACCTTGGTGTCCAGACTGTTGACCGCTACCTTAGTACGATACCCAGCCTCGCGCGCCAGGGCCTTCACTTCGATAATCTTCTCGGCCACCTCGGGCACTTCCAGCTCGAACAACGCCCGGATGAAGTCCGGGTGCGTCCGTGTCAGGACGATCCGTACCTGGTTGGGCTGCTCGCGAACGTCCAGCACCATGGCCCGGACCCGCTCCTCCGGCTGGTGACTCTCGCCGGGGATCTGCTCGCTCTTGGGCAGAATCGCCTCCACCCGCTGGAGATCGACGATCAGGTTGCCGCCCTCCCACCGCGCCACTCGACCGGTGACGATCTGTCCCTTGCGATCCAGGTATTCCTCGTACAAGCTGCCGCGTTCGGCCTCTCGAATCCGCTGAATGAGAACCTGTTTAGCTGTCTGGGCG
>Ga0265339_10001158_pt1 | contig 19908 bp, 15 predicted proteins | sample 4CB219metaG_FD_202085 | JGI IMG/M metagenome (GOLD analysis project Ga0265339, IMG submission 202085) | Rhizosphere microbial communities from Carex aquatilis grown in University of Washington, Seatle, WA, United States - 4-CB2-19 metaG | ecosystem: Host-associated > Plants > Roots >... | reverse complement strand
TGCATCTTCTCCTGCATTGCGGCTTCCGCCTTGCGCCGCGCGTCGGCATGCGCGGTGACCAGGAGATCCTCGAGAATCTCGCGCTCCTCCGCCTTCATCAGCGACGGGTCGATCCTGACGGCCTTGACTTCCATCTTCGCGTTCATGCGCACGGCGACCAACCCGCCGCCCGACAATCCCTCGACCTCGACACTGCCGAGTTCCTCCTGCATCGCCTGCATCTTCGATTGCAGCTGCGCCGCCTGTTTCATCATGCCGAGAAAATCGGGCATCGGTGCTTCCTTTGAAACTTCTCTATCGGTCGCTGTTAGTCGTCGTCGGAGGCGGTTTCGCCGCCAAACTCATCATCGCTCAACTCCTCGATGCTGGCATCGGATTCCAGCGGCTCGGCGGCAAGCTTGCGCACCTCGACAACGCGGGCGCCGGGAAAGCGCGCCAGCACTTCCTTCACGCGCGGATCGGCTTCGGCGGCACGCTCGCGCTGGCTCTTCTCCGCCAGGTTCTGCTCGCGCAAGGTCGGCTGTCCCGCCTCATTGGAGACGATCACCGCCCAGCGCCTGCCCGTCCACTGCTCCAGCTTGCGCGAGAGATCGTTGACCAGGGTGCGCGAGGCGTTGCGCTCCAGCGCGATATCCAGCCGTCCGTCCTCGATGCGGACCAGGCGGACGTCGGCTTCCAGCGCGGACTTGGTCAGGAGGTCGCGCTTCTCGCCGGCGAGCGCCACCAGTTGCGGAAAGCTGCTGATCTTGAGCGCGGGCGCGGATTGCGGGTCGGCCGCCGGTGCGACTTGCGGGCTCAGGGACGCCTCGGCGCCGCCGCGCGGGGCGGCGGGCGTGCGCACCACCGATGTCGGTATGGAAGATAGCGCCGGAGCCGGTCCGCTCCGCGGCGCGCCTGTGCCGACCACGGGCGATGCGCCGCCGGCCTGCTCGATCATTTTGATCGCCTCGTCCGGCGTCGGCAGATCGGCGACATAGGCGATGCGCACCAGCACCATCTCGGCGGCCGCTGCGGGGCGCGTTGCGGCTTGCGCCTCGGCAATTCCTTTGAGCAACATCTGCCACATCCGCGACAGCACCCGCATCGAGAGTTTTGCGGCGAAATCGCGCCCGCGCCGCCGCTCGGTCTCGCTGAATGCGACATTGTCCGCCGTTGCCGGCACGATCTTGACCCGGGTGACGAAGTTGACGAATTCGGCGAGATCCGAGAGCACCACGATCGGATCGGCGCCGGTGTCGTATTGCTCGCGAAACTCGCGAAAGGCGCCCGCGATATCGCCGCGCACCAGCGAATCGAACAGATCGATCACCCGCGTGCGGTCGGCAAGGCCGAGCATCTGCCGCACCTCCTCGGATCGCACCGCGCCTGCCGCATGCGCGATCGCCTGATCGAGCAGGGACAGCGAGTCGCGCACCGACCCTTCCGCCGCGCGCGCGATGACGCCAAGGGCCTCCGGCTCGATCTCGACGCCCTCCTTCACTGCAATATTGGCGAGATGCTTCATCAACACGTCGGCCTCGACGCGACGCAAGTCGAACCGCTGGCATCGTGACAGCACGGTGACCGGGACTTTGCGGATTTCTGTGGTGGCGAATACGAATTTGGCGTGCTCCGGCGGCTCCTCCAGCGTCTTCAGGAACGCGTTGAACGCCGCGGTGGAGAGCATATGCACTTCGTCGATGATGTAGACCTTGTAGCGGGCGCTCGCCGGCGCATAGCGCACGCTGTCGTTGATCGCGCGCACGTCGTCGACGCCGGTATGGGAGGCTGCGTCCATCTCCAGCACATCCATGTGCCGGCTTTCCATGATCGCCTGGCAGTGCACGCCCAGCACCGGCATGCGGATGGTCGGTCCCTTCACCGATCCGTCCGGCAGCTCGTAGTTCAGAGCGCGCGCCAGGATCCGCGCGGTCGTGGTCTTGCCGACCCCTCGCACGCCGGTCAGGATCCAGGCCTGCGGAATCCGGCCGGTTTCGAAGGCGTTGGAGACGGTGCGGACGACGGCGTCCTGGCCGATCAGATCCTCAAAACCCGACGGCCGGTATTTGCGCGCCAGCACGCGATAGGGCCTGGCGGCGTTGGCACCGAGGTCGAAACCGCCTTGGTCGGCACCGGCGGGCTTGTCGGGGGGAGCGGCCGCATCGGTCATCGGCCGACCCGCAACTGATTATCCCGGGGCCGGCGTCGTACGTTAGCTTGCGCGGATTCTGGTCGCAAAACCGGTGCTCACTTCTGCGGAATACGCGCCCGAAAGGAGCGAGCGCAGCGCGCGTGAGGATCGCCACTTTTTGCGCGATTCGGTCGAAAAACAGGTAGGAGATTGACGAGCGACCCGATCCGGACCTCGTTAGGGCTGCTTCCTTCCGGATCTGACCCGGTTGGCGAGTGGCTCGTCCACCGCCAATCTCCCGGTCCCTATTTGGGGCCAAAAGGGGCAGAAAGCAAGCGGGGATGGCCCGGTGTTCCCTCATCGCCCTGGCCCGGCGGACCGTCACCAAGGCCACGGCGGAGAGGTCCCGCCACCCTGCAAAAAAGCGTGGATGCCCGGCATAAAGCCGTGCATGAGGGGTGTTGTTTGCGGGCCGCGCGTCTGCGACGGTAAGGAACAATTCGAGACATCGCATGCCCGAGCCCGCCTGGTCGCTGCATTCACAGCTCAAGCAAGACACCATCGATATTGGCGACCTGCCGCTGTGCCGCGTGCTCGTCATCAAGGACGCGCGTTACCCCTGGCTCCTGCTGGTGCCGCGCCACGAGGGCGCGGTGGAGATCATCGATCTCACCGAGGTCGAGCAGGCGCAGCTGATGACCGAGATTTCCCGCGTTGCCCGCGCGCTGAAAGAGATCACCAAATGCGACAAGCTGAACATCGCGGCCCTCGGCAACGCCGTTCCGCAGCTGCACGTGCACGTCATCGCGCGCCGCACGAGCGACGCCGCCTGGCCGCGCCCGGTCTGGGGCGTTGCGCCGCCGCTCGCCCATGATGCCGAGGAACTACAAGGCTTCATCAGCACGCTTCGCCGCAAGATCTGGTTAGGTTGAGGGGACATGTCAGCATTCGACTCTTTTCCGTTGGGAAGACCTGCGTTCGTCACCAACATCCTCGACCGCGCCGCGCACCTGCGCCTCAACGAGGAAAAGCTTTTCGCGCTGGAGAGCCAGCCCGGCTCGCGCGCCTATGTCGTCTATCGCGACTCGCTCGTGGTGAAGCGCGAGGGCAACGCGTCGCGCGCGCTGCTTTCGATCGAGGAAGCGCTGAAATTCGGCGCCAATCCCGGGACGATCTTCCTAGGTTTGCGTGACGGGACCGCGGTGTTCGGCATGGGCATTTCGCCCGCCGCCGCGGAAAAGCTCGTCGGCCGCGAGGACGTCGCGGTGACCGAGCTGCGCGGCATGGCGATGCAGGGCGTCGTCCCGCCGGAGCAGCTTTCGGCGATCGCGATGGCAAAATCGATGGTGTCCTGGCATCAGCGGAACGGTTTCTGCGCCAATTGCGCAGCGCGTACCGCGATGAAGGAGGGCGGCTGGAAGCGCGAATGTCCGAGCTGCAAGGCCGAGCATTTTCCGCGCACCGATCCCGTGGTGATCAGCCTGGTGGCATCAGGGGAGAAATGCCTGCTCGGCCGCCAGAAGCAGTTCATGCCCGGCATGTATTCCTGCCTGGCCGGCTTCGTCGAAGCGGCGGAAACCATCGAGGACGCGGTCCGCCGCGAGGTCTTCGAGGAAAGCGGCATCCGCTGCGCCGATGTCACCTATTACATGAGTCAGCCCTGGCCGTATCCGTCGTCGCTGATGATCGGATGCGCCGCGCGCGCGCTCAACGAGGACATCGTGATCGACCACATCGAGCTGGAGGATGTCCGCTGGTTCGACCGCGCCGAGGTCCAGTTGATGATTACTCGCAAGCATCCGGAGGGTCTCGCCGGACCCCACCCCTTTGCCATTGCCCATCATCTGCTTCGGCGCTGGGCGTATGAGGGAAAGGATTTCGGCGCATAGCGGGCAAACGAGCGACACCTCACGCGGATTCCTTTCGCTCCGGCCATACCTGAAACCGCAACGCGCATCCTCTGCATCGCGCGCCGGTGCGCGACCGCGCCTCTGCGGTCGCGTGCCAGTCTCGGCACGGGTCCGGGGAACGGCCTGAAGCTAAAGAACCTTTGACGCGGGAGTCGGGCTGTTCCAGCTACCCCGCCACTCCGAAAATACGGTTGATTTAGAAGATTTTTCTATATAAGAGGAATTTCACCCAGATTAATGGAACAAGATTCTTCTTATGAGTGAACTGACCTTTCAGATTCCCGAATCACCCCGCCGCCTCGACGCTATCGACCGCAAGATCCTGATGGTGCTGCAGCAGGATGCCTCGCTGTCCGTTGCCGAGATTGGCGACCGGGTAGGGCTGTCCTCGACGCCCTGCTGGAAGCGCATCCAGCGGCTGGAGGGCGATGGCGTGATCCTGCGTCGGGTCGCGCTGGTCGATCAGAACAAGATCGGACTTGGCATTACCGTCTTCGTTTCGGTGGAGAGCGCCGATCATTCGGAGGCCTGGCTGACGAAGTTTGCCGATGCGGTCAGCGCGATGCCCGAGGTGATGGAGTTCTACCGGATGGCGGGCGATGTCGATTACATGCTGCGCGTGGTGGTCACGGACATGCAAAGCTACGACGTGTTCTACAAGAAGCTGATCGCAACGGTGCCGCTGAAAAACGTCACCTCGCGTTTTGCGATGGAGAAGATCAAGTCGGTCACCGCGCTGCCGGTGCCGACGGCGGTGGTCTGATCAGTCCGCCACGGGCCGTTATCCGCTTTCGCGGAGACGGACCGGGCGCGTTGCCTCAAATCTTCTGATTATACTGGCCGACATCGGGATGGGTGCGCAGCACCTGGTCCATCGCCTCGAACATGTCGCGCATCCGTTGCTCGGAGACCGGGCTCTCGACCACCACCACCAGCTCCGGCTTGTTCGAGGACGCCCGCACCAATCCCCAACTGCCGTCTTCCACCGTCACCCGCACGCCGTTGACGGTGACGAGATCGCGGATGTTTTGGCCGGCAACCTTCTCGCCCTGCTTCTGCAGAGCCTCGAAATGCTTTACCACGGCGTCGACCACACCGTATTTGGCCTCGTCGGCACAATGCGGCGACATGGTCGGCGACGACCAGGTCTTCGGCAGCGCGTTTTTCAGATCCGCCATCGATTTGCCCGGCGCGCGGTCGAGCATCTCGCAGATCGCGATCGCCGAGACCAGGCCGTCGTCATAGCCGCGGCCGAACGGCTTGGTGAAGAAGAAATGGCCGGACTTTTCGAAGCCGGCCAGCGCGCCGAGTTCGTTGGTGCGGCGCTTCATGTAGGAATGGCCGGTCTTCCAGTAGCTGGTTTTCGCGCCGTGCTTCTGCAGCACGGGATCGGTGACAAACAATCCCGTGGACTTCACGTCGACCACGAACTGCGCGTCCTTGTGGATCGCCGACATGTCGCGGGCCAGCATCACGCCGACCTTGTCGGCGAAAATCTCTTCACCGGTGTTGTCGACCACGCCGCAACGGTCGCCGTCGCCGTCGAATCCCAGGCCCACGTCGGCCTTGTGCGCCAGCACCGCGTCGCGGATGGCGTGCAGCATCTCCAGATCTTCCGGGTTCGGATTGTATTTCGGGAAGGTGTAGTCGAGCTCGGTGTCGAGCGGGATCACCTCGCAGCCGATCGCCTCCATCACCTGCGGCGCGAATGCGCCCGCGGTACCGTTGCCGCAGGCCACCACGACCTTGAGCTTGCGCTTGAGCCTGGTTCGGCGCGTGAGATCGGCGATATAGCGCGCCGGGAAATTCTCGTGGAACTGATAGGAGCCGCCGGCCTCGGCCTGGAACGCGGCGTTGAGCACGATGTCCTTCAGCCGGCCCATCTCGTCGGGCCCGAAGGTCAGCGGACGATTGGCTCCCATCTTGACGCCGGTCCAGCCATTGTCGTTGTGCGAGGCGGTCACCATCGCGACGCAGGGCACGTCGAGCTCGAATTGCCCAAAATACGCCATCGGCGTCAGCGCCAGCCCAATGTCGTGCACCTTGCAGCCGGACGCCATCAGTCCGGACACGAGCGCGTATTTGATCGAGGCGGAATAGCTGCGGAAATCGTGCCCGGTGACGATTTCCTTCTTGGCGCCAAGCTCTGCGATTAGCGTGCCCAGGCCCATGCCGAGCGCCTGGATGCCCATCAGGTTGATTTCCTTGTTGAACAGCCAGCGCGCGTCGTATTCGCGAAAGCCGGTCGGCTTCACCATCGGCTCCGATTCGAAGGCGTAGGTGTTGGGAAGGAGCGCGGATTTCGGCTTCGGAAACATGAAAATCGCCTCATCGTCAAAAGCAGGAACAGTCTGGTGGAGCGGATTGAGCGTTCGCTACCTGCTGGCGCAGCCATAGCGAAAGGCCAAGGGCAGCGGAAGGCGGGATCGGTGGTATGTAATGACCATATTTGGGGCGGATTGGGGAGGTTCCATCCCCGGGCCTGTTACTGGTCGTTGTCGCGAAATCTCCTCTTCAATGACGCCCCTCAAGGCCGGCAAAGCATGTTGCACCGTATTCCAAACAAATTGAGCCGCGACATCCTCGTAATCGTGGCGGTAGACGTTACCCGCCGCAGCCATCTGCTTCCATGAGATCGCCGGATGCCGCGCCCTCAATTCGTCCGGCAGCCGCCGCGACGCCTCCGATATGATTTCGAGGCAACGGGTCACCGCATAGAGAGTCCGAACATCCGCCCTGAACGTATCGCGATCATGACCCTGAGCGAACTGGCTGGCTAAATCGATGTGATGCAAAATGTCGCGGAGGACCCCCTCCGTGTGCTTAGAAGGCATAGATTGCGTCGGCCATCGCAGCGGGCCGGACATGAGATTTGAGACCTTCGCGGCTTACCACGTCGACAGGCGCGTCAAACAGGTTTGCAATGTATTCCTTCAGATCGACATAATCGAATACTGTGATGCGAGAATCCGGATCGACTTCGATCATGATGTCGATATCACTGTCAGCGCGATTGCTACCCCGGGCCATCGAACCGAACAGGGCAGCATGCCGCACTCCTCGACTGCGCAGAGCCGGCTCGGATCGTCGCAAGATCTCAAGTGCATCGGAGCTATTCATACTATAAATATAGCACATTGCCGTGTGACCCGGGAGAGCCAACTGCCTCGTTTCGGCTCCCTCGCAATTACTGCTGCAGGACCAGCCGGCCGTTGGCGTATTCGAAACGCCTCAGCTTGGACAGAAACGAGAGACCAAGCAGGTTCTCCGACAGCGCCGCGTCCGGCAGGACCATGGCATCGACATCGTGCACCACGAGTCCGCCGACCTCGATCCTGGCGAGTCGCGTACGGGCTCCCTTGATGGTGCCGTTGGCGGTCGTCACGTTGGCGTTGAATTCGCTGCGCGACGGATGCACCCCGAACCGGGCCGCGGAGGTTTCATTGAAAGCCACCACGGAGGCGCCGGTATCGACCATGAAAGCAACGCGCTGACCGTCGATCCGCCCCTCGGTGCGGAAGTGACCATAGGCATCGCGCGGGATGCTGAGGCTGCGGGAACCTGTCTCCGCCGCCGTTTCGACAGCAGCGACATTGCTGGAGGCGGTATTCGCGGCCGCAGGCGTCATCGTGATCTTGTCCGCCATCTGCGCCATGAAGGTGCCGAGTCCGGCCATGATCGCCGCGAAGATCATGATGTTACGCATCAGACGCACAACCCCGTTCGAAGCGGCACAATTGGATCACGTCGGCCGCGGCACGGCGACCGAACCGCGCGGGCGAAGGCTGCCATTTTGGCGAAAAGGATGAGCGAAGGGTTAACGGAGGGGGCCGTCTTGCGGGTCAAGCCGGCGACCACGGTTCTCAGGTGCCGCGCGGCTTGACCCGTCGCGTCGGCAGCGCATTGGCGGGGTCTTCGGGCCAGGGGTGCCTCGGGTAACGCCCGCGCAGATCTGACCGCACGGCGGCGTAACTGCCGCGCCAGAAACCCGGCAGGTCGCGCGTGACCTGCACCGGACGCTGGGCGGGCGACAGCAACTCCAGCACCAGCGGCACCCTTCCCCCGGCGATCGCGGGATGGGCCTTCAGTCCGAACAATTCCTGCAGGCGCACCGCGATCGTCGGCCCCTGCTCGGCCTCATAGTCGATTGGAAGCAGGCTGCCGGTCGGCGCCTCGAAATGCGTCGGCGCCTCGCGATCGAGCCGGGCGCGCAACTCCCATGACAACAGCGCCATCAGCGCGTCCGACAGTTCGCCCGCGGACACATCCTTCAGGGACGTCTTGTCGTGGAGTGCAGGCAGCAGCCAATCCTCGCGCCGCGCGGCAAGCGCCGCATCGGACAGGTCGGGCCAGTTCTCGCCTTCGGCCTTGCGCAGGAACATGATGCGGTCGCGCCATTGTTTGGCTTGTTTCGACCAGGGCAGCTTGTCGAGGCCGGACGCAATCAGTCCGTCGGCAAATATGCGCGCGGTTGCCTCCGACGGCGTCAGCGCAAGCGGGGCTTCCGAAAGCGTGATCGCATGCAGGGTGCGTTTGCGCCTTGCCCGCAGCGCCATCGCGCCGCGGTCGAATGTGATCTCGTCCGCATCCTCGATCTCATCGCCGAAATGCCGTTCGATCTCGGCCTGTGTGATCGGCGCCGCCAGCAGCACGCGTCCGCTGGCCGCGGTCCCCGTCAATTCGCCGACCGCGATATAGGGCGCGCGCGCCAATGACGACGTCTGCTCGACGGCAGCGCCGCGGCCGTTGGCGAGCACGAAACTCCCGTTGCCGCGGTTGCGCGCGACGCGATCGGGAAAGGCAAGGGCAAGCATCACGCCGGTGCCCGGCTCTGCTTCCGGCTCTTCCCCCGCAGCAGAGGAGGCCGAAGCGGCCACCTGGCTGGCCCAGCGCCGCGCGAGTTCGCGCGCGCTTGAGGCGCGCTGCGAGCGGTCGCGACGAAACGCATCGAGCCTGACATCGAGGTCGACGCTGTCGCCACCGAGCCCGCGTTCGGTCAGGACGGCGGCAATTTCCGCGGCCGCTTCGCCGGCGCCAAGCCGATGCGAGTCCACGATCATCCGTGACAGCCGCGGCGGCAGCGCCAGAGCACGCAGGCTCTTGCCTTCCGCGGTGATACGGTCGTCCGCATCGAGCGCGCCGAGTTCGCGCAGCAGGCTCTTGGCCTCCTTCAGTGCGGGCGCCGGCGGCGGATCCAGGAACGGCAGCGTGGTCGGATCGCTGACGCCCCATTGGGCGACGTCCAGGACCAGCGAGGACAGATCGGCGCTCAGGATTTCCGGTTGGGTGAAGGGCGCAAGAGAGGCGGTCTGCGGCTCGTCCCACAGCCGGTAGCAGACGCCGGGCTCGGTGCGGCCGGCGCGGCCGCGCCGCTGATCGACCGCGGCGCGCGAGGCGCGCACCGTTTCCAGCCGGGTCAAGCCGATGTCGGGTTCATAGCGCGGCACGCGCGCCAGCCCGGAATCGACGACGATGCGGACCCCCTCGATGGTCAGCGACGTCTCCGCGATCGAGGTCGCCAGCACGACCTTGCGGCTGCCCTTCGGCGCCGGCGCGATCGCGCGATCCTGCACGCTGGCATCAAGCGCCCCGAACAGCGGCACGATCTCGATGCCGGCATCATGAATGCGCTCGGCAAGGAAGGTTTGGGTCCGGCGGATTTCGGCCGCGCCGGGCAGGAATGCCAGGACCGAGCCGGGATCGGCGCGCAGCGCGGCGAGGATCGCATCCGCCATCTGGCGCTCCAGCGGCACGTCGACCTTGCGGCCGAGATAGCGCGTCTCCACCGGAAAGGCGCGGCCTTCGCTGGCGATAACCGGCGCCTCGCCCAGAAGCTTCGCCACGCGCGCGCCGTCGAGCGTCGCCGACATCACCAGGATGCGCAAATCCTCGCGCAAGCCGGTTTGCGCGTCGCGCGCCAGCGCCAGTCCAAGATCCGCATCCAGCGAGCGCTCGTGAAATTCGTCGAACAGCACGGCGGCGACACCGGACAGTTCGGGATCGTCGAGAATCTGCCGCGAGAAAATACCTTCGGTGACGACCTCGATGCGGGTCGCGCGCGAGACCTTCGAGCCGAAGCGGACGCGATAACCGACCGTGTCCCCGCTCCGCTCGCCCAGGGTTTTCGCCATGCGCTCGGCGCTGGCGCGGGCCGCGATCCGCCGCGGCTCCAGCACGATGATCTTTTTGCCCGCAACCCAGGGCGCGTCGAGCAACGCCAGCGGCACGCGTGTGGTCTTGCCGGCGCCCGGCGGCGCCACCAGCACGACGGCGTGGGTGTCCGCGAGGGTGTCTGCCAGTTCGCCAAGAACCGGATCGATCGGCAGCGGCGTGTCGAAACTGCGGGGCAAGGCTGTCCGTCTCGGGTCTCTAACCTCGTCTCCCCGCCTTTGCGGCGAGAGGTAAGGCGCGCATCAACTCCGCGTCAATGGCGGACGCCCGACGCTCTCGTAGACGAAGCCGTGCGCCGCCATGTCACCGGCACGATAGACGTTGCGCAGATCGACCACGACGGGCTGCGCCAGTTCGCGCTTCAGGCGTTCCAGGTCCAGCGTACGGTATTGCACCCATTCCGTCACCACCACCATCGCGTCGGCGCCTTTCACGCAGACATAGGGGTCGTCGCAATACTCGATGTCCGGCAGCTCCTTGCGCGCCTGTTCCATGCCGACCGGATCATGCGCGCGAACCCTGGCGCCCATGTCGAGCAGCCCGGTGACCAGCGGGATCGACGGCGCCTCGCGCATGTCGTCGGTGTCGGGCTTGAAGGTCAGGCCGAGCACGGCCACCGTCTTGCCGCGCAAACTGCCGCCCACGGCTCCGGCAACCTTGCGCGCCATCGCGCGCTTGCGGTTCTCGTTGACGGCGAGCACCGCCTCGACGATGCGCAGCTGCACGTCGTGGTCCTGCGCGATCTTGATCAGCGCACGGGTGTCCTTGGGAAAACAGGAACCGCCAAATCCGGGACCGGCGTGCAGGAACTTGGTGCCGATGCGGTTGTCGAGCCCGATGCCGCGCGCGACCTCCTGCACGTCGGCGCCGGCTTTTTCCGAGAGATCGGCGATCTCGTTGATGAAGGTGATCTTGGTCGCAAGAAAGGCGTTGGCGGCGTACTTGATCATCTCGGCGGTGCGGCGCTCCGTGAACATCAGCGGCGCCTGGTTGAGCGACAGCGGCCGATAGACGTCGCCAAGCACTTTTCGCGCGCGCTCGTCCGCGGTGCCGATCACGATGCGGTCCGGAAACTTGAAATCGCGGATCGCCGCACCCTCGCGCAGGAACTCGGGATTGGAGGCGATCACCACGTCGGCGCCGGGGTTGGTTTCACGCACCAGGCGCTCGACCTCGTCGCCGGTCCCGACCGGCACGGTCGATTTGGTCACGACCACGGTAAAGCCCGAGAGCGCGCGGGCGATCTCGCGCGCCGCCGCATAAACGTAGGTCAGGTCGGCATGGCCGTCGCCGCGGCGCGACGGCGTGCCGACCGCGATGAAGATGGCGTCCGCCTCGGCGACTGGCGCCGAAAGATCGGTCGTGAAATCCAGCCGTTTCGCCTTCACGTTGGACGCGACCAGCGTATCGAGGCCGGGCTCGAAGATCGGGATTTCGCCGCGCCGGAGGCTTGCGATCTTGTCGGCGTCCTTGTCGACGCAAGTGACCTGGTGGCCGAAATCCGCAAAGCAGGCACCGGACACCAGCCCCACATAGCCCGTGCCAATCATGGCAATCCGCATGAAACAACCTGCCCTAAATGGTTAACGCGACCGCCTCTTAAAGCATTTGGCCGCGAAGGAAAGCCGAAAACGGCATGTCATTTGTATGAACAAAGGCAAAGCAACCGATTTTCCCCGATGCCGCCGCTTGCCGCATACAAAACCGCTCCGAAAAGGGACACCATGACTTCAAACGGGACAGTTGCCGCAACCCCGCGTCCCGCCGCAGTTGCCGCGGATGGCCGCGTCGATTGGGTCGACTACGCCAAAGGCATCTGCATCGTCATGGTCGTAATGATGCATTCGGTGCTGGGGGTTGAGGCGGCGGCAGGCCAAACCGGCTTCATGCATCTCGTGGTCGCCTTTGCAAGGCCGTTTCGGATGCCGGATTTCTTCCTGATCTCGGGTCTGTTCCTCCCGTTGGTGATCGACCGCAACTGGCGCACTTATCTCGATCGAAAGGTGGCGCATTTCGCCTATTTCTATGTGCTGTGGGTGACGATCCAGTTCGGCTTCAAGGCGCCGGCCTTTGCGGCCCAGTCCAGTTGGGGCCACGTCGGCTTCCTCTACGTGGAATCCTTTATCGAGCCGTTCGGCACGCTTTGGTTCATTTATCTGCTGCCGGTGTTCTTTGTCGTCATCAAACTGACACGCCGATATCCCCCAGCCCTGATCTGGATTATCGCGGCCCTGCTTGAGACCGCGCACGTCGCAACCGGCTGGACCGTGATCGACGAGTTCTGCGCCCGATTCGTCTACGTCTATTCCGGCTATTGGTTCGCCGACTACGTGTTCGCGTTGTCGAATCACGCGCGCGCATATCCCATGCGTGCGCTCGCAACATTGAGCCTGTGGGCCCTGGTCAACGGCAGCCTCGTGGCGCTCGGTTGCAGCGAACTCCCCGGCGTCTCGCTGATGCTCGGACTTTCGGGCGCCTGCGCGATCGTCACCATAGGCACGCTGCTTGCGCGTGCGCGCTGGCTCGATGGCTTGCGCTTCTGCGGCGAGCATTCCATCGTCATCTATCTTGCCTTCTTCCTGCCGATGGCGAGCACGCGGACGCTGTTGTTGAAGACCGGGCTGATCCACGACATCGGCACCATCTCGCTGATCGTCACCATGGTCGGCGTCGCCGGCTCGCTTCTGGTCTGGCGGATCGCGCTCGCCACTGGGGCGACCTTCCTGTTCGAACGCCCGGAGGCGTTCTGGGTCGCGCCCAAAAAGACCGGCGTGCTGCTGCAGCCGGCGGAATAGCACTCCTCCTCAAGGTTTCAGGTACAGCGCGCCGGTGGTGCGCCCCAACTCAAGATCGGCCTGAGCTTGCGCAGCTGCGCCCAGGCGATACGCCGTGCCGGTTCCCATGAGAATGCCGTCTTGAAGCGCCGCCAGTACCGCCCCTGCGGCACGGTGATACGTCTCGGCATCGTTCATGTAGGCCATGACGCTCGGCCGCGCGAGCATGAGGCTGCGGCGCGGCCCGATCTCTTCGAGATCGAGCAACGGAATTGGCCCGCCCGCCTGGCCAATGCTCATCACCATGCCGAACGGCCGAACGCAGGCGAGCGTCTTCAAAAATGTCGTGCCGCCGACGCCATCATAGGCAACATCGACGCCGCCCTTGTCGGTCAGGTCGGCAACGGTTCGCGCGAAGTCGGCGTCCCGGCCGACAATGACGTGATGGGCGCCGGCCACCCGTGCCGTCTCGGCCTTGGCGTCCGAGCCAACCGTCCCGATCACCCTCGCGCCGATATGGCTCGCCCACCGCGTCAACAATCGACCGAGACCGCCGGCCGCGCTATGCACGAGAAGCGTCGTAGCGCGCTCCACGGGGTAGATACGGGTCAGCAGCATGTGCGCGGTAATGCCTTTGACAAAAGTCGACGCCACGGCCTCGTCGGACAGCGTATCCGGCAGCTTCACCGCGCGCCACACCGGGAGGTTTCGTTCCGATGCATAGGCCCCGACCGGGGCGCCCGCATAGGCGATCCGATCGCCGACCTTAAGCTGCGTCACCTCCGCGCCGACGGCGCTGACGATGCCGACCGCTTCGACACCCGGTATCTTGGCCTGCGGCAGCGCGTACAGTCCGGCGCGCTGATAGATATCGATGAAGTTGACGCCGATTGCGGTCTGGCGAAGCCGGACCTCGCTCGGCGCGAGCGCCGGCAGCTCCACGCTCGCTAGCTCCAGCTGATCCACGCCCCCGGGCGTTCTCACTCGTATGACGTCGGCCAAGACGGTCGCTCCTTTTGTTTTCGCGGGCACTATGGAGGCGGCCGCCAATATGCAAAACTGCTTAAAAGTGAGTCTTCAATGTGAGGTTTTGCACAATGCGCGACTGGGACGATTTGCGCCATTTCATCGCATTGGCCCGCGAGGGAACGCTATCGGGGGCGGCACGCGCGCTCGGCGTCGATCATGTCACAGTGGCACGCCGCATCGCTGCGCTGGAAGCGGCGACGGCACTGAAGCTGGTGGATCGGCGCGCCCGCTCCTATGCGCTGACCGATGATGGCCGGCGCATTGCCGCGCTCGCGGCTCCGATGGAGGAAGCCGCGTTCGCCGTGGCGCGGGCCGCGCAGGCGGCAAAGCCGGCGATCAGCGGCGAGGTCTCCATCAGCGCGCCGCCCTCGCTCGCCTACGCCCTCGTCGCGCCGAAGCTGATCCAGCTTCGCCGGCAGCACCCGGGCATCATCATCAAGTTGATTGGCGAAAAGCGCAGTGCTTCGCTCAGTCGCCGCGAGGCCGATCTGGCGCTGCGCCTGTCACGGCCGGCCGAGCCGGGGCTGATAGCGCGCAAGATCGGCCACTTCGGCTTCAGTCTCTACGGCGCTCCGGCTTACCTCAAGGAGACGCCCCCGCATGCCTTCGCCTTCATCGCCTACGACGCCAGCATGGACGACGCGCCCCAGCAGCGATGGTTGAGGACGATTGCGGGCAGCCGGCAAATCGTCCTGCGCACCGGCGATCTTGAGAACCAGGCGGCCGCGGCGCGCGCGGGCGTCGGGCTGACTGTCTTGCCGCATTTCCTCGGCGAAGCCGATCCGCGACTCCAACGTTACGAGACCAACCAGAGGGAGGTTGGGCGCGATGTCTGGCTTGTGGTCCATCGCGATCTTCGCCGGGCGCCGCTGATTCGTGCCGTCATGGAATTCTTGGCAAGCTGCCTGAAACCTTAGCGCTCGCGTTCCGACGTTCGCGATCCTCCGCAGCAAAATTCTCGTGCGCGGCATTGCCGGAATGGGTGTCAATCCCGGCAAAAATCCCTAAATTGCGGCCATGCCGAAATCCCCCCAAAAAGCCGCCGCCAAGCCCGCCGCCGAAAAGCCCGTTGCCGGCAAGGCCCCGCCCGATCGCACGGGCAAGGGCGACCACGTCTTCCTGGTCGACGGTTCCTCCTACATCTTCCGCGCCTATCACGCGCTGCCGCCGCTGAACCGCAAGTCCGACGGCTTGCAGGTCAACGCCGTGCTCGGTTTCTGCAATATGCTGTGGAAGCTGTTGCGCGAGATGCCGGAAGACAACCGGCCGACGCATCTGGCCATCGTGTTCGACAAGTCGGAAACAACCTTCCGCAACAAGATCTACCCCAACTACAAGGCGCACCGGCCGCCGGCGCCCGACGATCTGATTCCGCAATTCGCCCTGATCCGCGCCGCGGTGCACGCCTTCGATCTGCCCTGCCTGGAGCAGGCCGGCTTTGAAGCCGACGACCTGATCGCCACCTACGTGCGGCAGGCCTGCGAGCGCGGCGCGACCGCGACCATCGTATCTTCCGACAAGGACCTGATGCAGCTCGTGAACGGCTGCGTCACCATGTACGACACCATGAAGGACCGCCGCATCGGTGTCGCCGAGGTGATCGAGAAATTCGGCGTGCCGCCGGAGAAGGTGGTCGAGGTGCAGGCACTGGCCGGCGATTCCACCGACAACGTGCCGGGCGTGCCGGGGATCGGCGTCAAGACCGCGGCGCAATTGATCGTCGAATATGGCGACCTGGAGTCGCTGCTCAGGCGCGCCGGCGAGATCAAGCAGCCGAAGCGGCGCGAGGCGCTGATCGAGAATGCCGAGAAGGCGCGGATTTCGCGCCAGCTCGTGCTGCTCGACGACAAGGTCGATCTCGAGGTGCCGCTCGAGGACCTTGCGGTGCAGGAGCCCGACGCCCGCAAGCTGATCGCGTTCTTGAAGGCGATGGAGTTTTCCGCGCTGACCCGCCGCGTCGCCGAATATGCGCATATCGATCCCGCCAATATCGAACCGGATGAGCTTTTGAAGAGCGCCAACGGTTCGTCACCTCGTCCGTCTGCGGCGGGTGGGGGCCTGTTTTCCGAAGCTGGCGCCCCTACCCTGCCCTTCCCCGGGGGAGGGAAAGAACGGAGCAAGGGGGCAGGTGACAAGTCAGACAAAGCCGCAAGCCTCAAGGGCACGCCGGCCGCGCTTGCCGCCGCGCGCGCCGAAGCCGCGCGAAAGACTCCGGTCGATCGCGCCAAGTATCAGACCGTCCAGAGCCTCGATCAGCTCAAGGCCTGGCTCGCGCGCATTCACGACGTCGGTCATGTCGCAATCGAGGCCAAGGCCAGTTCGATCGATCCCCTGCAGGCGGAGATCTGCGGCATCGCGCTGGCGCTTGCCCCCAATGATGCCTGCTACATCCCGCTTGCCCATAAGCAGCCCGGCGGCGGTGGCGGCCTGTTTGACGCCGGACTTGCGGCGAACCAGATCAAGCTAACCGATGCGCTTGCCGCGTTGCGGCCGCTCCTGGAGTCGCCCGGCCTCTTGAAGATCGGCTTCAACATCAAGTTCAACGCGGTGATGTTCGCGCAGGCCGGTATTGTCGTCCGCAACTACGACGACGCGCAGCTGATGAGTTACGCGCTCGACGCCGGACGCAACGCTCATGGCCTGGACGCGCTCGCCGAGAGCTGGCTTGGCCACGCCACCATGACCCATGGCGAGCTGACCGGCAGCGGCAAGAACAAGCTCAGTTTCGATCAGGTTCCGATCGAGAAGGCTGCCGCCTATTCCGCCGAGGATGCCGACGTGATCCTGCGGCTATGGTGGGTGCTGAAGCCCCGCCTCGTCGCCGAGCGCATGACGGTCGTCTACGAAACGCTGGAACGGCCGCTGGTGTCCGTGCTGGCGCGGATGGAGCGCCGCGGCATCTCGATCGACCGCCAGGTGCTGTCGCGCCTGTCGGGCGACTTCGCCCAGACCGCCGCGCGAGTCGAAGCCGAACTGCAGGAACTTGCGGGCGAGCCGATCAATGTCGGCAGCCCCAAGCAGATCGGCGACATCATCTTCGGCAAGATGGGGCTGCCCGGCGGCACCAGGACCAAGACCGGGGCGTGGTCGACCACGGCCCAGATTCTCGACGATCTCGCCGAGCAGGGCCACGAGTTCCCAAAGAAGATTCTGGAGTGGCGGCAGGTCTCCAAGCTGAAATCGACCTACACCGATGCACTGCCGACTTACGTCAATCCGCAGACCCACCGCGTGCACACCACCTACGCGCTGGCGGCCACCACGACCGGACGGCTGTCCTCCAACGAACCCAACCTGCAGAACATCCCGATCCGTACCGAGGACGGGCGCAAGATCCGCCGCGCCTTTGTCGCCACGAGAGGCCACAAGCTGGTGTCGGCGGACTATTCGCAGATCGAACTGCGGCTGCTCGCCGAGATTGCCGACATCCCCGTGCTGAAGCAGGCGTTCCACGACGGGCTCGACATTCACGCGATGACCGCGTCCGAAATGTTCGGCGTGCCGATCAAGGACATGCCGGGCGAGGTACGGCGTCGGGCCAAGGCGATCAATTTCGGCATCATCTACGGCATCTCCGCCTTCGGTCTCGCCAACCAGCTCGGCATCGGGCGTGACGAGGCGTCCGCCTACATCAGGAAGTATTTCGAGCGCTTTCCCGGCATCCGCGCCTATATGGACGAGACGAAAGAGTTCTGCCGCAAGTACGGCTATGTCACCACGCTGTTCGGCCGCAAGTGCCACTATCCCGATATACGGGCGAGCAATGCCTCGGTGCGCTCCTTCAACGAGCGCGCCGCGATCAACGCCCGATTGCAGGGAACTGCGGCCGACATCATCCGCCGCGCCATGATCCGCATCGAGGACGCGCTTGCGGAGAAGAAACTGTCGGCACAGATGCTGTTGCAGGTGCACGACGAACTGATCTTCGAGGTGCCCGACGAGGAAGTGGCCGCGACATTACCCGTCGTGCAGCACGTCATGCAGGATGCGCCGTTCCCGGCGGTGCTGCTCTCGGTGCCGCTGCATGTCGACGCCCGCGCCGCCGACAATTGGGACGAGGCGCATTAGGTCGAGCGCTTGGAGCAGTCTTCCTTACCCTCTCCCGTTGCGGGAGAGGGTAAGCACGCTATCAATCCAGCTTCGCGTCCATGCCGCGCTTGACGGCGGGGCGCGCCATCAGCGCGTTGTACCAGCGCTCGACGTTGGGGAAATCCGACAGTTCCACCTTGTGACGCGGATGCCGCCATGCCCAGCCGAGGATCGCGAAATCGGCGACCGACAGCGCGCCGGCCACAAACTCGTGGGCGGCAAGGCGCTTGTCGAGCACGCCGTAGAGCCGTCGCGTCTCAGCCATGAAGCGCTTCAACCCGTAGGCGCGATCCTGTTCGTTCTCCAGCGCGATGAAGTGATGCACCTGCCCGGGGAACGGCCCGAAACCGCCCATCTGCCACATCAGCCATTCATAGACCGGGATGCGCTCGATCAGCGGCCTGGGGAGGAACTTTCCGGTCTTCTCGCCGAGATAGAGCAGGATGGCGCCGGATTCGAATACGCTGACGCGCTTGCCCTCCGGTCCCTCGGGATCGACGATCGCCGGGATCTTGTTGTTGGGGCTGATCGCAAGGAACGAGGGCGCCATCTGCTCGCCTTTGGTGATGTTCACCGGAATCACCTTGTACGGCAGCCCCATTTCTTCCAGCGCAACGGAGATCTTGCGGCCGTTCGGCGTGTTCCAGGTGTGGAGTTCGATGGTCATCGTGGCCCCTTCAGCTCTTGTTCAGGCGAGCGTCTCTAGCATCCTCGCCATCGGCGAGCAAAAGGGTTCCCCCGCCTGACCTCTCCCGCTTGCGGGGCGAGGGACCAGGGCACGGCCGCTGTTGACGGGCCGCGTGGAACCACAGATAGATTGCGCCGCCGCCAAACAACCGGAAACCGACCTTGTCCAAATCAGCCGCCCGCGCCCGCCTACACGACATCATCCGCAAGCGCTCGTTCGGACGCGGCGAAATCACCCTCGCCTCTGGCCGCAAGAGCGATTTCTATTTCAATCTCAAACCGACCATGCTCGATCCGGAAGGCGCGGCCCTGCTTGCCGAGCTCACCTACGAGACGCTGAAGGATGACGGGCTCGATCTGATCGGGGGCCTGGAAATGGGCGCGGTGCCGCTGGCCGGTGCGATCGCGCAGCTGTCTTGGATCAAGGGGCATCCGATCGCGGCCTTTTTCGTGCGCAAGAAGCCGAAAGAGCACGGCGCACGCCTGGCGGTCGAAGGGCTGGCGAAAGGCGAGAGCCTGCAAGGCAAGCGCATCGTGATCGTCGAGGACGTCACCACGACGGGCGGCTCGGCGCTGAAGGCGGTCGAGGCGGTGCGCGAAGCCGGCGGCGACGTCGCGCTGGTGCTGACCATGGTCGACCGCGAAGAGGGTGCAAGCGAAGCTTTTGCGCAGGCCGGCCTTCCCTTCCGCTCGCTGTACAAGGCGGCCGAATTTCTGAAAGAGTGATTTCTCCTCCGCGCTTGCCTGCGGGCAAGTGCAACACCCAGCCGGTTACGACGCGAGCTCCGCAATTTCATCCGAAGGCCATCAATCTAAAGCCATGATCGCGCTTTAGAGCTCATTTACCATCGCACGTTATGGTGAATCTGGACTTTAAGAGCATGGTTTGCGCCCTCTTAAAGAGGGTCGTTGCCTGGGATGGAGTCAGCGTTGCGTATCGAGTTGGTCTCTCAGCGCATGCGGCGCCGGATGATCCTCGCCGCCGCCGCGGCGATCGCAAGCGCGGTCGTGCTGGCACCAGGGATCGCCGCCGCCGAGAATCTGTTCGATTTCCTTTTCGGCGGCCTGCAACGGCAGTTGCAGCGCCAGGCCGCGACGCAAGCAAGCTCGCTCGCCGACCCGGCGGCGCCGCGTTCTG
>Ga0265339_10001154_pt1 | contig 19937 bp, 12 predicted proteins | sample 4CB219metaG_FD_202085 | JGI IMG/M metagenome (GOLD analysis project Ga0265339, IMG submission 202085) | Rhizosphere microbial communities from Carex aquatilis grown in University of Washington, Seatle, WA, United States - 4-CB2-19 metaG | ecosystem: Host-associated > Plants > Roots >... | reverse complement strand
TCCTCCAGCACATCGAGGAAGTGCTTCACAGATCGTGCGATTCGATCAGAAGCCCAGACCAGGACAACATCGAACTTGCCGTGGCGGGCATCTTTCATCAGGTCCCCCAGCCCCGGCCGCTTGGCCTTGGTCCCGCTGATCCGATCTGTATATTCGTTGACGATTTCGTAGCCCCGCTGAGCAGCCATCTGCCGCAGGTCATGAGCCTGGGTCTCCGGATGCTGGTCGACGGAACTCACCCTCATATATATGACGGCCCTTTTCACTGGCGCCGTCCCTTCCTGGCAGGTTCGCTGTGCCGGGCCACGTACTCCTCGATGTACGCCATCAGCACGTCGGTCATGTTCATACCCTTGGCGGCCGTGGCCGCCTTGAAGGCGTTGTGTAAATCAACAGGGACATTCAGATTCATTCTCTTCACCTGTGGTTCTACTGCTTTCTTGATCTGACTCACCCCCTTTCTCTCGGGTGAGTCTATACGCTAATGAGTAGCTGGCGCTACTCGATGCCCCAGGCCTCACGGCACAGGGTGATGATCCGGGTCATCGTGGGCCAGTCGATATCGACTGCCGCGGCCATGAACTGTAGCTGCTGCTTGGTTGTCGGGAGCCAGGAGCCGGATTCGGTGGCGCGCCAGTTCCGTGGGTCCATGCCGGCCAGCTCGGCCGCGTTCTCGACCGAAAGGCCCGCCCGCTCACGAGCGCTGCGGATAAAACGCCCGAAAACCCGGGCCCAGACCCCCTGGAAGTAGTTGTTGTCGTCGGTAGAAGGAAGAAAGGCAAGTGGCGTGTTCATGGACATACTCATATACTCATACCTCGTAACGGCTAACCTGTCAAGATCACCTTTCCAGGAAAGCCATGGATTTAACTACAAGGTCGAGTATGTGCTCAGACTGGTTGCCATCCAAAGGCATGTGTCGTTTCATTCAGCGTGAAGGATTCGAGCCACAGGCAAATGAGATTCCCAACACCATGCCTTCATGGATGCCGGGAGATGACTACTACACCAACTTCCGAGTTGGTGATCCCTACGTCAAGATCGATCAGGGATTTGCCAGACTGCCCGGTGATGGCTACGCAGCACTGCATCCTGAACTGAAGGACATTGACCCTGAAGATTATCCCGACATCAACAAGATGGCCATCCTCGCCGATGTTGCACCCTACTCCAGGGAATACAACACCTGGTCCCTCCATCCTGCCGGCCAACAAAAACCCCGCGCACGCGCGGGCCATGCCCACCGTTCTCCGTCGCGTAGTGGTCCAATGTGATCAGACAACCGTCTGGACCACTCTTAGGATTGTGTCTAGGGAAGAAGTGGGACAGTCGTTACAAGGGCGAGTCCGCTTCCTCTGGCGAATGAGGTCACAATATGTCAACACTATTGATTGTTCTACTGGTAGTTTTTCTGATCGGTGGCGGCGGCTGGGGCTATTCGCGGTGGCGCAACTAACCCGAATTCCAGATAAGCACTTACAAACACCGCTTGATCCTATTTGCGGGATTGCAGTAGAAGATTGACTCCCAACTCGAATGTTTTCCGTTTGCCCGGCAGGGTGAGCGCTACTTCTACGTTTTTGGACCGGCGGTGTTGTTGCCGCGCATGATGTTTCTTTTCTAGCCCGCCGGCTACCTCGGTCCCTCCATCCTGCGCCACAACAAAAACCCGCGCACGCGCGCGGACCCATGGTCGGCAGCTCCTGCTCACAGTTCCTCGTCGCGCAGTTTTTCGCGCATGTCGATCGCCGATGCATCTCTCGAGCTCGATGCGATGCTCGTTCTGTCCTGTCAGCTCAGCCTTGACTAACGACCGTTCCCATTTCGGAACGCGCTTCCTGAAATCACCCCGATTCGTGGGGCGATCATAGATAGCCAGAAGCATATGAGAGGCAGGGATCCCTATAGGGTCCCTGAAAGTGTCTTGATACTTTAAGCAAATTAATACCTTCGCTGGCGGACAAAATGACCCCTAGGTATAGGAAGTTTGAGAGGAAACTTATAATTTCCGTTTTCCAATGTGCTGCTCTTGGGCCGGCAGAGTTGTGATCACTTCTACTCTTTAGCCGGCACTGGTGGTGATCTCCTACTGCTGTGGCTTCGCACTCAGCATCGCTGTTGCTATGCTTCGCTCATCGCTTCTTACGCCCGGCGTTTCCTCAGCTCCTCCGTTCCGCGCCACCACAAAAGTCCTCGCGCACGCGCGGGCCTAGCCCGCTTTCCGTTGCCTAGCTTCTTGCATGCGGGACTTCGCACACGTCATCTGCCCAACTGCACGCAACGATGGGCCGACGTGTCTTCACCGCTGTTTCGTATGTCTGACTTGGGCGGATCTATCTAGAGTTCTGACAGGCACCAACAGCGCATACAAGGCGAACCTCCCGGCTGCTTTCCGTCAGAGTGGCTCACATTTTCTTGGCACACTTCTCGCACACCAGCCGCCGCACGACATTTGCATGCTTGCGATCTTACGGAAGGGGCGCCTGATGCCGGATCAGTTTCCCCCCGGGGTTAAGTAGAGGCGATTCATTCGAACTACATTAGAATCATGGCACGCTACCAGCCTTATCCAATCCGGCTTTTTGAGATCCTTTTGTATCCTTGCAGGGTTTGGCGCCACATTGTTCGTCGGTTATGCCCTTGCCTTCACTGATTGTATAAATGTGGTCGACCGCAGGAAGCTTGACCGTTTCCTTTCCACCCGAGGTCCAGTGGATTTCGATGCTGCCCGGATCGGTCGCGTCTCCCAAGCCAAAGTGCAGACGGCGATCGTTTGCGCCGATATAGCTGCCGCTGGAAAGAACATCTTGCCGCTGACGCATCCCGTTTGCCGTAAGGTACGCCGTTGCGCATGTGGCATCCCGGGGACTCCTTGCGCCGCCGATCAGCTTTATCTCGACCCAATGATGGTGATCCGGATTGATGTTGCGAAGCAGCACGGGAGGGCCATCTATGGGATTGATGACCACATCAACCTTGCCATCGTTGAAAAGATCTCCGAAAGCGGCACCTCGACCTGGAACCACTACAGCGAGCCCTGTACCTGTTACCGGCGGTACATACTCGAATCTTCTCCCTTTGGCACTTCGTCCGGGCACATTGTGAAACAGCAACGACCGCTGGGCAAAGGTGGTACCCCAGTCGTGCTGGTCCACCTGAGGATAAACATGGCCATTGACCATGAAAAGATCGAGCCAGCCATCGTTGTCGTAGTCAATGAAGCCGTCTCCCCAACCGACGAAAGGGATAGTCGTTTGTGCAATGCCGGCATCATAACTAACATCTGTAAAGCCGGTCTCCCCATCGTTACGATAAAGAACCTTGTAATCATCGCCAAAGTCGGTGATCAGAAAATCAATTAGCCCGTTGTTTTCGTAGTCACCCGCCGCAATGCCCATCGATGCGATCTCGCGGCCATCCTTGTTGAACGCAAGCCCGGAGACGTAGGCCTGATCTTCAAAGGTCCCGTCACCTTTATTGTGATAGAAGAAATTGGGTTCAGAGTCGTTGCCAACGATCAGATCAGGACGGCCATTGCCCTTAAGCGAAACCATGATGGCCGTGAATCCGTAATAGGGGCCTTTATCTTCAACGCCAGCCTTTTGCGTAACATCAGAGAACGTGCCGTCACCGTTGTTGTGGAACAAGTGGTCAGGTTCACCCGGCAAGCCTCGAGGACCACAGTTGACCGGAGACCCGCGATACAAGCACGCGGAGTTGGAAGCATCCCTGGCGAGTGCCTCGGCCAGTGCGCGGTCATAGTGCACGTAACCAGTCACGTACAGGTCCAGGCGTCCATCGCCGTCGTAGTCTCCCCAAGCCGAACCCGTTGACCAGTTGCCCAACGCGACGCCGGCCTTCTCTGCTTCATCTGAAAATGTGCCATCGTGGTTGTTATGGTAAAAGCGATTCTTCCCGAAGTTCCCCACGAAGAGATCAGGCCAGCCGTCGTTGTCGTAATCGGCAACTGAACAGCCATATCCCCAACGATCGTTGGTCACTCCTGCCTGCGCGCTTACATCTGTGAATGTGCCGTCGTGATTGTTGTGGAAGAGCGCAGCGTGAGGCGTAGGTTCTTTGCCATCGAGCGCGTCAAAGGTCGATCCATTGACCAAGTAAATGTCGAGCCAGCCATCGTTGTCATAGTCAATTAGGCACACGCCGGAGCCGTTTGCTTCTACGATGAATTTCTTCTCGGGCACTCCCATCTTGTGGATCCAACCCGAAAGTCCCGCTTGCCTGGTGACGTCTTCAAAAACGACCGGTCCTTTGTCGACAAATCCGCCTGCTGTGATGGGTCGCTTCTGTTCGTCATAGACCGGCGCTGCCACCACGCCCGACGATATCCCGCTCATACCACCACCTTGCTGCGGTGCGGCTTGCCCTTGCTGTGCACAGCATGTCGTGGTCAATAACGAAGCGACAAAAATGAATTCGAGAAACAGATTTACAGTTCGAGGCAATATGGATCCCTCATTGGAAGCGATGTGAGCCAGATTTGAGTTGTGAGCTTCGATTCTCTCCGGTTCGCATGAATTCATCCGTCTTTTGGAGACGATGGAGGTTTTAAAGTCAATGGGCAGGACTTGGAATCAGTGCCCTCCATCTGTTCGTGGTACCTGCGCTCCCTCCACCACTAAGCGAAAACGCTTGCGATCAGTTTCGTGCCGCAATGATTCCTGATGCAATTCTGAGAGTCGCTTCACCAGCGGCGGCAACTCGTCGTTATGTCCGATGTGACGCAGAGAGATGATCAAGTGGTACATGGCAGATTCGTTTGCGGGGTCATATTGCAGGGCCGTCCGACACTCCTTGATAGCGCGGTCATATTGGCCAAGGGTCATATACATGCTCGCCAACTGATTGTGTGCCTCCACCAGGTCTGGCTTGCCTTTCTCGGCAATCAGGGTCTCCTGCATGGCTTCCTTAAACGCAGGGCTTTGCGACTCAGGCGTTTGGTTCATGATCAACTGAGCCAGCAGGAGATGCAAGAGAGGACTCTCCGGGTGGACTTTCAACTGGTCTCGTACGCGTAAAAGTGCTTTGTCAGGGTCGTTTTTCTGGAGGATCGAAAGGTCGCCAGCATAGGCGCCAATGCTTTGGGTGGCGTCGAGTTGTTCCGATTTTTTGAAATCAGCCTCAGCGTTGTCCCATTGTGCCAATTGAGCGTGGAGCACGCCTCGCGAAAGATAGAGTTCAGGACTATTGGGAATCCGTATCAGGCCGGCATTGAGCATATCGATTCCCACCTGGAAGGAATCGTGCGAAAGACAAAGAATCGCGAACCGGACGTAATTCGAAGGATCTGCAGGACTGAGAACAATAGCCTGGCGCTGCAACGCGACGGCCTTTGGCGTATTGCCCGCTGCTTCATAGGCCTGCGATGCAAGGCTGAGAATATCAGGGTCGGTCTGATCAGGAGTCAATAGAGGCTCAAGAACCTTTAAAGCTTCGTCGTTGCTCTTAGCTGAAACCAGAAGAACGGCGAGGTCATAACTTGGATAGGTTTGGTCGGGCAGAAGCGCAATCAGCTGGCGAAAAATGGGAATTGCATCGGCAGTTCGATCGAGCCTGTACAGGCAGTAGCCGAATGCCTCGAGCGAACCGGGATGGTTGGCGACCGCCTCTTTGCTACGATCAAAGTGAGACACCGCCGCCTGGCAGTCGCCGGCATTCTTATCGAGCGTGCCAAGCATTTCGTGTGCGGTCACGTCGTCCGGATTGGATTTCAATGTCCTGAGCAACAGCGGAATTGCGCGCTTATCTCCGGTCTTGTAGAGGATTTGGATCTCACCTTTGAGAGCGGGTGTGTAGCTGGGAGAGATACGGAGCGCATGGTCAAACGCGGCAAGAGCATGGTCGTCGTTCCCCTGTAATCCATAGCAGATCCCCTCTAGCGTCCAGAGCTTGTAGTCCCCCGGGTTCCTTCGCAAAGCAGGCTTCAAGGTACTCAACGCCTGGTCGTATTGTTGCGTTCGGATCAGCGATTCAATGCCGGAGATTGATATCTTGGCGTCCTGACCTTTGGCCGCCGGCGTTACAGTGAATGCAAACCCAGCAATCAAACTGAAGCTCGCAACGAGAGAGCGACTCCAGAATCTTTTCTTGCCCTGATGGTTGATGCCGAGTTCTATTCCTGTCGATGGCATATTTACGAACTTCCGTCGTTGAACCACTTCGAATTTCTATTTCGAAACCATGTACTTTCGGCAGTGAGGATCGACCTCACTAGCATCGTTTCACAAATCAAAACTTGCCGGTAATGCCTTGCCCCTCAGTGATGGTAAAAATGTGATCGACAGCCGGAAGTTTGAACTTCTCGACTCGGCCCGACGGCCAGTGAATTTCTGCCGATCCCGCATTGGTGGCCTCTCCCAGTCCGAAGTGCGATCGTTGATCATTCGATGAAATGTAGCTTCCTCCGCTCATCACGTCTTCACGCTGGCGAATCCCATTCGCGGTCAAATAAACAGTAGCACCGATGGCATCGCGCGGGCCGTTGGCGCCTCCCACCAATTTGAGTTCAACCCAGTGATGATGATCCGGATCCACATTCTTGAGCAAGACCGGTGGTCCCTCTACAGGGTTGATGATGACATCGATTCTGCCATTGTTGAAAAGGTCACCAAACGCGGCTCCGCGTCCCGGTGTGACCACGGCCAGACCCGATCCAATCACTGGTGGCACATAGTCGAACTTCCCATGATGATTGTTATGAAACAACAGTGGCCGCTCGGCATATGTCGTGCCCCAATCATGTTCGTCCACCTGTGGGTAGACGTGACCGTTAATCATCATCACGTCTTTCCAGCCGTCATTGTCGTAGTCAATCAAGCCATCGCCCCAACCGACAAATGGAACAGCAACCTTCACAATCCCTGCCTCACGGGAAACATCGGTGAAGTTGGCGCCGCCGTCATTCCGATAAAGTGCCTTGTAATCGTCCGAGAAATCCGTATCCAATATGTCAACTAGGCCGTTGTTCAGGTAATCGCCCACGGCCAGACCCATTGAGGCAATCTCCCGGCCATCGAAGTTGTAGGCAAATCCTGAAATCAAGCTCTGGTCATCGAAAGTACCGTCACCCTTATTGATATACAGAAAATTGCGTTCTGAATCATTGGCTACCAGTAGATCCACTTTGCCATCGTTGTTTACATCTACAAAGATCGCCGTGAATCCATAGAACGCGTCCGGGTCTGACACACCTGCCTTCACGCTCACGTCGGTAAATGTGCCGTTGCCGTTGTTGTGAAACAGGTGGTCCCTTTCACCGGGCAAACCGCGCGGTCCGCACATCACGGAAACTCCTCGCATTTGGCAGTTGGCAGTCGAAGCCGTACCGTCTTCGGAACTTGGCTGATTGTTCAAGTCGTAGTGAACGTAGCCGGAAACAAAGAGATCGAGACGGCCATCGCCGTCGTAGTCTCCCCACGTTGCGCCCTTTGACCAATTCCCGAGAGTTACCCCTGATCTAACGGCGACGTCAGTAAATGTTCCGTCATGGTTGTTGTGGTAGAGCCGGTTTTCGCCAAAATTGGCCACGAAAATATCCGGCCAACCGTCGTTGTCATAGTCTCCAATGGCCACGCCAAAACCCCAGCGATCATTGGTAACTCCTGCCTGCTGGGCCAAGTCAGTGAATGTCCCGTCATGATTGTTGTGGAAGAGCGCGGCATGGGGCGGCGTCCGCTTGCCGCTGAGGGCATCGAAGGTTGAACCGTTCACAAGGTAGATATCGAGCCACCCATCATTATCGTAATCAATTAAGCCAACGCCCGAGCCATCGGTCTCAATGATGTACTTCTTTTGGGGGGTTCCCATCTCATGACGCCAACTGGAGAGGCCAGCGGCTCGCGTCACATCCTCAAAGACCACCGTGCCCTTATCGACGAATCCTCCGGCTGTTATCGGACGGTGATGTTCGTCGTAAACGGGAGAGAAAACTCCGGCCGAAGCAATGCCTCCCATCCCGCCCTGTTCAGTATGCTCGGGTTTTTGAGAATAGCCGGGCGCTTGCACGATGAAAAGATAGATCACCGCACTGCAAGCTACGCTGAGAACTCGCAAAAGAACTTCCCCCTCCGCTCATCTCTACAACTGCGCTTATTCTGCTTCATCGGGGCGGGCAAACTCAATTGTGTGCATTTTCAAAGATGAGTCACCAGGCATAAGTCGCAATCACATGGGGCGGGCCAGCCATGGATTCGGTTACCGTGGTTTGCAGTAGCACTTCCAAATTCCGATTCTGCCAATCGGCAGGAGCGCCAGCCAGGCCTTCGTCCAAGTAGCGCGTTGAAGTTACAAACTCGCCGGCGGCTTGTGTTCCGCGTGGGCCTATCCCTGCCACCGTAACGGTAAACTGGCCGGTCTTCGAGTCGACGAGGCGAGCGACAATTGCGAAGTCTTCCACCGTCTCCCCGCCAGGTCCAAGCCGCGTGGTCCAGACTTTCCCGCCCGGAACCTCTTCGCGAATCATGTACTGCCCTTGGTCTCTCAAGAAAGCAAAATGCAAATTGGAGACCAGTTGCATGGTCCACTTGCTGTTGAACCCTCCAATGATGACGGCCGGAAAACTGCGAAGGTCTTCATACGTGGCTCCAGTGCCAATGCGCAATTGGCTCGGCCTGTCCAGTCTTCCAAAGAGACCTGAAAGAGCGAACGCAACAGAGGAGTCGGACGCAGGAACAATCTCATGTGAGATCGGCAACCCTTCGCTGGTGATATCTTCGCCCGTGCCCGGTGAGACAGGAGCAGAAGTGTTGGTGGTTGCGGCTTGAGACTTCTTAGACCGGTCTTGCGACAAGCGCAGAGCTTCCTCGGCCGAACGATCTGTGGCATTTGCAATGCAGATCAGCACCGGTTGTTGGCTGGCGATGGCGGGGCCCCAGAACTCTTCGAGTTTAGTTTTCGGATCCGCGACGCGATGAGGCGAATAGAACAGAATCCTGGCCGCCAACGCTATAAGGACCACAATCGCCAGCCCAAGAGCCACCTTGAGCCCAGCCTTCCGGCGCGAAGGGGGTAGGGCAACAGGTGCCGCGCCTGGGGATTGCACTCCCCGCGCACCAGGTGAAGGTCCCCAGTGAAATACCGGGGAGTACGACCCCACCGGCAATTCGATTCGCAGGAGAATTGGCTGCTGCTGTTCCTGGTAGTACTGCTCGAGGCGTCGGCGCACCTCACCGGCTTGAACTCGGACTACCGGATCTTCCCCGGTGGTATAACCAGGGGGGCGGTGGAATACCTCCGTCCCGATGGTTCGTTCCTTGAGCCTCTCGGGGTGGTGGTCGAGCCTGCTGATAACCACAAAACGAAGGAATTGCTTTGAGCGATCTGAGTTCTTAAAGTGCCGGCTGGCGAGGATCCTTTCCAGCTCCTGGAGCACGGCCGCACGTTCGTCTCCACCGATTACCGGCGGGTTCTGATCGGATTTGGAGTTCTTTGTCGACGCAGCAATCGAGTTCATGGGTTCGCTCGCTGTTCAGATTCCCAGGGGCCGATTCCAATAGGTCGGCTAATTGCTTGGTTGGTGACAGCAGGCACGTTAGCGCTATCTGAATCGGTACAGCAAGTTCCGAATTCGGCTAAGTAAATCAACACGGATGGTCTTTGTCAAGGTCTGACAACCGGTCGTTTAGAGTCGTGCCCGCATCTACTCCTAACTCTGAAATCACACGGCTCTACTCTAACGCCATTTTGCGAGTTTGACCATCCCGAATCCCCATCCAAAAGTTGATAGGAAAAGACTCAATCTGCTTCTGACGCGCTTCGGTTAGTAGGGATGGTTAAGGTCCTAAGAAGCCTTGCTCGCCAATTCCCATTCCCGCGAAACATCGCAACAGCACCGTTACGGCGAATCGATATGTATTTGATTAAAAGTAAGTTATATGCGAGTTACACCGTAAGGCCACCGTTTGTTACTTGTCATTGAGCTTAGGAAAGCTCAGACTCGCGGGCGACTCTATAGTCAACCTTTCGATTGAGTCAGGAATGACTCTTCGTTGGGCGAGGAAACGTCTCGTTGCTTAACCCACTAGCACGAAAACAGGTTGTGCATTCAAAGAGGAGACCAGCATGAAACGCACGCAACGCATCCTAATCTTCCTTATGCTCGTTTGTGGTTTGGGAGGACGGCCGGCTTTGGCACAATTCTCAAGCGGCATTGAAGGCAGTGTGCACGATACAAGCGGGGCAGTGATTGCAGGAGCGAAAGTCACAATCACCGACACCCGTCTAGGCGTTTCGAGGACCGTACTCAGCAGTGATAACGGCTATTTCCGCATCGACAATCTGGCGGCGTCCACCTACACCGTCGAGATCCAGATGGCCAACTTTCAGACCTGGCGGCAAGCCGGACTGACTCTGCAGATCCGAGAGGTTCGCACTCTGGCGCCCGAAATGAAGGTGGGCGAGGTCTCGACCAATGTTGAAGTGAACGCGACAGCAGCTTCGGTTGATCTCGCTACTCCCACTACGGGATCGATCATTTCCAACGTGACCCTGCAGACTACCCCGTTAAGCGGCCAGAACATTTACGGGCTCGCATCGCTCACGCCCGGTATAACCGGGGGCGGCGTGATCACAGGTGGGAACGACAACTACACCAACGAATACGCCATCAATATCAACGCAGCTGGCCTGCGTCAGGAGGAGAATGGATATCAGATCGACGACGCCCAGACCAACACTCCGTCGCGCGGCGGCGGCACATCGATCTCTCCCAATCCCGAGATCGTCCAGTCTGTGGACGTCCGCACCAACAACTTCGACGCTCAGAAGGGAAGAAACGGCGGCGCTACCGTTGACGTTTATACCGTCTCGGGTTCCAACCAATTCCACGGCACCATCGATTACTACTTCACGAATGCCTCATTGAGCGCAACGACGCACTTCTCCAACCCCGTTTCACCATTCACACGGAACGAGATGGGCGCCACGATGGGCGGGCCGATTTTCAAGAGCAAACTTTTCTGGTTCGGCGCCATCGACGTGCTGCGCGCTGGCAACCCCAGCAATAGTACCGCCACGGTGGAGACCCAGGACTTCGTGACTTGGGCCAAAGCCAACCTTCCCAATACGGTGGCGACAGGGATCCTTACGTCCACGCCTCCGTCGAAATATCCAACTTCGGGTTTCCAGACGGTGGCACAGTATGAGGCGGCCACGCCCGGCTTCTACGCGCCCCCGGCGGGCATTCCCGCCACGCTGAATGTGATCGGCACCGCGAATTACAGTTGGACCACTTCGAAGAACGGATACCAGTGGAGTTTCCGCGTCGACGACTATATCGGCAAAAGCGACCGGCTTTATGTGGACGCAATCCGCACCTATTATTCGACCCCGGGAAATGGCGTCCGCCCAGCGGCGGCATCGGGTAATGCCAATAGCGCCGATTTCATCAACATCAACTGGACCCATACCTTCGGTTCTCACCTCATCAATCAAGCAGGAGCAAACCTCATCCGGCCTTACGGATCGAATCTGGGTTATCCCGCGGACGGCATTCCCTACGTAAATGTCACCAATCTTCAGGGATTCGCGGGTTGGGCCCCTGGCAACTTTACGCAGAGCACCTACAGCTGGCACGATGTCATGACCGCGACCATCAAGACGCACACGCTGAAATTCGGAGTGGACTTCTTCAACGTTCGCGAGGTGGATCACCAGCAAGGTGCCTTTACCCGTCCCACCTACAACTTCAGGAACATCCTCGACTTCATTCAGGATGACGCGGTGTACCAGTCCGGTCCCAACGTGAACCTGACAAACCATCTACAAGCTCCCTACGATCGCGACTATCGCGCCTTCATCTCGGGATACTACGTACAGGATGATTGGAAGCTTTCGCCGCGACTCACCGTGAACCTGGGTGTCCGCTACGACGGCATGGCAAACTTCTTCGCAATCAACAGGCCCGTGCTCAGCAAATTCAACCTGGGGACCGGCTCGACCTGGAATGCGGAGGTTACGACAGGCACGGCCAAGCTGGCCGGCACCAACCACGTCCTCGACCACAATATCGGCGCATTCACACCACGAGTTGGATTCTCATGGGATGTCTTTGGTACAGGAAAAACAGCGGTGCGCGGTGGCTTCGGCATGTTCGAGGACCAGCCACCGTATCTCCATGTCACCGACTCGACCGCGGGAAACCTGCCCAACTATTTCAATCCAATTGACGATGTCACCGCGGGCGGGGCAAAGCCCAAGTTCGCGCTCTGCACTCCTGCAGGGCAATGGAATTTGACTTGCCCGGTTTTGGACACCAGCAACGCAACGCTCAACTCCAGCGGCGGACTCGTGATCAACGGGGTCGTTTCGCGAGCCGGCATGGGCGGTATTGATTCCAACTTCAAGATGCAACAGGTAGAAGCGTGGACGCTGAGCGTGCAGCAGCAACTCAAAAACAACCTGATTATTGAGTTGAACTACTCCGGCACCGAAGCACACCACTTGCTCGTTTTCAACAACGACATCAACCGCTTCGCCGGCGACCTGATTCAGAACAATGGTACGTTGACCAGGCTGAACCAGAACTTCGCCACAACCGCATGGGCAACCTCGAACGGCAACTCCTCCGGCAATTACGGCTCCCTGGCGGTCATACGGACGCTCGGTCACGGCCTGGCCCTGAGAGGTATCTACACCTATGGAAAGGTGCTGGACGAGATGAGCCATGCTCAATCACTCGACAGCGGCTCCATCACACAAACCTCTGATGTCATTCAACCAAACAATCTGAAAGCGCAGCGCGGCCGAGCTGACTTTGATATCCGCCAGCAGTTCACCGCTGACGGCACCTGGGATGTTCCTAATCACTATTCGAGCGCTGTGCTCAGGAATGTTCTGGGCGGCTGGCAGTTCGGTGGCAAGTGGGTTGGGGATACCGGATTGCCCTTCGCAGTTCACACCAACCAGAGTTTCATCCCCGTCTGCAACAACGGATCGGTAGCCCCCGTTAACAACCACTGCCCTGCAGGCAGCACCATTACCGGCAATGCAGGCGGTGATTACAACGCCGACGGTTACGGCTACGATCTACCGAACGTCCCTTCGTTTGGCACGCACTTGAGCGGCCAATCCAAGTCCAAGTTCCTGAGCGGCGTCTTCACTGCCTCTCAATTCCCGGCGCCGGCGCTCGGACTGGAAGGGAACCTGGGCCGCAACACCTACGACTCGCCCGGGTACAAAGACTTCGACCTGACCTTCGAGAAGTACTTCAGTCTCCCCTTCTTCTTTGCAGAGAAGGTGAAGATCGAAGCAAAGGGAGAAATCTTCAATGTGTTCAACCGTTCCAACCTCGGTGGTGTCGACGCGACTATGACTGACAGTTCGTTTGGAAAGTCCACCAGCCAATTGCCGTCGCGCAGTATGCAAATGCACTTGCGTGCCAGCTTCTAACTGTCTCCAACACGAGGGCCGGCGGAAACCTTGCCGGCCCTCTTTCTCTGCAGCAAATCTATTTCGTCAGGGCGAGACTGGAATTAGCCGGCCGTTTCGAGAAGCCGTGGTGTACCTTTCCATCTGCGGATCTCAACTTGGACATCATCCTTCCCGTCGCTGCCGTATCCTGATCTTCTATGTCCTGGAATTCAAGGATGCGATTACAATTGTGGACTTGTTGAGTATTCCCGGCCAATTGCACGTATCGTAAATTGATTCAGTGGAAACAAAGAACTGATCCTTGTGAAGACCAGTCAACGATCCGGGGGCAGGCTATGCGACAACGCAAATTCAATAAATTGGCTTTCATAATTCTTCCTCTCTTCATATCCATCGCGCTCAAAGCAGGCGCGCAGATCGATTACCCCTTTCGCGATCCAAAACTAAACGATGATGAGCGCATCGCCGACCTGTTGGGGCGCATGACCCTGCAGGACAAGGTCGATCTCATGGGTAGCCACCCCAGGGTCCCGCGCCTTCGTCTCGTGCTTTCCGATGAAGCGGAAGGTTTGCATGGCCTGGCGTTGGGTGGTCCGGGTGGTTGGGGGCCACGCGGCCATCAGCCTTTGCCAACCACGACCTTTCCCCAGGAGAAGGGTTTGGGCGAGACTTGGGACCCTGCGCTGATGGAGAAGATAGGCGCTCTCGAAGGACAGGAGGCACGCTACTACTATCAGAATCCGGTCTTCGACTTTGGAGCAATCGTAGTGCGCGCGCCTAACGTCGACCTCAGCCGCGATCCCAGGTGGGGACGCACAGAAGAGTCGATGGGAGAGGATCCTTACCTCGTCGGCACTATGTCGGTCGCGTTCATTCGCGGGCTGCAGGGACCGGATCCAAAACACTGGCAGGCGGCTGCACTAATGAAGCACTTCCTCGCCAACGAAAATGAGAATGGCCGCACCTACACCTCGTCTGATTTCGACGAGCGCCTCTTCCGCGAGTACTATTCAGTGCCATTCCGCATGGGCTTCGAGCAAGGTGGCTCGCGAGCTGCCATGGCAGCTTACAACTCATGGAACGGCACACCCATGATGATTCACCCGGTCCTCAAGGACGTGATGGTGAAGGAGTGGGGTAACGATGGCATCATCTGTACCGACGGCGGAGCTCTTGGACTGCTGATCTCCGCGCACAAGAGTTTTCCCGATAAAGAGCATGGTTCCGCTGCGGCGGTAAAGGCCGGCATCAATCGGTTCCTCGACACCTTCCAACCCGAATTGACCAAAGCGCTCAGTGATGGCCTTCTGACCGAAGCCGATATGGACGCCTCACTCAGAAACATGTTGCGCGTTCATCTCCGTTTGGGCGAATTGGATCCGCCCGGAGTCGATCCTTATGCAAGCATCGGTCGCGAATCGAAGGGAGTGCTTCCGTCATGGGATCGCACGTCGAGCAGGGAACTGGTGCGTCTGGCAACGGACGAATCAATCGTCCTGCTGAAGAACGAGAACAACGCTCTCCCGCTCGATCGAGCAAAACTTAAGACCATTGCAGTGATTGGTCCGTGGACGAACGAAGTCCAGCTGGACTGGTACAGCGGCACGTTTCCGTACAACGTGAGTATCATGCAGGGAATCAAGGAAGCAGCACCTGGAGCGAAGTTGCTCTATAGCGATGGTTCCAATGTTGCTGAGGCGCAGTCGCTGGCGCGCAAGGCGGATGTGGCGATCGTTGTCGTCGGCAATCATCCCACTTGCAATGCGGGATGGGGCAGTTGTCCGGCGCCTTCGAACGGCAAGGAGGACATCGACCGCAAGACTATCGTTCTCGAGCAGGAGGAATTGGTCAAGCAGGTCTTCGCGGCCAATACGCATACCATCGAGGTGCTGCGTTCCAGTTTTCCCTACATCATCGTCTGGAGCCAGCAGAATATTCCCGCCATCGTACACATGACCCACAACAGCCAGGAAGAAGGCCATGGGCTTGCCGACGTGCTTTTTGGTGCTTACTCGCCAGCCGGTCGCTTGAATCAGACTTGGCCGACTGGTGACGCTCAGTTGCTTCCCATGATGGATTACAACATCCGTCACGGCCGCACCTACATGTATTCGAAAGAGAAGCCACTGTATGCTTTCGGCTACGGGCTCAGCTACACCACGTTCGCATATGAAGGCCTGAGCATTGGTTCACCCAACGTAAAGGCTGACGGCGAAGTGGGAGTGACCGTAAAGGTCAAGAACACCGGCAAATGCGCAGGCGACGAAGTTGTTCAGATGTACGTCCAGCATCTCGGCTCGGCAGTCGAACGTCCACAACTCGAACTGAAAGGTTTTGAGCGCGTGCATGTCGAACCCGGTGCGGAGAAAAACGTCGTGTTCGGACTCAAGCCGCACGATCTTGCCTTTTGGGACTCAGAGAAGCACGCCTGGCGCGTCGAAAAGGAGTCGATAAGGGTACTCGCTGGCGGATCAAGCGACAAGCTCCCGCTTCAGGCGGTTCTCCAGATTGAGGACGTCGCCGAGTACAAGCCGTAAGCGTAATGGAGCCTCACTGGGAGGAAGCTTCGAAAGCACGCCCCAGAGAATTGCCGAACTCAATCTTTATAAGCGGCTTTACCGGGGCGATTAGATTCATAGGATTGTAGTCATAGATCAGGTCAAACGGCATTACGTAGGCTAGTGAAGACCAGCCCCAGAATGGATTCATACCGTTTCCTTTGCCGGTATCGGAGTCGTAGAACTCCCTCGTCACCTGGTTTTCATGTAAAGCCATTTCTAGAGTTTTCAATGCCAGTTGTCGCGCTGCATCTTTGTATCCGTACTGCAGCAGGCCATGGAACACCATGTAGTTTGTCGGAATCCAGGTTGTGCCTTCCCAATTGCACTCTCCACTTCTGCTGCCCTCGTAAAACTCCGGTTCTGTGCGAGCGTAGGTCGCAATCGGGAACTTCATCCAGAACTCGCGTGGGTTGAGCAGATGCTCATTCACCAGGCGGCGGGCCTGAGCGCGATTGGCGATTCCTGCCCAGAGAGGCATGAACCCTGCCACGGATTTGATATCGATTCTCTTGCCGGTTTTTTCATTGCGATCGTAGTAGAAGCCGTCCTTCTCGCCCCAGAAAACTCTATTGATAGCGTTCGCCAATTGAGAAGCACGATTTGTGTACTTCTTCTCGTCGTCGGCTTTGCCGAGTTCCTTCGCGATGATCGCCATTGCCTGCAACTCCCGATAGAGATAGCAGGCCAGGTCCACGCCCTCATCCGTGTACGACTCCAGATCACCGGAACGCGAAATCTGATTGTCCATTCCGCTCGCGTCAGAGCTGTTCCACACGGGTAAGCCGTTGCCGTCCTTGTCGTAGGCGAACCATCGATCAAGATAGTGCTGCAACCGCTCGTAGTACCGGTCGCGCAGCCATTCGTAATCGTTGCGATTTTGATTTGAGGCAAGGACGGCGATTTGAGCGAGGAACGGCTTGAACATCTGGGTGGGTCGAGGATACTTGATGCCCAGAGTGCGTGGGATAAAACCATCCGGTTGTTGGCGATCGAGGAAGACCTTGAAGTTTGTGAATCCGTAGCGGCTCACGCCGTAATAAGAAAGATAGACATTCTCGAAGTAAAGGTCCCAGTCAAAGTACTCACCGTAGGCGTACCCGGTGAGGAGTCGCTCATCGGAGCCGGGGAACTCATGCAGGCCACGCTTGGCAATATCCTGGTTGAGCGATCCGAGCCGAACGGCGAGCAGTTTATATTGCGAAGGTCCAATCAGTGATGTCAATCGGCTCGTCGTGGGCGACTGAGCCGGCATGGCGCCCAGAATACAGATAAGGACCGCCACCAACGTGCACTTCCGCATACTGATTCTTTCCTTCCTGCTCGCCGAAGCTGCTGCATGTGCCGCTTGGCTATTTCTTTTTGCTGGCAATCACCTCAATTACATCCTTATCCGGGACTATCCACGCTTTGGTACCTTCTGTTGAAAGCTTTCCGGCAGCATCGTTCCAGTGCAGCTTCGTGATTGAACCTGCATTCTTCTCATATGCGTATGTAGTACCGTCGTCTGAAAAGAGCGTGAAGTCCCCGCTTGCACCGGGATACACTCGGACTTTTGCAATGTCCTGTTTTTCACTCGTACTCAAAACAGTAGTTCCTAGCGGAATGATGGAGCCCGCGCGAACAAAGAGTGGAAGCGTATCGATGGGCGCTACGGCCGTAATCGTCTGGCCACCTTTGATCCGCTCGTTAGTCCAGTAGTTATACCAATCAGAACCAGCAGGCAGATAAACGCTGCGGCTGGTGGCGCCTTGTTCGGTTACAGGAGCTACAAGAATTGCTGGACCGTACATGTACTCGTCAGGAATGTCGGCAACCTTGGGATCGTTTGGGAAATCCATAAAGAGTGCACGTGTGTAAGGAGCTCCGGTCAGGTAGCTGCCATAGCCAAGCGAATAGGTATACGGCATCAATTGGTAGCGGAGGCGCAGATATTTGCTCAGAATTGTCTCAGCCTGTTTGCCGTAAGCCCAAACCTCATTGTGCATTCGCTCCCCATGAGCACGCATGATGGGCTGGAAGGCTCCCCACTGGAACCATCTCACAAACAATTCGGGGTAGTCCTCATAGTTGGAGACATTGGCTTTGGCATCAGACGGATCGACCAGCGGTTTGTGCGCAGCGTGGTAGGTCGCAGGGAGCGGCGGGGAGAAGAAGCCGGCGATGTCTGTATCCCAATACGGCATACCGCTCGCAGTAAAGTTCAGTCCAGCGGGAATTGAACGTTTCAGCATGTCCCATGTGGAGACGATGTCGCTTGACCAGAAGACAGTTCCATTGCGCTGAGCGCCCAGGTACGACGCTCGCGCAAGACTCATGACGCGCCGACTGTCTCCGAAATCGCGCCGCGAACCCTCATATACCGAAGCAGTGTGGAATAAGGGATAAATGTTGTAGTAGCGCTTGCCCGGACCAACATAGAAGGAATCATTGTATGGATCGATGTCGGGCTCCGTTTCATCGAGCCAGATGTAGCTGAAATCGTATGGCTTGATGTAGCGATCCCTGATCTTCTCCCACCACCAGTTGGCTGCCTCAGGGTTCGTGGTATCGATATTTGGTCCGATAACATCCTGGGCGTAACCGCGGGAATCTGGAGTTCCGTCTGGTTTATTGATAAGCCAGCCCTTTTCCTTAAGCATGTCGTAGAACTGCGTGCCAGGAGCAAAATGGGGCCACACGCTCAGCAAAGTCGTAATACCCATTTGGCGGAGCTGCTTGTTCATTGCCGCAGGATCGGGCCACCGCGCTGGATCGAGGTCCATCTCGCCCTGCCTGGTCATGTTGAGAAAATCCACAACGATGACGTCGAGCGGCAACTTGCGATCTCGATATCCCTTCGCGACGTCCAGCGTCTGTTCTTGCGTTGGATAGATCGCCTTGCTCTGAATGTATCCATACGTAGCCTTCGGCAACAGGTGCGTGACGCCCGTCAGCTGACGGTAACCCTGGTAAATGTCATCGGCCTTTTCACCTGCGATGACAAAGAACGAGACTTGGTCACCGATCTCGGATGACCACACATTCAGCTGGTTAAAGCCGAGGTCGACAGTAGTTTTCGACGGGTTATCCCAAACCAACCCGTAACCGCGGCTCGACACCATAAAAGGAACGCAGACGTTCTCGCCGCCGATTCCACGATACTCGTGCCAGCACTCAATACGATGATCGCGCAGATCGAGAAAGCCCTGCTGTTGTTGGCCCAGACCGTAGTAATGTTCGTCGGTCGGCGAATCAAAAGTAGCCGATACGCGATAGCCGGGTCCGTTCTTGTCCTTGCCACCTTCGTTTGCAGTAGCCTCAGGTCGATTTGGAAACATCGACCAGCGCCACATGGTAAGCAGCGGCTTGCCGGCAGCGGTCGCCACGGTGATCATGTCGTCGCTCGGCCCGTCCCGCCGATTGCCGGGCGGAAAGTAGATATCTCTCAATTTCTGGTTGATTGAATCGAGTGGAAGGTGACCCGGTGGCGGCAGGTTTTGCGGCGCAACGCGGACAATGAGCTGTCCCGAGCGGATCACATCGTCACCCTCGGAGTTCTGCTCGTGGGACCATCCGGTCATGGAAGCCGTGCCTACGATTCCGTATCCAGGCGCTGCTACGGCTGTACTTTTGTTGAGGCTCAACGTGATTCGAACAATTCCGGGACCGTAGGGCTCCAGCACGATCGTTCTGTTGTCGCGCGAGAGAACGAACTTGCCATTTTCGTCCTGAGCTCCAGCGCTTACGACGCCAGCCAAGGCTAGAAGGACCACAGCAAAAGTCCATGCAAGAATCTCATTCAGGAATTTCCGGAGGTGGCGAGGACCGTCACACGGAATCGAATCATTAACCAATAAGTGTTGCATTTGCTGCGAAACCTTTCCCTCAGCCAGCCAGACTGAGATGTGTGCACACCGGACGTCGTCTTGAGTTTGAATCGGATCCTCGACCTATACCGATTCGGAAAGCATGTCTCTGTCGCCCCGGAGGCTGCTCCCGTCGCCAAGACAC
>Ga0265339_10001150_pt1 | contig 19959 bp, 12 predicted proteins | sample 4CB219metaG_FD_202085 | JGI IMG/M metagenome (GOLD analysis project Ga0265339, IMG submission 202085) | Rhizosphere microbial communities from Carex aquatilis grown in University of Washington, Seatle, WA, United States - 4-CB2-19 metaG | ecosystem: Host-associated > Plants > Roots >... | reverse complement strand
TGGCATTCGGCTGCAAAAAGGGGCAGCCCATGTATCCTGAGAACTCCTGCCGTGTGTGGTAGAAGGACTCTTTTTCTGGTGCGGCGCGGCGGCGAACTGCTGCGCCGTTCTCACCCATTGTGTGGGCTTGCGGCAAATGCCGGTGAAGTCCGCTCATTTTGCATGATTTCCAATCCAACCGCGTTGACGTTTGACCCCTGCGAGGCGTCAAAACCTCATTCGCGCCAGTAAAGTGCTGCACGTCGAAGCGACCGAGAGAACTGCACCAGGGGCTCGAGATAAACCTCGGAATTGCGGTGCTTTGGCAGGCCCGGACGGGATTCAGGAGCCGCGCTAGGCACAACCTGCCCTGGCCTTTTACAATGCAGCAGGGACCCATCCCAACCCAGCTCTGCTGCGGAACGAACAAACTTGGCGGCGCAGGCCGAACCAGGATGAAGGAATGGCATGAGTTTTAAGAATTTCGGCAAGACCCTTCTGATGAGCGCCCTATCCGTTGGTGTCGTTCTCGGCATTTCGTCTTGCGTCCAGAGTTATTCGGTCGGTTACCTGTACGTCACCGGTACAAACACTTCGGCCACAAACAACAACGGCATCCTGAGCGGCTTCAAGATCGATCACAATAAGGGCCTCCTGACCCCGATCAACGGGCTTCCGATCTCGACGGGCGGGTCGAACCCGGTCCGCGCCGTGCTTCTGAGCGGTGGCCGCTTTGTCTATGTGCTAAACCGGGGAGTCAATTCCTCGGGAGGCGCCGACTGCAGTGCGGCCGATCCATGCCAGGGCAACATCACCGAGTTCGCAATCGGCGGCAACGGCGTACTTACCCCACAAGGGCAGGCTTTCTTCCCCCAGGGCCAGAACTCCGAACGCATGTTTACGGACGGTAACGGCGCCTACTTGTATGTGCTGGACCACGACTCTCCCGACAATTTTGCGACGACCTATAACGCCAGCACGAACGGTTGCACTCTGGCGCTTGGAGCCGGCGTCCAGACATGCGGGGACATCTCCGCGTTCAAGATCGACTCAAGCACCGGGCGCCTGACGGCAGTAGTGAATGCGCAGGTGACTTCGGTCAGCGGCCAGCCTCTGACCTACTTCCCGGTGCCGGCCAACCCCATCGATTTCCTGTTCCTCTCGAACAGCATTTTGACGTTGAGCGGAACGCCGGGAACAGGCGACGCCGTTTTCCCGTACAGCTATAGCGCGACCAGCGGGCAGCTCACGATCAATCAGAACAGTTCGCAACCTTTGAATATTGGGAACGGCAAGGCGATCGTGGGGGCAGGCGGGCTTGTTTACGTGCTCGATGCCGAGACGCTGACGCGGACGGTCACGGATAACGGTGCGACGACCATAGTCACCGCACCGAGCTGGATCTTCCAATACTCTCTGGGCTCGAACGGCGCGCTACAGGCCATCAATGGCGGCGCCGTGGCTGGCGATCCGACGCTGACGAACCCGATCTACCTGGTCCAGGAAAACAAGGGCAAGTGGATCTACGTCGCCATGCAGGGGGATAACACCGATCCGAACAATACGCAAAGCGGTATTGAAGGCTTTGTACTCGATCCGTCGAACCATCAGCTGTCGACGCTCTCGGGCAGCCCCTTTGGCACGGGCGCCGGACCGCAATGCATGCTCGAGGATCCCTCCAATCAATTCATTTACACGGCCAACTTTAACAGTTCGACAATGACTGGCCGCGTAATTGATCAAAGTTCGGGTGTGCTGAACCCTCTGCCCGGCTCGGCGAATAAAGCCTACCAACTGAGTGGTCCGGCGACCTGGTGCATTGCAACAGGTCGCACGAGCTGATCGGTACTTAATTCCCGGGCAGGAATTCGCCAAACGGCCAGTTCCTGCCCCAGGATTCCGGGAAGACTCCGGACTCCTGAAATCCATTCGAATCGCGTGAGCAACTTGAGGCAATCAGGGCACGCGAACCGATTCTCAAACCAGGATGAGGGCCGAAGTATTGGTCCGCTGACGAAAGATGCGCATGACGTTCAACAGATCGAGCCAGCTGGTGCTGGTCTCCGCGGTGAGCCTGCTGGCGGCCGGACTTGTGACTGCCTGTGGCACGCTGACTACCGATTTTGTCTTTGTCTCCAGCGCCAAGGCCGCCGGTGCAAATAGCTATGGCGAAATCGATGTCTACGAGATCAACTCCCAGTCCGGCAAAATGCGAACGATTCCGACTTCGCCTTTCCCTTCAGGAGGACGCAATCCGGTATCCGAATCCGTCTCCCCGGACAACACCAGCCTTTACGTCGCCAACCAGGACGATAACTCCATAGTTCAATTCGTCATCGGCAGCGATGGCAAGCTCTATCCGCAGAACACCGTCAACACGCCCGGTATTTTCCCGGTTTCGATTGCAACCGGCGGACAATTCTTTTTTGTTGCGGACCTGTACCAGCCGTTGTCAACTTGCTCTCCGGCAGCACCCTGCTCAGGCTCAGTTGCCGTGTTTCCGATTCTGACTGCCGCACAGGCGAAGGCCCTGACGCCCCCTGAACCGCCAGATACTCTCGCTACAGCCGTGGTCAATACCAGCATCAGCGCCAGCTACTGGCCGCTTTCGCTGCCCTCCAATCCGGCCCACATCCTGACGCCGACTGCCATCACTTCCGCGGCATCGGGGGCTTACCTCTACGTCACGGCATACGATGCCACCTCGACCGGCGGCTACGTGTTTGGTTTTGCCGTGAACGGCGATGGCACGCTTTCGCCGCTCAACGAAGGCGTTCCCTTCCCGGCCGGAAACCATCCCAGCGCGATTGCGGCATCGCCGGACGGCAGCTCGGTGTATGTTACGGACTTCGCCAACGCAGACATCCTTGCCTATACGGCAACCAACGGACTGCTGACGCCGGTGGGCGGAAGCCCCTTTACGACGGGCAATCAGCCCTCGGCCGTTGCCGTGAACGGAACTGGTAAGTATGTCTACGTAACCAATGCACAGGATTCGAATTTGTCTGTGTTCTCCTCATCCGGCGGAGTGCTGACCTCGCTTGGCACCTTCATTACCGGGTCCGAACCTGTGGCCATTGGCATCGATCCATCGCTCAATGAGTACCTCTACACCGCAAACTTCCTGGGCAACTCGGTCTCGGGATTTCAGATCAATGCGGGCACGGGCCTGCTGTTGAACTCGCAGAATTCGCCCTTTGGGACCAACGCGAACCCCACGGCTGTCGCCGCGATTCCCCACGGAGCAACAAAGAAGTAAGTGCCGGCGAGGATGCCGGTTGAAATCAGCAACACCCCGGAAGGGCTTTTACAATACTTGCGGGGCAACACAAACAGCTATCTTTGGGCTCAATGTCAGGTTGAACGGCCCACGACGAAGGAAGCGCATGAAGTTCAGCAAATTGAGACAGCTCTTTCTGGTCTCTGCAATCGGCCTTCTAGTGGCCACATTTTTGACTGCCTGCCAACTGGTCACCATCGATTACGTCTTTCTCGCGACGAGTACCGCAACCCCCACTTGCAGCGGCGGAGAAATCCAGACGTTCGCGGTCGATTCCCAGTCTGGCGCGCTGCGCACCGGCGCAAAGTCGGCATGCGATACCGGCGTCGATCCGGTGGCCCTCGCGGTCTCCTCGAGCTACACCAACCTTTATGTGGCCAATGCCGGCGACAACACCGTGGTCCATTATGCGGTTGGCTCGGATGGCGTGCTGACCTCGAAGGATTCGGTCACCCTGGACGGACCTCCGGTTTCGCTGGCGGTCGATACCACGGGAACCTACCTGTATGTAGTTTCCGGTTCCACCACCGCGACCCTGACTGAATTCGCACTCTCTTCCGGAGCGATTGGTTCGCCCACTGCAACTGAGAACCTGGTCATTCCGGGAGCCACCGGAGACTCCGTTGCGCCGACGGGCGTATTTGTGCTGGCCAACAACGGCACCGTACAGGGCCATGCCGTCTACGCCACCGCCTACGACAGGTCCTCCTACAATCCGGGCGGAACGACGACCAGCAATGCGCATCCCGGTTGGGTCTTCGGCTTCAGCATCGGCTCGGGTGGCGCACTGGCTCCAGCATCGAACAGTCCTTATCAGGCGGGCGTGAAGCCCACGGCCCTTGTGGTCGACCCCACGAATCGTTTTGTTTACGTGACCGACTTCGCCTCAAACCAGTTGATCGCTTACGGAATCAACTCCGGCAGCACCCTCAACTTCCTTGTCAACGGACCATTCAGGACCGGCAACGAGCCGTCCTCGATTGCCATTGACCCTCGCGGCAAATATCTCTACGTGGCCAATCAGTTGGATTCATCGGTAAATGCGTATGTCATCGACAGCGCTACCGGCACACCGTCGGCCGCGGTCAACCCCACGGGCAGCGCGGTGAATTCGACCGACACCGAGCCCGTCTCGATCGCCGTGGACCCCGCCCTTGGCCGCTTTGTCTACACGGCAAACTTCCTGGGCAATTCGATTTCGGGATTCAGGCTTGATCCGAACGCGGGTACGCTGGCGGTCACGCAGGCCACACCGTACCCATCCAACAAGAACCCCACGGCCGTGGCGATTGTGCCGCACGGCAACCATTCCCTCCAGGTTGTTGCGCCGTAAGCAGCGACTGCACTTTGAGCAAAGAGCCCAGCCTTCGTGGCTGGGCTTTTTGCTGGACGACGCGGCGGCCGGTTTCGATGCAATCGCGGAGACATCGCAAATCAGCGACAAAGCTTCATCGCAAAAACGTTTTACTCAAGGCGATTTGGCGCATATACTGGCTCGTCGCCGGTTGCGATAATTTCGCGCGCTTACAAAGAAATGCGCCGATACATCCTGCTGCAAGATCGAGGAGATTTCTGCCGTGGCCTCACGTACGCGCTTTCTGATTGCCCTCATTGCTGGACTCGCGTCCATTTCGACCTTTGCTGCTCCGCCGCCGGCGCACGACACTTTCAAGGTCGCCGTCTATATTCCAGTTGCCGTCGTCGAAAAGATGAAAGACCCGGCATGGCTCGAGACGTCATGGAGCGAGATTTCAAGCCAGGTCAAAGTGGACAAGGTTTACATCGAGAGCTATCGCAGCGGAGAGATCGCGGACGATGCGCTGCTGGAAAGCGTGAAAGCATTCTTCAGTGCGCACGGCATCGCCGTTTCCGGAGGCATCGCCTACGTAGGCACCGGAGATTCCGGCGAGGGCGAGGCGGGACAATTCGTCTCCATGTGCTACACCGATCCAAAGCAACGAGACTTCGTGAAGCACATTGCGGAACCGACGGCGCGGCACTTCGACGAGATCATCCTCGACGACTTCTTCTTCAACAACACCAAGCACGACACCGACATTGCGGCCAAAGGCGACGACACGTGGCCTGATTTTCGAGTGAAGCTGATGGATGGAGTGGCGCGCGATCTGGTGGTGGGGCCGGCGCGCGCAGTCAATCCGAAGGTGAAAGTGATCATCAAGTTTCCGAACTGGTATGAGCACTTTCAGGCCAATGGATACGATCTTGATATGGAGCCAAAGATCTTCGACGGCATCTACTCCGGTACGGAAACACGCGACCCCGTCATCACCGATCAGCACCTGCAGCAATTCGAGAGCTACCAGATCGTGCGCTATTTCGACAACATTGCGCCCCACCGCAACGGAGGCGGATGGGTGGACACCTACGATACGCGCTACCTTGACCGCTACGCGGAGCAGTTGTGGGACACGATCCTGGCCAAACCGCCGGAGATCATGCTGTTTCAATATAGCGATCTTTTGCGTCCCGTCGTTATCGGCGATCGCGGTAAGTGGGAGAACCTGCGGACATCTTTCGGCGCAGCAGAACTCAGCCGCTGGCACAACGCATCGGGCTCGAGCGCGCCGGTGGACTATGCGACAGCCGCTGGCTACTCGCTCAACACGGTCAACGCCGTTGCAGGCGAGCTCGGCACGCCGGAGGGGATCGCAAGCTACAAACCCTACCAATCAACTGGCGAGGACTTCCTTCACAACTACCTGGGCTTGATCGGCATTCCGATCGATTTGCATCCCGAATTCCCCGCGAAGGTAAACGCAATATTGCTGACAGAATCTGCCAAATTCGACCCGCAGATCGTAAGCAAGATCGATGAGCATCTGAAGAAGGGCGGACGTGTCATCGTTACGTCCGGCTTGTTGCGCGCCCTACAAGACGAGGGCTTCGGCAAGATTGCCGACATTCGCGCCACGGGCAACGTGCTCAAGGTCAATGAGTACTGGGGCGCGTTTGGCGCGGGCGGCGGCGCCAATCTCGGGGCCACTTCGGAAGTCCTGATTCCGGAGATCGGCTTCATGACCAACGACGCATGGCCCGTGGTGCGCGGAACCGCCAACGGACGCGGCGCCCCGCTGCTGCTAATGGAGCACTACTCCAAAGGCATTCTCTTTGTGTTGACGATCCCGGAGAATCCCAGCGATCTCTACGCCCTTCCGCAGCCTGTGCTGACCGCGATCAAGCGATACCTGATGAGCGATTTCCCGGTGCAGATGGATGCGCCCGCCAAGGTGAGCCTCATGGCATATGACAACAAGAGCTTCGTGGTCGAGTCTTATCTGGATGAGCCCACCCAGGTGAAGGTCTCGGTCCTCGGTGCGTTAACGCACCTGAAGAATCTGGCCACGGGCGAAACTATTGACGGCAAGGCTCCGGAAACTCCGAATGCGCAACGCACGCCGCAACACCCGCAGCGCACAGAATTCGAGATCGATGTTCCGCCGCACAGCTTTGTTGCATTCGGCGAAGAGTAGAAACTACGCCCCCATCCATCTTCGCAAGTGGCGCTGTACAGGCTTCTCAATGAAGTAAAGCGCCAGCAGCGCCAGCAAAATCAGCAACACATAGCTGATCCACGGATCGAGCTGGCTGATCCCAAGACGATTGAGCACGTGCGTGTCGTGAATCAGGTTCCACATATTGAAGTGGAGCAGGTAGAGGCAGTAGCTCGCCTCGCCCACAAACACAAGCGGCCGCGCGCCGATTGCGTAAGCCAGCGGGTTGTTTCCCGCAAGTCCCAGAATGATGCAGCCGAAGAACGGCATCAGCAAACCGTCGTGCAGCAGCGGATACGGCACGACCGGGCCAAGGGAAAGAAGAGCGAAGATAGCGGCGAAACCGAGTATGCCCAGGATCAGGCGCAGCCGGGTGGAACGCGGCATGACCGCATCGAGCCCGGCGAGGAGCACGCCAAATGTGAAGCTCGCGAGATGCGGCAACGGTGTGTACTTCAGCGCTTGCAGCCATGGACCGTAACTGAATCGATCCGGATGAGCAATGCCGTCTGGCTGCATGAGGACATAGAGGGTGCCGGGAATCAAGCCCAGCGCCCAGATACCGGCCAGCTTCACGAGGTGATTCGAAATGCGCTCGGGCTCCTTCCATCGCGCCATCCACGGAAAGATCAGGTAATAGAACGATTCGGCCGACATGGTCCACGCAGGCGTATTGAGAAACGTCGCGATCTCCGGGATCCAGCCCTGCAGCAACAGCGGCGACAGCACCATGCCGGCCCAGAACATGCCATGAGTATGCGCCGCCCACTCCATTGGAATTACGCGCCACGCCAGTATCAGACTCAAGAGATAGATGGGATACAACCGCGTGAAGCGCGCCTTGTAGTAGCGCACTACATCCAATTGGCCCGCGCGCGCGCGCGCCGAATAGTTGTAGGCCATCACGAAGCCCGAGAGCAGGATGAAGTAGCTGACCGACGCATAGCCTGCATTGACGACGGGCGCGAGAAAACCAAACCATTGCGGATTGGAGAAGTGGAAAAGGACGATGTTGACAGCTGCGAAGCAGCGCAGGCCGGTCAAAGCTTTCAGCGGAGCTGGCTTCGGTTGTTCCACTCGGTCGCTTCGAGCCTCTAGCTTTGCCTCTGGCATGGTCCTGTCCAGGATGAGATTTGAGGTGCTTTGGACCAGTGCGAAAGATTAAGAATCCGCCAGGAGCGATGGACTAAGAACGGCTCTTACGCCGTCACAAGCGATCCAACCTTTTCGCCCAGCACCACGCGGCGGATATTGCCCGGCTGGTTCATATTGAAGATGATCATGGGAAGGTTGTTGTCTTTGCATAGGCTGACCGCCGTCAGATCCATCACCTTCAGCCCCTGCCGCAAGATGTCCATGTAGGTAATCTCTTCGTACTTCACCGCGTCTTTGAACAGGACGGGGTCGGCATTGAAGACGCCTTCAACCTTGGTGCCCTTCAGCAATACGTCGGCCTTGATTTCCATGGCCCGCAGGCTGGCGGCCGTATCTGTCGAGAAGAATGGATTGCCGATGCCGGCGGCGAAGATGACCACCCTGCCCTTTTCAAGATGGCGCACGGCGCGGCGGCGGATGTAGGGCTCCGCGATCTGGTTCATGAAGACGGCGCTCATCACGCGGCACTGCACATTGCGCGCTTCCAGCGCATCCTGCAAGGCGATGGCATTGATGACGGTGGAAAGCATACCCATGTTGTCGGCGGCCACGCGGTCCATTTCTTTGGCCTGCTGGGCCACTCCGCGAAAGAAGTTGCCGCCACCGACTACGATGCCAATTTCGACGCCAAGGGAATGCACATCGGCCAGCTCAGCCGTGATTTCGCTGACTTTATCGGCGTCCAGTCCAAAGCCTTTCGGCCCGGCCAGTGCTTCCCCTGAAAGCTTGAGAACAATCCGCTTATACATGCCAATCTGAGTATCGCATACGGGCGGTTGGGCAGGCCCGGACCGGGCCGGAGAGTCGCCGTTCCCAATCGTCATCGCCATCCTGCCGACGTTCGTCCTGCTGTTCCTCCTAAAGCATGAGAACGCGGCCCAACCATTGGGCGACGACAGTGCTGCGATGCACGGATAGAATGCAGTCAATCCTTCGCCAAGCAATTGCTGCGCTTCCCCGCTCATCATCCGCATGGCGAACCCCAAAAAGAATCAATCGGGCACCAATCGGAGGCGCTTCCCCATTCAGGCTTCATCCGCGGGCCCCTTGATTTGCATGCAGATTTTTAAGGAGAGCCATGATCCGAAAGGCTGTGTTCATCGTTTTTAGTCTGGCAATCTCACTGGGTTTGGCCCGGGCGCAGAGTAATTACGCCTCAGTCAGCGGTTCGGTTCTCGATCCCGAACATCGGCCCATCCCCGGGACGCACGTGCATATCACGGCGCGGGAAACGGGCGCGCAGCGGGATGTCGTCTCGAACGCTACGGGTCTCTATGAGATCTCAGGCCTGCAGCCGGGCTCGTATACGTTGACCGTGGATAGTACGGGCTTCAGGCAGGCGATGGAGGCCATTACCCTGGAAGTTGGCCAGCAGGCCACACTCGACGTGCAACTGCAACTTGGAACAGAGGCCCAGACCGTCACCGTCGAGGCAGCTGGCGAGTTAATCAAAACCCAGGATGCCAGTGTCGGCGAGGTAGTGGAGAAGCGTTCAGTGGAAGGTCTGCCCCTGAATGGGCGCATGTTGATCGACCTGGTGCTGACGGTTCCAGGAGCGCACGTCAGCCACGGCGCGGCGACCGGGGACATGAACGCTCTCTATTGGAGGCCGGGCCAGCGATCCGCGGTGAGCATCGGCGGAAGTCGTCCCAATGCCAATTATTTTCTGCTCGACGGCGCCACCAATACCGATCCGACTTTTAGCACGCAAAATCTCAGCGCCTCACCCGATGATGTGCAGGAATTTCAAGTAGAGACGGGCAGTTACTCGGCCGACATGGGCGGGGCGGGCGGTGGCCAGATCAATATCGTGACGCGCTCCGGGACCGGGAAGCTGCATGGAACCGCCTACGAGTATTTGCGCAACGGCGCCATGGACGCCCACACCTTCGATCAAATGGCGGGCGGAAATTTCCTGGTGCAGAATAACTTCGGCGCGGCAGTCGGCGGCCCCGTGTGGCACGCCGGCAAGACCTTTTTCTTCCTGAACTACGAAGCCCTGCGGCACGTGCAGACCGACGTGATGATTGACACGGTTCCCACAGCGGCTGAGGACGGAGGTGATTTCAGCCAGAGCGGCGTGGATATCTACGATCCAAGCACCACGGCGGCAAATCCGGGCTATAACTCGAGCCTTCCGGTGAGTGCCTCCAACCCGCAATACATCCGGCAACAGTTTTCCTACAACGGCGTGTTGAATGTGATTCCCCCTGACCGGCTCACGCATGCGGCCTCGACCATGCTGAACAAGTACATCGTGCAGCCGAACACCATGGACATGGGCGGAATGACGATGATGGGACAGCCGACTGTTGTCGGCGCCGGCAACGACGCAAACAACTACATGGACATGCGCAACGAGGAGGAGTTCGATGATCAAGGGACCGTGCGCGTGGATCACAACTTTGCCCATGGCGACACTGCTTTCCTACGCTACTCGGTCGGGGCCCAGCACGGCTTTATGCCCCAGAGCCTGCCCGGATTTGGGCTGTATCACGACAATCTTTCGCAGCAGGGCACGCTGGCGTGGAATCGCGTGATCTCAACGCGTTTGCTTAACATGGCTTCGCTGGCCGTCTCGCGCCTGGCCATGTCTCACACTACTGAGAGCGCGAATAAGAACGACATCGTAAGCGAGTTGGGGATCACGGGCCTGGTGGGCTACCCGGAGCAGTGGGGCGCGCCATACTTTAATGTCCAGGGCTATTCGCCATTTGGCGATAATTATCTGGCTACGCCGATGAAGGTGTGGGGCACCCTCGCCGAGGGCCGCGATTCATTGAGCTGGCAGGTAGGCCGCCATAGTCTGAAGTTTGGTGGCGCCTATCAGCGATTCATCTGGCCCATGTGGGCCTTCGTGCAGTCGCGCGGCTATTACCAGTACACCAACGGCTATACAACCCAATACGCGTTGAATGACGGCAGCACTGGGTCATCATTAGCCAGTTTTCTACTGGGCCTGCCCGCTGCACGCCAGGCGCAGACCTCGGGTATCCCCCATATGCAGCTGCGCCAGTGGCTGGCCAATGGCTACGCCCAGGATACGTGGCGGCTGACCACGACCACCACGCTTAACTACGGCGTCCGCTACGAGTACATGAGCCCGCTGGTCGACATCGACTATACCAACAGCAACCTCAAGATCACCGACGGCGTGCCTCAGATCTTCATCGGCGGGCAAAACGGCTATCCCGCCGGTCTGATGTATGCCAACGACAAAAGGTTCGCGCCGCGCCTGGGCCTCGCGCAGAGCATTCCCCACCTGGGAATGGTGGTGCATGTGGCGTACGGCATCTTCTACACGCCGGTGGATATGAATACGTGGTGCAACCAGCGGCATAATATTCCGCTCGTCTTCCCCCAAACCTCGCAGAGCGATCCCTACATCCCAAGCATCACCTCGCTCAACTTCCCCTCGCCGGTGATCGGCACCACTGTCACCAGCTTTACCAGCCTCCAGTTGCATGCGCCGCCGCAGTACATTCAGCAGTGGAGCACCTCGGTGGAAAAGCAGTTGGGAAGCCAAACTACATTCGAAATGGGATATCTCGGAGCGGGAGGCTTTCACTTGCAGCGCGCGCACCTAATCAATAATGCGCAGCCGGGCCCCGGACTGATTCAGCCCCGACGCCCTCACCCCAAGGTCGCTTTCGTCAACAACACCACGCTCCCATCCACCGTTGCTGTGGGACCTACCTTCGACACGGATCACCTCACACCCCTCAGCACCATCAACCTGCTGGAAAACACAGCGCAGAGCTGGTACGACGCAGGCTATGTGAATGTGCGGCGGCGGTACGCGAATGGCCTCAGCTTCCTCGCCAATTACACATTCGCCAAAGAACTGGACAACGCGCCTGATTTCCGCTCGCCGATGTTTGAGGCAGCTACCCCGCAGAACAACGACGACCTGAAAGCCGAGAAGGGCCCTGGCTGCGACGTTCGCCATCGTTTTGCGCTCAGCACGGTTTACGACACGCATGCAGTGGGCGAAAACCCCACGATTCGCGCCTTGACTCGCGACTGGAGAGGCACTTTGGTCTACCAGATTCAGTCCGGGTTTCCAATGACGATCTCGGTTTTTGGCGATACGGCCAATGCGGGAACGGTGGTGGGTGAGAACCCGATTCGCGCCAACCTTACCGGTCAGAAGATCTTCGGACCGGGAACCCGGAATGCGACCACCTGGTTCAACCCCGCCGCCTTCAAGGCGCCACCGGCTTACACCTTTGGAAATGTGGGAAGGAATACGGTCTACGGGCCGAGCATGCAGACGATGGACCTGGGACTGGTTCGCAGTTTCAGCATCGCGGAGAAGGCACGGTTTGAGGCGCGCGCCGAATTCTTCAACGCGCTGAACCACACCAACCTTGGCACGCCCAATCGCTTCGTGAATACATCCAGCTTTGGCAGTATCACTGAAGTCGCGACACCCGGAAGAGAGATCCAACTGAGTGCACGGTTGAGCTTCTAGGACCCGTTTCATAGCACCGGCGCATCGACGCAACACCGAGCGGCGCTGCTCAGGCGAGGGCCCGCAGGCTTTTGCGCAGTTCCTCAGGATTGCCGCCGGGAATGCGTTGTTCGATGTCTCGATGTGTGCTCTCCCACACTGGCAGTGCGCGCAGCAGCAGGTCGTGCCCCTTGGCTGTGAGTTTCAAGACGCGGCTGCGCCGATCTGCCTGGTCCTCTAAAACCTTGACCAGCCCGCGCCGTACTAGAGGCTTCAATGCTGCCGTGAGCGTGGTGCGGTCCATGGCCAGCAAGGACGCGACCGGGCCCATGGGCGGGGGTTCAGGGCGATTGAGCGACATCAGCAAAGAGAACTGTCCGTTGGTCAGGTCGAAGGGGCGAAGCACTTCATCGAAATGCCGCGCCAGGGCACGCGCCGCCCGCTGCACGTGCAGGCAAAGACAACAGTCCCGAACCAAGAGCGTTGTTTCGTACCGAACCGTTTTTTGGCTTGACACGGCACCAGATTAGTTGATATCAACATATTCGTCAATTCGAATCTTTTCCGCTTCGTAACTTTCGAGTTGACAGCGCTCCCTGCACTCATAGGATCCTGATTTTCAGCCACAGTCCCGGCTTCGGCGCATTGGAAGCTGCTTATCCCCGTGGAGGTTCGAATGTCCTTCTTTCGCGATTTAAGAATTGCTCTGCGTTCGTTGGCACGGGTGCACGCATTATGGATTACCGTCGCGCTCACATTGGCTCTTGGCATCGGCGCCAATGCTGCGATTTTCAGCGTAGTGCGTGCAGTGCTGCTGCGGCCGCTGGCAAATCGCGATGAAGACAAGCTGCTATATGTGCGGCAAAGCGCTCCGGGCCTTAAAGAGCCGAACGCCAACTTCTCAGTTCCTGAAATCAAGGATCTCGGCTCCGGGTTGAAGACCATTCAGGAGCTGGGCACATTTTCTGAGATTGATTTCACGATCGTCGGACTGGGCACACCCCGCGAGATTCCCGCGGGCGTAGTGGATGGGAATTATTTTCATGTGATGGGACTGCGGCCCATTCTGGGGCGCTTGCTTGGTCCAGCCGACGATGGTCAAAACGCAGCGGGCGCGGTGGTGCTCACGTACAAATTCTGGCATGATTCGCTGCACTCCGATCCTCACGTGCTGGGCAAGATGGTTCGGCTTGAGAGCGGGTTGGGCGCGCGGTCTGGAATGGTTGTCGGCGTTCTGGAGCCTTCGGTTCCCTACCCCGTGTCGACGGAGATTATTGCCAACGTGGTCACCAGCCCGCATCACCTCTCCGCCACGATGGTGACGGGGCGCGAGCATCGCATGACCGAGGTGTTTGCGCGGTTGGCGCCCGGTGCGACGCTGGAAGCCGCGCGTGCGGAACTGACCACAGCCTATGGTGCAATGGTCGCTGCGCATCCCGAAGTCTACAGGCCTGAGGACCACTACACGATCAGCGTGACGCGGATGCACGACCAGATAAATGCTCGCGCCAATACGATTCTGTGGGTGTTGTTTGCGGCGTCTGGTTTGCTGTTTGTGATCGCGAGCTCGAATGTAGCCAATCTTGTTCTGGCACGGACGGTGCGCCGCGAATCGGAGTTGGCGGTGCGCTCAGCCTTGGGCGGGAGCCGCGCTGCACTGCGCCGGTCACTGCTCGCGGAGAGTCTTGTGCTGTGCGTGAGCGGCGCGATCGGAGCTGTGTTGCTGGCGATTCCGATGGTGGAGATTCTCGGCCGCTATGCTGCGCGCTTCTCTGTGCGCGCGGACGGGCTGAAGCTCGATTTCAGCCTGGTGTGGTTTGGCATTGCGCTGGCCTTGGTGGCGGCGGTGTTTCTGGCGTACATTCCGCGACTACCTTCGCAGGACTCCTTGCGCGTGAGTGGGTTGGCCGTGGGCGGAACGCGCGTCACCGGAGGCAGCAGCCGGCGGTTACGCGTCTTCGCAGTTATGCAAATCACCGCATCGTTCCTGCTGCTGGCCGGGTCGGCTGTGCTGATGCGAACGCTGTATGAACTCGAAAAGACGCGACCGCCCTTCGAAACCGCGCGCGTGCTGGCCGTGAATCTACCGGTCATGTCGTACGGAAAAACGCCGGAGCAGGTGCAGGAGTTTTATCGAGACGTGAAGCAGCGCGTGAGCGCGATTCCCGGGGTGGAGCAGGTAGCGACCGGCTTCAGCGTGCCGTGGCGCGATGGCCAAGCGTTGAATATCCAATTCGCTTTTTCCGTAAAAGGTGCGAAGCGCGAGAACGGTCTGGGCGACTGGCGTGGGCGGTTCCGGTCGATTTCGCCGGGATTTTTCGGCACGCTGGGTGTGCCGCTGGTGGAGGGCCGCGATTTCCGCGACAGCGACAAGGACGGCTCAGAGCGCGTAGTGATTGTGAGCCAAAGCGTTGCCAACTCGCTGTTCCCCGGCCAGGACCCGATCAACCGCGAATTCCAATGGACCGACGGCGTGATGAAGTTTATCGGCATCAGCTATGAGCCGCGGCGGATTATCGGCGTGGTGCCCGACTTCGACGACGAAAATATTATTCCCTCGCCCGCAATGACGATTTATCAGCCGTCGGACCAGGAAGGCTGGCAGGGCCGCCTCTTCGTGCGCGCGCAGCAGGACCCCTATTCTTTGGTGCCCGCAATCACGCGCACGATCCACGACATGTCGGCTGATCAGCCGGTAGAGCGTGCCAGCACGCTCGAAGATATTCGCGGAGAAGTGCTCACACCTAACCGGCTGAATGCTGTCGTTTTTGGTGGATTCGCTGCTGTGGCGCTGTTGATCTCGGTGGTGGGCGTGGCCGGCGTGCTGGCGTTCTCCGTTAGTGGGCGCACTCGCGAATTCGGTATCCGCATGGCGCTCGGTGCTCAGCCGAGCAATATTCTCTCCGGTGTTCTGCTGGAAGGTTTAGCAATCGCGGGGATTGGGGTGACCATCGGCATGGTGGTGGGCGTGGCCTTCGCACGCGCACTTGGCAAATACGTGGGAGAGGTGCAGCAGCCTGGGGCGCTTTCCATTGTCGGATCGGCGCTAGTGATTCTGGCGGCCGCGGTGATTGCGTCGGCGGTGCCCGCGGCACGCGCTGCGCGAATCAATGCGGTGGAAGCGCTGCGGTCGGAATAATTCGGCAGCGATGCGCTGAAAAGCAAAAGGCCCGAAGCGATTGATCCGGGCCTTTTGCTTTGCCACGAAATGCCGCAGTGAGTTGGCGGCGATTGCGAATCTGGATGCCGACTGAGCGTTTCCCGTTCCCACGGATACCACCTGTCACAAAAATGTGAACAATCGACACAGACACAAGAGACAATAGAGGGATGCGGGAGGATGCGGTCGTCGTTTCCGTAATTCCGCAGGGCCACGCGCGGATGGCGTCGTCATGAAGGCCACCGAGGGAACATTGGCACTTCTCAAAGAATTGCGGTTTGCTTTCCGTCAGTTGCACCGGGCGAAGGTTTTCACAGTCGTCGCGGTGCTTACGCTGGCGCTGGGTATTGGATGCGACACGGCCATCTTCAGCGTGTTCTACGGCGTGCTGCTCAGGCCACTTCCTTTCGTCGATCCGGATCGCATTGTGCTGATCTCCGAACATGCCGATCGCTTCCCTTTGCTCTCTGCTTCATGGCAGAATTTAAGGGATTGGAAAACACAGAGCACTTCGTTTGAAGAATTCGGTGCGGCGCGTTCTCTCACCATGTCGCTGACCGGAACAGGGGAGCCCGAGCAGGTTCCCAGCCAGATGATTACGGGAAATCTGCTTCATTTGCTCGGCATTCAGACGCAGGTCGGTCGGGCTATTGCCGAAAATGACGATCAACCGGCCTCGCGCGCTGTCGCGCTGCTTGGTTACGGGCTTTGGCAGCGGAAATACGGTAGTTCGCCTGCGGTACTCGGTCAACCCATTCAGCTCAACAATCAGACCTACACGATTGTCGGCGTGCTTCCCAAAGGCTACGAACTATTGCAGCAAAAGCCTGACGTCGTAGTGGCGATGGGCCCATGGGCGGCGCAACTGCCAGACGACCGATCGTGGCACCCAGGAATCTATCCCATCGCGCGGCTGAAGGACGGGGTTCCGCTCAGTGTGGCGCGCGCAGAAATGAGCACGATTGCGAAGCGCCTGTTGCAGAAATATCCCGTTGACGACATAGCGCTCGACGCAATCGTGAACCCCATGCATGAGCAACTGGTGAAAGATGCGCGGCCTGCCTTGCTTACCCTGCTTGGGGCTGTCGTGTTTGTTCTCCTGATCGCGTGCGGCAACATTGCCAATCTGCTGTTGACGCGAGCGACGGCGCGGCGCAGGGAAATATCGATTCGCATTGCGCTGGGCGCGTCCGATTGGCAGATCATGCGGCAGTTGATTCTTGAAGGGCTTCTGCTTTCGTTGATGGGCGCGGCGGCCGGTGTTGCGCTGGCATATCTGTCGATGCCCTCGTTGCTGCGCGCAGCGGCGAATTCCCTGCCGCCTGCGGCCGATGTGCACATTGATTTGCATGTGCTGCTTTTCACTGCTGCCCTGTCGGCATGCGCCGGAGTCGTCTTTGGAATTGTTCCTGCAATTCATTTACGCGTAGCGGATTTGCGATCGATCCTGAATGAAACAGAGCGCGGGGCTGTCGGCAAACACGCAAAGGGCTTGCGCAGCCTCGTGGTTATCTCCGAAGTGTCGCTGGCGTTGTTGTTGATGATTGGAGCAGGACTCTTTGTGCGCAGCCTGGGCCGACTCGGAGCGGAAGATCTTGGCTTCTCAAGCAACCACATTTTGGTAGCCGACCTGCCCGTACCACCCGAGGCGACAACCGGCTCCGTGCGCACTGCGGATTTCTATGACAACACGCTGCGTGCGCTTCGTTCACTGCCGGGGGTGAATGCGGCGGGGGCCGCGTCGTTCCTACCAGCCAGCGGACAAGGAGCGGTCATCCACTTCAACATCTACGGGAGGCCACCGCGTAACGCCTCGGAATACATTATGGCCAACTATCGCGCGGTGAGTTCGGAGTATATGCAGGCGCTGCGGGTTCCGTTGATTGAGGGCCGACTGATCACCGACGCGGATCGCGAGACGAGCCGGTCGGTGGTGGTGATCAACCGGGCAATGGCGAAGGTATATTTCGGCAATCAATCGCCGCTGGGAAAGCGGATGCAGATTGGCGCGATACCCGACCCGACAACTCCGTGGATGACCATTGTGGGTGTTGTAGGAGATATCAAGCAGTCGGTCGCCGCGGATATGCCGACGGAAATGTATCTTCCGTTTCGACAGGCGAATCTCCTTCTACCGCTGAGCACCATGTCGATTGTGCTGCGGACCGAGGTGGATCCGAACCTGCTCGCTCCCGCATTGCGCGAAACGGTGAAACGGATCAACCCCAATCAGCCCGTCGTGAAGATTCGGACGATGGAAGAGAATGTCTCGCAGAATATCGCGCAGCCACGTTTTCGTACGATGCTCCTGGTGATCTTCGCGAGCATTGCTGTCCTGATTTCGGCGGTGGGGATTTACGGGGTGATGGCTTATGCGGCCTTGCAGCGATCGGGCGAGATGGCGATTCGCATGGCGCTGGGGTGCAGCCCCGAGCGAATTTTCAAATTGATTCTTGCTGATGGAATGCGGCTGACCCTGACGGGCGCATGCATTGGCACCGTGCTGGGCATGGTGGTCTCCCGCTACTTGAAGTCACTTCTGTTTGGAGTAGGCACAAGCGATTGGGCTACCCTGAGCGTTTCGATCACCGTCGTGTTGCTGGCTGGGCTTGCGGCGTCAGTAGTGCCGGCGCGGAGGGCGTCGCGCGTCGAGATCACCACGCTGATGCGGGATAACTGAGGAGCTTGGTTCGATCAAGCGCAACAGGTAACTCTGCAAAGCAAAAGGCCCGAAGCGAATGCTCCGGGCCTTTTTATTTGCCGCTGAATGCCGCAGTTACTCGCCTGCAGATTCGACGGCCTTGGTTTGCGCGACGGTCCAATCGGACGCGCCCACTTTGAAGCGAGCGAAGCGGCGGACGGTGATGTTTTCGCCGAGCTTGCCGACTTTCTGCGCGATCAATTCCTTGATGCTGATGGACTGTTCCTTGATGAAGGGCTGCTCAAGCAGACAGACTTCCTCGTAGAACTTGGCCATCTTGCCTTCGACGATCTTCTCGATCACCGGGGCTGGCTTGCCCGTGGCGGCGGCCTGGGCGCGATAGATTTCCTTCTCGCGCTCCATGTCCTCGGGCGTCACGTCTTCGGGCTTCACGTAGCGCGGATCGCTCGCGGCGATGTGCATGGCGATGTCCTTGAGCAGTTCCTGAAAGTCGTCGGTGCGGGCCACGAAATCGCTCTCGCAGTTCACTTCGATCAGCACACCGATCTTGCCGCCGGCGTGGATGTATGTGCCCACCGCGCCTTCATTGGTGCTACGGGCCGCCTTCTTCTGCGCAGAGGCCATGCCGCGCTTGCGCAGCACGACAAACGCATCTTCAATGTTTCCCTTGGACTCTTGCAAAGCCTTGAGGCAGTCGCCCATGGGCGCGCCAGACTTCTCGCGCAACTCCTTCACCAACTTTGCATCAATCTTGTCGCTCACAGCAGTCATCTCCGCATCCTTTGTCTCATAGTGTTCGGGCCGGTATCACACCGGCATGAAAAAAGCGTGCACCGTTCTTACGCGGCCACGCTCTTCTCAGTATGCGCACCCTAGTGCGCAGAAATGATTAAAAGCCTTCCGCTACTTCAGCCTCTTCCAAGGCCGCTACCGCTGCGGGCGCCTTGCGAATGCCGCCGCCCAGGGCTGCTTCCAGGTCAACTTCTTCCACCGGAGCCGCTTCCGCAACCACGGCTTCTTCCGCCACCGGCTCAGGCAGCACTTCGGCAAAAGCCTTGTCGCCCACCAGGTTCACGCCCTCGGCCGCCGAGTCGGCGATTTTCGAGGTGAACAGGCGAATGGCGCGCAGCGCATCGTCGTTGCCTGGAATCACATAGTCCACAACCGTCGGGTCGCAGTTCGTGTCGACCACGGCAACCACCGGGATACCCAGCTTGCGGGCTTCCTTCACGGCGATCGCTTCGTTGTTCGAGTCGACGATGAAGAGCGCATCGGGCAGCCGCTTCATGTTCTTGATGCCGGCCAGGTTCGCCTGCAGGTGCTTGCGCTCCCGCTCCAGCTTGATGACTTCCTTCTTGGTCAGCAGCTCGTACCGGCCATCGGTGGCCATATCATCCAATTCCTGAAGGCGCTTCACCGACTTCTGCACCGTCACCCAGTTGGTGAGCAGTCCGCCGAGCCAGCGCTGATTGATGTAAGGCATCCCAGCGCGGTTGGCCTCTTCGGCCACGGCGTCCTGCGCCTGGCGCTTGGTGCCGACGAAAAGAATCGTCTTGCCGCTCGCGCACAGCTCAGTGACGAACTTCGACGCATCCTTGAACAGCTTGAGCGTCTTCTGCAGGTCGATTATGTAAATACCATTGCGCTCGCCGAAGATGTACTCCTTCATCTTGGGATTCCAGCGCTTGGTCTGATGCCCGAAGTGAACACCCGCTTCGAGCAGCTCCTTCATTGTGATCGTGGCCATTGGCCTCCTTC
>Ga0265339_10001146_pt1 | contig 19997 bp, 20 predicted proteins | sample 4CB219metaG_FD_202085 | JGI IMG/M metagenome (GOLD analysis project Ga0265339, IMG submission 202085) | Rhizosphere microbial communities from Carex aquatilis grown in University of Washington, Seatle, WA, United States - 4-CB2-19 metaG | ecosystem: Host-associated > Plants > Roots >... | reverse complement strand
CCAGCACCAGCGCATTGGGCCTGCTCGACACCCTCTCCGTTGGGTCATCCGCGTCAGGCTTCCCCGCCACAAACTGCGTGCCTGACAACGCCGCCAGGTGTCCGCCCGCGGAGAAACCGATCACCACGATGCGATTGGGATTGATGAAGTAGTCTCGTGCCCGCGCTCGCACCGTCTGGATCGCCCGCCGCGCGTCCAGCAAGGGGATCGGCAGCACATAGCCATGCGAGGTCAGCCGGTAGCTCACCACAAACGCGCGAAAGCCCCGCGCCGCAAACCAGTCCGCCACCTGCCGCCCTTCCAGGTTGGCCGCCAGTCCCGAGTACCCTCCACCCGGAAAGATCACCACCGCCGAGCCATTGTCATGGCCCTGTTGCGGCTCAAAAATCGTCATCGTGGGGACGTCTTCACAGGCCATCCCTTTGGCCTGCGGCGCCGCGCCCGGCCACAATCGCACCGTCTGTACGCCGAGAAAGGCGTTATCTTCTCCCGGCTTCGCGCACGGGTCCTTCTGCGCACCCGCCGACGCGACAACCGCGCATGCCAACGCAACTACAAAAAGTGAACGTATCACCACGCGCCTCTTCTTGATTCGCCGCGATTATACAAGTTATCGATTCCAGGAATCAGAATCACATCGCAAACAGAGTCGAGCAGAAACGCGTCAGGTCGTTGAGCGGTTGATGGAGCGGCAGGTTCCCTAGTCCCTTATTCCCTGCTCCCTCGGTCCCTTGTTCCCTGCTTTACAGCCAGATCCCCGCATGCCCGTTGCACGGCGACTCCATCGCCTCCGCCGTCAGCCGTTCCGCCAGTTCATACCCGTAGCGCGCAAAGTAATACGCCGCCCCGTGCACGCGCTCCTGCAGCACGCCGCCGGGATAAAGCCCACGGCTGATTGCATCCGCATGCCGTTTCAGCGACTCCTCGCGCTGCAGCTGATAGTTCGCCGCCAGCCGCCGCAGCCGGTTCATCTGGTAGCGCATCTTGCGCGCCGCCGTCTCGCCCGACCGCCCCAGCCCCGCATCCAGTGCCTGCATCCACTCCAGCAGCGGAGTCAGTTCCGCATCCAGCGCATTCCCCGCCGCCGCCAGCTTGCGCTTGCCCTCCACCGGCATCGCGCGCGCCGCCAATAATTGCGCCAGGGAATCCGCGTTCTCCGCGAACACCCTCTCCAGCGTCAGCTCATGCTTGTGCAGCAGCTCGGCCATCGCCGGCTCAATCAGCGTTGTACTGAAGCGCGGCTCCGCCGGCGTCATCCGCCCCAGAATCTTCTCGAACAGCACCGCCGACTGCGCAAAATACGCAATCTCCGCCGGCCCGCCAATCGTCAGCGACGTCCCCAGCAGATAATCCTGAAACACCGGCCGCAGCAGCGCCGCCGGCGAAATCCGTTCCGGCTCCGCCGCCAGCACGCCCAGCAAATCTCCGGTCGTGAATTTGTCGCGCCCCGCCTGCCACAGTCCCTGCGGCTCTTCCGCGCTCGGCGCCATCCGCTTCAGCGCCTGCCGCGCCCCGGTCTTTTCGTCCATTAGAAACAGCACACTCGACTGCGCCGCCACTGCCACCTGTGCGTGATAGCCCGCCGCTTCCAGTGCTCGATTGCGTTCCAGCAGCGCCGCATGCAATTCGTCCGCCTGCTCCAGCGCTGCGCGCAGCACCGGCGCACCCATGCGATGCACCGCACTCCCCGCCGCATCCAGCACCAGCAGTCCCTGCGCCGCAAATACCTTGCGATAGAACTCCGCAAACGCCTGCGCAAAGGTCCGCCCCGGCTTGTACGCCGCCTCCAACCCCTCCATGGCATCGGAGTAGCCCAGCAATTCCCACGCCTGCTCCATCAGCGGCGCAATCGTCTCATCCAGCGCAACTCCGCCCACGGGCACAGGCAGCGCAGGAGCCTTCCCGTACACCAGCGTGCGCAGTTCTTTGCGCGACGGAAACGTCACATGATCGATCTCGGCGAAGTCGTGGTCTTCCGTCGCCAGCCAGAAGATCGCCGCATGCGGTCTGCCGTTCGCAGTGCCCTGCCGCGCCCGCGCCAGCGCAGTCGCCGCCTTCAGCGGAGTGAACAACGGCCCGCCAAACAACCCCACCTGCTGCCCCGTCACCACCACGCCCGCCTCGGCCCGCAAGGCAGCCAGGTTCTCCGCCGCCGCGCCACTCGCTGCCGGATTCTGCTCCGCCAGCACATCCACCAGTTCCGCCCAATGCGCTGGCAATGCCGGTCGCGTCTTCCATCCCGGATCAAACGGCGTGTAGCCATAAAATGGCCGCACCGCCGCCGACCCCGAGCAATAGTCCAGGTACAGCCGGTGCATGCCCGGCGCTACGGTAATGGGATGACAGTCTGCAAGGGGCAAAGCGTTCACTTCCAGCGAATGATCTCTTGCAGGAACCTTCGACCCGGGTCCCTTTGAAATCGGATGTGTTAAGGATGCCACGCCAGACCGAATCGATGCACAAGCCTGTGACGGATATCTCCGACAAACGGCGCAGGGCCTCCATTGCTTATACTTCTCTTGCCCCCGCAGACCAAGGAGAACCCCCATCCATGCCCACCAAGCTAAAGGCGCCCAAGACTGCCCAACCCGCGAAAGCGAAAAAGCGCAAGCCTACCAAGGCCCTCAAGACCAAGCACGCCAAGTCCGAGCCCCGCGAAGTTGCCCAACTGCTCAGCTCCGTCGTCACCTTCGAATGCCCGCTCTTCAAGGTGCGCCACGACAAGCTCGTCGAGCCCGACGGCAAGCACGCCGAACGCGACGTCATCCGCCACAACGGCAGCGTCGTCATCCTCGCCCTCGACAAATCCAAGAGTAAAAAAGATCCCTGGCTCGTCATCGAGCGCCAATACCGCCACGCCGCCAATCAATATCTTTGGGAACTGCCTGCAGGCAAGCTCGACGCCGGAGAAGAGCCCCTCGCCGGTGCCCAGCGCGAACTCGAAGAGGAAACCGGCTACCGCGCCAAAAAATGGAAGCCCCTCGTCGAGTACTACGCCAGCCCCGGCTTCCTCGGCGAATCCATGAAAGTCTTCCTGGCCGAAGGCCTCATCCCGGGCGATGCCCACCCCGAAGAAGACGAGCAGATTGAGTTCCGCCTCGTCCGCCTTTCCGACGTGCTCAAAATGATTGAGAAGGGCGCCATCCTCGACGGCAAAACCCTCACCAGCGTGCTCCTCTATTCCCGCCTTATCACAAAGAAGAAGAAAAAATAATCAACCGCAGGCCGCCCACCTCCATTCAAATCAGCAACTTCCCATTGAGCGGGTGACTCTCGTCCCCGCTCGTCCCACTTTATGAATCCCTTCCCGCAACTTTCAATCAACCTTTCGCGCCCTTTGCTCGTCATACCCAATAGTCGGCGCACGTCCCCGGAGTGCCCTGTGCGCAGTCACAAAATTCCACGGTAAGAAAGGCAAGCCTGTGGCTCAGTACAAAGGCAAGGTCAAGTGGTTCAACAACGCCAAGGGCTACGGATTCATCGGTCGTGAAGACGGTCCCGATGTCTTCGTGCACTACTCAGCAATCCAGTTGGACGGCTACAAAACCCTGAAAGAAGGCGATGACGTCGAGTTCGACATCGTCACCGGCCAGAAGGGTCCCCAGGCGGACGCCGTCATTCGGCTCCGCGATGCAGCCGCCCACAACGCTGCATAGCTCGCTCCGGCTGCCCGATGGTTTAGTTCGCCTAAGACCATCGGAGGTTAGTGCCGATAGGCGTTCCCCGCGAAACCACTTTCAGTGGCTCAGGTTGCCTATGCCCGGATGCAAACCTTAGATCACACTCGCGGCCCCGCACCTACTTGCCTCCTGTTAACCGCGCCCGCCGAATTCAACACTCTCTTCTCCCTCTACCAATCTCACCCTGATCGTGGATACTAGTCGCGGACTTATTCCCCCGCGGAGACCCTCTGTGGACAATCCCACCATGGCCCGCCTGCTAGCTGAGACCGCCGACCTGATGGAAATCGACGGCGCGGACAGCTTTCGCATTCGCAGTTATCGCCGCGCCGCCGAAGCCGTGGAGCAAACTACCGTCGACCTCATGGCCGTTGCGTCCGAGACCGCTCGCCTCCTCGAAATTCCCGGCATCGGCAAAAGCATGGCGGCCAATCTCCAGGCCATCGCCACCACCGGTACCTTGCCCGTCCGTGACGAGTTGGTCGCCAAATACGGCACGGGCATTCTCGAGTTGCTCAAACTCCCCGGCATGGGCGCCAAAACTATCGCTCTCTTCTGGTCCGCCGCGCAAATTTCCAGCATCGACCAGCTCGCCGAAGCCATCGAGTCCGGCAAACTTGCCGGACTGCCCCGCATGGGCGTCAAGCAGCTCGACAAGCTCCGCAAGGGCATCGAGGACTACCGCCGCAGCGCCGGACGCTTCCGCATCGACGAAGCCGAAGAAGCCGCCGCCCGCCTCACCACCTACCTGCTCGCCTTCAACGGCATCGACAAGGTCACGCCCGCCGGCTCCCTCCGCCGCGGTCGCGAAACCTGTGGCGATCTCGACCTGCTCGTCACCGGGCCCGCCTGCCAGCCCGAACACTCTCAGGCCGCGGTGGACTATGTTGCCGCCTATCCCGGCATTCGCGACATCATCGCCAAGGGTGAAAACAAGGTCAGCTTCTACCTCGCTAACAGCCTGCAGGTCGACGTCCGCCTCCTGCCCTCAGAATCTTACGGAGCAGCACTCCAATACTTCACCGGCTCCAAAGCCCACAACGTCTCACTGCGCCAGCGCGCCCTCAAAATGGGCTACACCCTCAGCGAGTGGTCCCTCGCCCGCCTCGATGACGGTTCCACCGTCGCCGCCGCTACCGAGAAGGAAATCTACTCCGCCCTCGGCATGGACTGGATGCCCGCCGAGCTCCGCGAAAACCTCGGCGAAATCGAGGCCGCCGCCAACCACACCCTGCCCCACCTCATCGAGCTCAGCGACATCAAGGGCGACGTGCACATGCACACCACCGCCACCGACGGCCGCAACTCCATCCGCGAAATGGCCGATGCCGCCCTCGAGCGCGGCTATCAATACATCGCCATCACCGACCACTCCAAAAATCTGGCCATGACCAACGGCCTCGACGAGAAGCGCGCCCTCGAACACATCCGGCGCATTCGTGAAGTCGACCAGCAGATGGAAGGTCGCATCCGCGTCTTCCCCGGCATCGAGGTCGACATCCTCGCCGACGGCGCCCTCGACCTCGACAACGAAGTCCTCGCCCAGATGGACGTCGTCATCGCCAGCGTTCACACCCGCCTTGAACAGCCCCGCGACGAGATGACCGCCCGCGTCCTGCGCGCCCTCGAAAATCCCTACACCCGAATCCTCGGCCATCCCACTGGCCGCCTGCTGCTGCGTCGCGAGCCCTTTCAACTCGACATGGGCGCCGTCCTGCGTCGCGCCGCTGAGTTAGGCGTCGCCGTCGAACACAACGCCGCTCCCGAGCGCCTCGACCTCAACGACCGCGACCTGCGCCTCGCCAAAGAAACCGGCTGCAAAATCGTGATCAACACGGACGCCCATCACATCAGCCATCTGGCAAAGATGACCTATGGCCTGCGTCAGCTCCGCCGTGCCTGGCTCGGCCCCGACGACATTCTCAACACCCGCGGCCCCGATTCATTCCTCGCTGCATTGCGCCCGCGCCCTTAAGTCCCTTTAAATTGCTCAATTTCTGGTGCAAAACCCGGATTGGCCCGCGCCCTCACCCCAAAGTCGTGGCAAGTTGACCCTCGGCGGCGCTAAGATAAGGGGCCATGAGTCTGCTCCAACACGATACTCCGCAGGAATTGGAAGAGATCGCCCCCGGCGAGTCCTACACCAAGGGCTCCAGCCACGTGATCCTGGCCGCCATCGTCGCCACCGTCCTGGTCACGGCCGCCATCGTGATTTATGTGCTTGCCGGCGAAAAGCCGCCGGTGGCTACAGGGGAGATTCTCGAGGTCTGGGCGCATCCCATGCACACCGTCACGCCGGCCTTCGACGCCAGCGGCATGGCCATTCCGCAGGACAGTTTCGATCAGGTGCTGGTGTTTACCAGAGTCCGCCTGCATAACCAGAGCAAACAGCCGCTCTTCCTCCACCAGATCCTCACCAACATCACTCATCCCGACGGCAGCATCGACTCCAGCTTTGCCACCACGGCGTCCCAATATGAAAGGATATTCATGGCCTATGCGGGCCTGAGCCAGTGGCACACCCCGGCACTCAATACAGATGAGCTCACCATCCAGCCCGACCAGACGGTCGAGGGAACCTTCGTCTCCTCATTCAAAATGGCCAAAGAGCCCTGGGATGCCCGCAAGGCTCTCGACTACAGCTTCTCTTTCCGCTACCAGGCCGTCCTCAAGCTCACGCCCAAGGTCGCTGTTACTGACCGGTAGGCGGCACAAGTTGAACTGCCGGGGCAATAGGCAGTAGCCGAATCTTTGGGAGCGAAACGGCTTGCCGATTGCGCCCTGAGAAAAAGTGGCGTGCCAGTGATTTCACTTGGGGAGAGAGGGTGGAAATGAAAAGATATCTTCTCCTCACACTGGCAGTGATTCTGCTCATATCAGGTGGTATAGCTCTCTACATCGGATCGAGCGATCCGGCCATAAGACCCATCGGCCTTGGGGCGGTCCTGATTAGCGTTCTTCTAGTTCGAACGTCGAATTCCCCTACAAGATTTACACCAAATACAAGGGAGATAGCATTCAACCAACCCGACGGCCCAAGCCGCTCGCTTAAGCTTCTTAGTTTGGCGCTAGTGCCCGTTGCCCTTGCTGCTTTCCTTCTCCTCATGAACGACGCCGCCCATGGGCATCATCAGATATTGCCCGTCTACATCTTTGCTGGAGTGGGCATCGTTTGCATTGCTGTCTGGTCCTATCTGGCCTCACAGTCCATGCGATGAATCCAGTCTGAACCCGATGCTTCGTCGCCGGAGAAAAGTCGGAGCCGTAGCAATCAAATCAAAATCGCCACGACCATCCCGATCGTGGCGACCCTGAATCTTCCCTCCGTACTTTAAGACTCTCCCTAATTTCCGGTAGGCGGCACCGGCGCACTCTTCGGCGTCGACAAATATCCAGTGACCGTGTTCTTCGACCCGATCGTGTTCACCACGATTTCGTAAAGCGCTGGATCTTTCCCGCTATAGAACTGCAGCGGCTCGTTGACGTTGCGGTCCTTCTTCTCGTAAGCCCGATCGTCCGCATACACCGTCAGCGTGAACCGGCTCTTCTTCTGGTCCGTCTTCTTCAATTCCAGGCTCACAGTACCCACCGGCTTCTTCTGCCCCTTCGCCAGCGTGAACTCGTAGTAGTTGCGATCACCCTTGTGCTTCAACACTTCCAACTCGCTCGCATTGCGCGCAATCAAGCTGGAGTGGTCGCTCAAGTCGCCCTTCATCGATGTCAACTGGGCAACGGCCGTGGCCAGGTCGCCTTGCGTTTTGGTCAGGTCGGTCTTCACGCCGCCGACATCGGTCTTCACAGTCGATACATCGCTGGCCACCGCGGTCACCTGCTGCGCTGTCTGCGATTGCGCCTTCTCCAGCTTCCTGCTTTCAATCTCCTGTTTCGCGATGATCGCGTCCGCCCGCTCGTCCATCTGCTTCTGCGTTAGCCCCAGAGACTTGCCCAGTTCATCCGTGGCCACCGTAAGGCGCGCGTTCGTTTCCCGCAGATCCGCCGCCAGCTTCACATTCTTCTGGTTCGCATCCGCCAGTGCCGCTTCCTGGTGCGTCAACCGGCTGCTCAGCGTATACGTCCAGATCAAGCCACCCACGCCCAGCACCAGTGCCGCGCCAATTACCGCCAGCAGTGCGCCAGAATAAGTCCTCGGGGCATTCTCAAGCTCTTCAGTCATCGTCTCCCTTTCCTCCTGTACGGCGACCCTCGAGTCCACCGCGCTTCAACCTGTGGCGTCATCCTATCTCGTTTCAACCCAATCCGTAATTGCCTTGAATGAGTCGTTCAATTTTGCCGCGGAGTCCTGCGCGATCCAGCGTTCTTTGCAGGAAAGTCGAACCCGCCTCCGATTGTCCCAAATATAGAACGATTCCCCGCCTCGCGCGACAAGAAACCCCCTCCCGTCCCACTCCAAAGAACCATCTCCGTGACAACCCATGAATCCCTACGCTATAAAGGACTTTGCTGCATTTCACGCTTTCGGCATCGCTCCACTCGCCGAGACCACGGCCGCATACCGTCAACAAATCAACGCAAGGGAGTTCATAGGCCATGTCTACCGCTGTCGCTGGAAAGGGTCTGGAAGGAATTGTTGCCGCTAACTCCGGGATCTGCTGGATCGATGGAGAGGCCGGCGTGCTCGCCTATCGCGGCATCGACATCCATGAATTGGCCGAAAGCTCGACCTTCGAAGAAACCACATTCCTCCTGTGGAATGGCCACCTGCCCAACCAGCTCGCCCTTCGCGAATTCCAGTCGCAGCTCGCCCTAGCCCGCTCCCTCGACCAGCGCATCATCGACATGCTGCGCACCTTCCCCGCGACCGCCACGCCCATGGAAGTGCTGCGAACTGCCGTGTCGGCGCTCAGTTTTTACGACGCCGACGAAAAAGACAATTCCCACGACGCCAACGTGCGCAAAAGCTACAACCTCACTGCGCAAATCGCCATGATCGTGGCCATCTACGACCGGCTCCGCAAAGGCCTCGAAATCGTCCCGCCCGACCGCTCCCTTTCCCACGCCGGCAACTTCCTCTGGATGCTCAATGGCGTCAAGCCCTCAGAAACCGCAACCCGCACTCTCGACATCGCACTTATTCTGCACGCAGATCACGAACTCAACGCCTCCACATTCGCCGCCCGCGTCATCGCTGCTACCCTCTCTGATATTCATTCCGCCATCACCGGCGCCATTGGCGCGCTCAAGGGCCCGCTCCACGGCGGCGCCAACGAAGGCGTCATGCGCCTGCTCCATACCATCGATAAAGCCGGTGCCGATCCCGTTGAATATGTCAGGAACATGCTGGCCGCCAAGCAGAAGATATCCGGCTTCGGCCATCGCGTCTACAAAACCGAGGATCCCCGCGCCACCCATCTGCGCCGCATGAGCGAACAGCTCGGCAAAGATGCCGGCCAGCCCAAATGGTTTGAGATGTCTCGCGCCATCGAGCTCTACATCAACAAGGACAAGAAGCTCAACGCCAACGTCGACTTCTACTCCGCCTCCACCTACGCCACCCTCGGGATCGACATCGACCTCTACACGCCCATCTTCGCCATCAGCCGCATCGCCGGCTGGGCCGCCCACGTCATCGAACAACTCGACGACAACCGCCTCATCCGCCCCCGCGCCGAATACATCGGACCCGAATACCCCACCCACTGGATCCCCATCGAAGACCGGCCCTAGTGTCCGGAGAACGGACCATGCTCGCGGCACGCAATGATTCCTCGCTCGACAGACTGCTCCTGCTGATTGGCGTGGCTTGGTGTGTTTGGGTCGTCGCCAGGGGATTCTCTTCGGGAACCATCCCGTTGCAAGGCAGCTCAATAAGGCGGTCTCAGGACGCGCCGATCTTTTGGTTGTCCATCGGGATTCACTTGATCGGAGCAGTCGGCATGTTGTGGGGATTTCTCTTCGGCACCAATCTCCTGAAATAGAAGGACTCCTGCGATCGAGTGACTCAAATCACATATTGCAAATCACAACGGTGGGAGTATCCCCGCATGCGCGTCAATCTCACCACCCAACTCTTCGCTCCGCCCCAAGCCAAAGCCGCCACCATTCCGCTTTCGCTCACTATCCGCCCCGCCTGCGGCCTGCCGGGCGACTACCAGCTTCCCACCGACAGCGCCTCACTGATGCGCCTGCTGCGCGAGGAGACCAGCCTGCCCGCCCCCGTCCTCGAGCGGTTTGAAAGCAAACTCGGCACCCCCGTCGGCGCCAGGTTGTTAGGCGTGGAGCTCAGCGAGAAAGTCCTCACTGACATTGGCTACTTCATCGACTGAGAAGCACCACCCCAGCCGCTAGGGCGACGGAATCCGCACTGTGTTTGCCCGGCACGATCGCACCGCGCCACACGCCGTCGCATGAAGACTCTTGTCCAGGCAAACTTCGACTGCGGTGAGATAGTTGTGGCCGCAACTCACCACCACGCTCGATGCTGGAATTGCGGGATTGCTCGCAGTAAACAAATCGACAATCTGATCCGGCGGCAGCGATGTCTCCGCCGTGAGCGCCTTCAGCCTCGGTGGGATGACCACCGAACGATACGCCGCGCGCGCAGTTTGAAAGAATGCGTCCGCGCCCAGGCCGGAGCAGGTGCCGTGCGTCTGCCATTCGTGGGCCAGCAGCCCCGCGTCCGGATAGATGTCCTTGTACTGCCCCGGATCGGCCGGCCCCGCGGCAGTTGAACATTTTTCAGGATACGAGCCGTCCGCGTTCTCCGGCCAAAGTCCATGCAAAACAAAAGTCGAGTGCGTCGCGCACTCCGCGGCGTTGGGATGCGAAAAACAAAACTCCGGCGACCAGGAAAGATTCAGCAGATAGAAGTCGAACCCGGTCGTTTGCGGCACAACGGTGGATGCCGCGCCCCCCGACTTATCCTCACCCGGTTCCCCCAGAGGGCGCGACTTGCATCCTGCAACGGAGAGAAGAAGCGCAGCGGCGATGACGAGGACTCTTTGCTTCATGCATCGAGAATAGCAGCGCCAGATCCGAAGTAATGTCCGATCCTAGCTAGCTTCCCTCGGCGCAATTTAGACTGAATGCAGTCTATGCGTTCTTTCAGTCGATTCGCGATCATCTTCTTCTCCCTTATCGTTGCATTCATCGCTTCGTTCTTTATCATTGTGTCCATTTCATCCAGACCCCCGAAAGAGGCCAGGATTGTCAGCAAATTCGTTACGCATCGGGCCTCATATGAACGCGTGCGGACGATGCTTTCGGAGGATGAAGACATCGAGGGCGTAGCACCCTGGGGCATTCAACTGGAGGGTTCCCGGATTTGGAAGATCCCTCCTGACGGGGGAATGCCGGCCGAGAGGTTTCAGGAGTATCTCGTATTGCTCAAGGAGATTGGCGCCAGCAGGGTGGCCCAAGGCAAAGTTCCTTATGAAGTTTCATTCGGGACCTGGAACCCTGGCTCGAGCAGCGACCAGCGGAGTATCCAGATTTCCTGGCGGGAGCACGAGCCGTCGAACACGGTGGTCAGCCTTGACGCTATTCACAATACGGACAAATCAAGACGCACCGCCTACGTACACATCGATGGCAACTGGTACATCTGGGCGGACTTGTAAGTATCGCCAGACCCTCATCCCCTCATCCCGTCCGCTGAATGTCCGGAAGTCTGTATTCCTCTGAGTCCATCGCGCGCAACTCCCTGCACGAGAAATACTTCCGTCCAGGTGCAATTCAAATTGAGAATCTCTCTTTCCCTGTATTCCTGTGTGGCACTCCTAAAGGTCGTTGAAGATTTCGCGAAACTCCCACGCACCGCTTTTTCCGTGCAGCCACTCCGCGCCGCGTACGGCACCCAACGCAAACCCGCGTCGCGAGTTGGCGTCGTGCCGCAGTTCCAGCACATCGTGTTCGCTGGTCGCCGTCACAACGTGTTCGCCTTTGGCATCACCCACGCGGTGCGACGTGATGGCAACTTCGATATCCGGGCGGACCTCGTGAATGATCTCTTTTAGCGTGAGCGCTGTGCCCGAGGGAGCGTCGAGTTTCGAGGTGTGGTGCGTCTCGCTGATCGCAAACGTGTAGCCCTCAAGCTGCGCCAGCTCCGCCGTCAGCCGGAACAGCTTTTGCACGCCAATGGAAAAATTGGTGCCATACAACAAACCGCCGCCGCGCCGCTGCGCAATTGCCTTCATCTCGGCCAGTTGCGCGTACCACCCGGTGGTGCCCACAACGATGCGCCCGCCCAGAGCCAGCACTGCGCGCATGTTTTCCACGGCCGCTTCAGGCGCGGTAAAGTCGATGACGACATCGACGCCCGCCAGGTTCGGCGCCGTCAGCGCGGAAGCATGTTGATTTTCGTGGATGTCGAGGGCGCGGACGCCGTGCCCGCGCTCACGCGCCACTTCGGCCACAAGGGTGCCGGTTTTGCCTTTGCCAAGGATGAGGAATAGCATGGGTTCGAACTCCTGAAAGCGAAGGGCATATGGCTCGCCAAAGACCAACTTGGCAACTAGGAGCTACGGGCCAGAAGCTGTTTTTTCTGCGCCTCCACGTCAAACACCGTGGGATCGGGATCCTTGAAGAACGCCGCATGCAGCGACCGCACCGCTTCGTCGGCGTCCTCTTCTTCAATCATGAAGCTCATGTTGATTTCGCTCGCACCCTGCGAAATCATGCGCACGTTCACATGCTTTACTGCCGCAAACACCTGCGCCGCGATGCCACTTTGTCCGCGAATGTCTTCGCCAACCATACAAATCAGCGCCTTCTTGCCCTCATATTTCACATCGGCAATCTTGCCCAAATCCGCGGCAATCAAAGGCAGCTTGTCATTCGAATCAACCGTCAGCGAAACCGAAACCTCGCTGGTCGAAACCATGTCCACGGGGCACTGATGCTTATCGAAGATCGTGAAGATCTCGCTCAGGTAGCCGTGCGTCATCAGCATGCGGCTCGCGACCACGTCGATAATCGAAAGCTTCCTTTTCACCGCGATCGATTTGAACGGGCTCTTGCAATGCGGCGCGAGCGATATGATGCGCGTCCCTTCGTTCGAAGGATTGCGGCTATTCAGCACCAGCACGGGAATGTTTTTCTTGACTGCAGGCAGAATCGTCGCCGGGTGCAACACCTTCGCGCCGAAGTAGGCGAGTTCCGCCGCCTCTTCAAAGCTGATCACTTTTACGCGCAAGGCTTCGGGAACCACGCGCGGATCGCAGGTCATGATCCCATCGACGTCTGTCCAGATTTCGATGGCCTCTGCCGTGAGTGCGCCGCCTACCAGGGCGCCGGTAAAGTCAGAGCCGCCGCGGCCCAGCGTCGTCGTGATGCCGTCTTCGTTGAATGCGATGAATCCGCCCATCACCGGTACCTGTGCTTTGTCCACCAGAGGGCGAAGCTTTTCCGCGGCGCGCTTCTCGATGATGCTGTCCTGCGGAATCGCCTTTTGAAACTGTGAATCGGTTACGATCACATCGCGCGCATCCACATGCGCCGCGTCGATACCCTTCTCACGGAAGGCGGCCGCCACGATGCGGCTCGAGATGCGTTCGCCATAGCTGACCACAAGATCGGAAATGCGCGGTGTCAGTTCCAGAATGGCGGCGAGCCCGCGCAGAATCTCGTCGAGCGAGTCGAACTTCTGGTCGATGAGCGTCACTAGTGCGGCGGAGTCCGCGGGATTCTTGACAAGCGCGCACGCCGTGTCGCGGTGGCGGCAGCGCAGACGCGAACTAATGGCGAGAGCACCGGTACGATCACCAACAGCAGCAGCCGCAGCAGCACGCAAAAGTTGATCCGTCACTTTTGCCAGGGCGCTCACCACTACAACCGGCCGCTTGCCCAGCGCGATGCGGCCCGCCACAATGCTGGCAGTCCGAGTGATGGCGGCTGGATCTTCCACCGAGGTGCCGCCGAATTTCATAACAACGATGCTCATGCTTCGAGTCTCACGATGGCGGAATTCATCTGGCGCTCGCTGTTTCTGCTACCGGCTCCAACTTGCCAAGCTTGGCCAGCAACTCGGCATTCAGAATGGTGGCTCCGGCCGCGCCGCGCACGGTGTTGTGCGACAGCAGTACAAATTTCCAATCCAGCAGGCTGCACGGACGCAGACGGCCGACGGTCACTGCCATGCCGCGTTCGCGATTGCGATCCAGGCGCGGCTGCGGACGGTCAGGCTGCGCAGCAAACTGCACCGGCTGCTTAGGCGCAAAGGGAAGATGTTTGCCCGCCAGCGGTTTGTAGTCATCCCACGCGGCCAGAATTTCATCCGCCGTGGCCTTCTTGCGCAGCTTGAGGGAGACACACTCGGTATGTCCGTCCACGACCGGCACGCGATTGCAATGCGCAGTAATCCCTGCGCTCAACGGGTCTACGTGATTGCCATTCAGCTTGCCAAGCAGCTTCAGCGTCTCGGCTTCCATCTTTTCTTCTTCGCCGCCGATGTAAGGCACCACGTTATCGAGGATGTCCATCGACGCCACCCCCGGATACCCCGCGCCGCTGACGGCCTGCATCGTGGTGACAAAGATCTGTTCGATGCCGAAGCGCTCTTCAATCGGCTTCAGCGCCATCACCAGTCCGATGGTCGAGCAATTCGGATTGGTGACCATGTAGCCGCCACTCTGCTTGCGCCAGGGCTGCTCCTCGATCAGGTGTAGGTGCTCGGCGTTTACCTCGGGAATCACGAGCGGCACATTCGGCGTCATGCGGAAGGCACTCGAGTTCGAGAGCACCGCACAACCGGCTTCGGCAAACTTCGGCTCCAGTTCGCGGGCGACGGCCGTGTCGATCGAAGAAAAGATGATCTTCGGCGCCCCGGCGGGATCGGCCGGCGAAACTGGCATTTTCGCGATGCGCTCGGGCAGCGGCGTGTCGAGACGCCACTTCGCAGCCTCGCCATAAAGCTTCCCGCTTGACCGGTCGCTGGCCGCAAGCCACGCGACCTCAAACCACGGATGGTCTTCGAGTAGTTGGATGTAGCGCTGACCAACCATTCCGGTCGCGCCGAGGATGCCAATTGGATATTTAGTTTGCATGGTCGTAAACACTCCAGTGTACAGGAGAGAAGAGCCGAAGTTTTCCAAGAACTCAGCGGCGACGGGGGCCGTAAATGGCAATCAAGTAGCCGGCGTCGTTGCGGAGGGCCTGACTGGTTTCGCACTGCCTTGGCCAGCCACCGTCGTCCACTCCCGCACATACCAGCGCTTGACGATGCCGCTAGTGACGTACGGGTCGGCCTTTGCAAATTCTTCAGCGATCGCGGGCGAATCGCCTTTGAACAGCAGCACCGCTCCATCCCCCGGATTCGCCAGTGCGCCGCCGAGGACCAGTTCGCCGCGTTCGCTGGATTTCCATGCCAAGGTTAAATGTGCGTCGCGGAACTCCGCGCGGCGTGCCAAAAAATCGTCGCCAACTTCGTAGAAGAGCAGGTAATGCATTGGAGAAGGTGTCTCCTTCGGGAATCGCCTTAGCCCATCGCCGCAAGAATGGCGTCGGCGAACTGGCTGGTGCCGGCCGTGCCGCCTACATCGCGGGTCAGGGTTTTGCGCTCCGAGTACACCGTTTCCAAAGCCTTCTGCACCTTATCGGCTGCGGCCTCTTCGTCCAAATGGCGCAACATCAAGACGGCAGACTGCAACAGAGCCGTTGGGTTCGCCAGGTCCTTGCCTGCTATGTCAGGCGCCGAGCCGTGAACCGCTTCGAAGATAGCGCAGTCAATGCCCAGATTGGCGCCGGGCACCAGGCCGAGCCCGCCGACAAAGGCCGCGCAGAGATCGCTCACGATGTCGCCATAGAGATTCTCAAGCAGCAGGGTGTCGTACTGGAATGGATTCATGACCAGTTGCATGCAGGTGTTATCAATGATGTGCTCGCCGTAAATGATCTCAGGAAAGCCCTCCGCAACCTTGCGCGCACAGCGCAGAAAAAGGCCGTCCGACAGCTTCATGATGTTGGCCTTGTGAATGGAGTGAATCTTCTTGCGTCCATGTTTGCGCGCGTACTCAAAGGCAAACTTGGCAATGCGCGTCGAACCTTTTTCGGTGATGACCTTGATGCTCTCTACCACGCCGGGAACAACTTCGTGTTCGAGGCCAACGTACTCGCCCTCGGTGTTTTCGCGCACGATAATCAGGTCGACGCCGGGCCACTTCGATTCCAAGCCGGGCAGGTTCTTGATGGGGCGGAAATTGGCGAAGAGGTCAAATTTCTTCCGCAAAGTGACGTTGATGCTCTTGAATCCACCGCCAATGGGCGTCGTCACTGGGCCTTTGAGCGCGACCTTGTTGCGCTCGATGGACTCGTAGAGCGCGGCTGGGATGTACTCGCCGAATATCTCGAAGGCTTCTGCGCCGGCGGCATGGCGTTCCCACTCGAACTTCACGCCGGTGGCTTCAAGGATGCGGATGACGGCCTGCGTGACTTCAGGGCCAATGCCATCACCGGGAATGAGCGTTACCTTGTGCGTCTTCTTGTCCGCCATGCAGCCGTCCTTTAGCTATTTTTTGCCCTTGGTTATCCGGTGCGCGTCGAGCAGGCCTTCGAGCTCTTCTTTGAACTCGCGCACATCTTTGAAGTCGCGATAGACCGAAGCGAAGCGAATATATGCGACGGTGTCGAGACCCTTGAGCTGGTTCATGATCAGTTCGCCGATCTCACTGGTGCTGCGTTCCCGTTCGGGCGCATCGACGAGAAAGCTCTCGGTGGTGTCGACAACTTTTTCCAGCTGAGTTGAGGAGACCGGGCGCTTTTCGCAGGCGCGCAGCAGGCCGTTGAGGATCTTCTGACGGTCGAAGCGCTCGCGGCGCCCGTCTTTCTTCACAACCATGTAGGGGATTTCGTCGATTCGCTCGTAGGTGGTGAAGCGGCGGTTGCACTTTTCGCATTCGCGCCTGCGGCGAATGGAGTCGGCCTCTTTGCTTTCGCGTGAGTCGACCACCCGATCCTGAGCAAAGCCGCAATAAGGGCACTTCATCCTATGGCGATTCTACGGCATAGAGGTGAAGGAGTTACGAACGGCAAATCGCGATCAGTCTACTTCCACGCCGGATCGAGGAATTCTGCAATCGCATCGACCACGGTCTCTTGTTCGTCCTCGCGCAGTTCCGGGAAGATGGGCAGCGCCAGCACTTCACGGGCGGCGCGCTCCGCCTCAGGAAAGCTACCCTCGGCGTAGCCAAGGAACTTGAGCGACTCCTGCAGATGAAGCGGTACAGGGTAGTAAATCTCCGAACCGATCTTGCGCGAGGTTAGGAATTCGCGCAGCGTATCGCGGCGCGCGGTACGGATGACGTACTGGTGCCAGACATGCTTTGAGCCGGGGACCTCGTCCGGCAGAACCACTCCATTCGAAGGATAGGTGCCGTTTTCAGCAAGTCCTTTGGCACGGAAGAGCGCGTCGTAGGTGTTCGCCACTGCGCGCCGGGCGTTATTCCAGCCCTCGATGTACTTCAGCTTGACGTTCAGGATGGCGCCCTGGAATCCGTCGAGGCGGGTGTTCCAGCCGATCTCATCATGATAATAACGGCGGCGCATGCCGTGCTGGCGTAGCATGCGCGCACGTTCGGCCAGTTCGTCCGAGTTGGTGGTGACCATGCCGGCGTCGCCCGCGGCACTCAAGTTCTTTGTGGGGTAGAAGCTGAAGGCGGCAGCGGCGCCCAGTCCACCGGCTTTGATCCCATTCCATTCCGCGCCCCAGGCTTGTGCCGCGTCCTCGATCAGGGCGAATCCGTATTCCCGGCTCAGGCGGCCAAAAGACGTGAAATCAGCGCATTGGCCGTAGAGATGGACGGGGAGCACGGCCTTGATTTCGCCGGCCGTGCGATCTCGGAGGGCGTCTTCGACCGCCGTCGCATCGAGATTGAATGAGGCGGGATCGATGTCCGCCAGGACGGGGGTTGCTCCCGCGCGGAGGATGGCGCTGACCGAAGCGAAAAAGCTGAAGGGCGTCGTAATGACCGACGTTCCGGGGCCGATTTGGGCCGCGGCTAGTGCCAGCCACAACGCATCCGTGCCGGAAGAGCATCCAACCGCATGGGAAACAAGGAGTTGTGCGGCGGCTGCCCGCTCGAAAACGGCAACGGGCTCACCAAGAATGAATTGTTGCGTCTCCAGTACATGTCCGAGAGCATCCAATAACTCAGCGTGCAGAGGCTGATATTGGCGCTTCAGGTCGAGCATGGGAACAGACTTACCGGCAGGAGGATTGTCTGGATTTTGCACCAAAACATCGTAGCAGCCATCGCGAAAAAGAAGTCCCATTTCGGTGCGACGGCGCTCGAGTACAGTCTGGGCACATGGGTCGGAGTTGAAAAGGTAAGTAAACCTCGCTATTGTTTACACATTGCGGGAATTGACGGCTCGGGGGCTTCCAGCGCCGTGCCTGCGGTTTTTGTTTTTTCACAAAAGGTGCAGAACGTTCGCACCCACATCCCTAAATTTCGAAAGCAGGAGATCGGCAAATGGAGAACAAGCCGGCACAAAACATTCAGGACACCTTCCTGAATACGGTTCGCAAAGACAAGACCCCTATTACGATCTACCTGGTGAGCGGGGTCAAGCTGACCGGGAAGATCCGCTCCTTCGACAAGTATTCTGTACTGCTTGAAAACAATAGTCAGGAGCAGTTGATCTTCAAACACGCGATCTCAACCGTTGTGAGCAATCGCAGCGTACTCCACACGGAGCACCGACCGGGCGTTGCGCACACGGGCCTGGGCCCCGCGGCGGTGCCAGCGCCAGCCGCTGCAACGGCTGCAGCGGAACAGCGCTAGATCGGCGAGCGTTCTCAATTGACAGTTGCGGAAGACAGCATTCGAGGGAAGACCGCGAAGGCGGGAATCCCCAAAAAGCCGTCTCTGCAGTCTCCGCGTGGAACTTCGATTTCCGCGACTAAGGACGCGCGGGTGGAGCGCGCAGTTCTCGTTGGCGTCGACATAGGTCAACGACCACGGGCAAACCGTTCTGGCGTGATGGGCGCGCGCCTTGCGGCTGCCGGCGCGGGACAGGCTGCAGCATTGGGCGAAGCCACCCAGGAAGTGCAGCCGAGGGACGCGAGCCTCGTTGCGTCGAATGCGGCAGGCGCCAGCGTGCCCGGTCTGGATGCGGTAGAGTCGCTCGCGGAGTTTCGCGAGTTAGTCGCGAGCGCCGGCGGAGAAGTGGTCGCGGAAGTCATGCAGCGGCGTCCAAAGCCTGACCCTGCGACTCTTGTCGGCGCGGGCAAGGTCGAGGAGATTGCAGGTGTCGCCGCATCCACTCAAGCAGACCTCATTCTCTTCGACCACGATCTGACTCCCACACAACTGCGCAACCTTGAAGCGGCGTTGCCGTGCCGTGTGCTCGACCGCACGCAACTGATCCTCGATATCTTTGCGCGACATGCGCGAACCCGCGAAGGTCAGTTGCAGGTGGAGCTGGCGCAGTTGGAGTACATGCTGCCGCGCCTGACCGGGCGTGGCAAATCTATGTCGCAGTTGGGCGGCGGCATCGGCACGCGCGGACCGGGCGAAACGAAGCTTGAAACCGACCGCCGGCAAATTCAGCGGCGCATCGATCAGGTGAAGGTGGATCTTGAATCGGTGCGTCGAGTCCGCAAGCAGCAACGCCAACGGCGCGAGGCTGTGCCGGTGCCAACGGTGGCTCTGGTCGGCTACACCAACGCCGGCAAGAGCACGCTGTTCAACCGGCTGACGGGCGCGCATGTGTTTCAATCGTCCCGCATGTTCGCGACGCTCGATCCCAAACTCAAGGCGATCGAGTTACCGAGCCGTCGCAAGGTATTGCTGTCGGACACGGTCGGATTTATTCGCAACCTGCCGCACACGCTTGTCACCAGCTTTCGGGCCACGCTCGAAGAGGTGGAGCAGGCCGAAGTGCTGTTGCACGTGCGGGACGCGGCATCGAGTTACGGCGCCGAACAGAAGGCGCAGGTGGAGAAGGTGCTGGCCGAATTGTCGGTGCAGGGCAAGCCGCGCATTGAAGTGCTGAACAAAGTAGACCTTCTTGACAAGCATGAGCGCGAAGGACTGGAGTCGCGCGACGAGGTGCTGGTTTCTGCGCGAACCGGTGAAGGTATGGACGCATTGTGCGAGGCGCTGGATCGCGCACTCCTTTCCGACCCGATTATCGACGCAGAGCTTCGCGTGCCGCAGCACGAAGGTGGAGTTCTTGCCGCGATTGATGCGGGTATGGTGGTGCATGCGCGGACGTATGAAGGCAACCTGGTGCGCCTGCAGGTGAGTGGCCCGGCTTCGCTGCTGGGGCGGCTGCGCGCGTATCGAATTCGCGAAAAGTAGGATCTTGCCCATCCGTGATGTTGCAGTCGCGTTGTTTCCGGAATACCTTGATTGCATCGAG